>Ga0207108_1018_pt2 | contig 31518 bp, 31 predicted proteins | sample Alteio_BWMinHeat_76_FD_153562 | JGI IMG/M metagenome (GOLD analysis project Ga0207108, IMG submission 153562) | Enriched cells from forest soil in Barre Woods Harvard Forest LTER site, Petersham, Massachusetts, United States -... | ecosystem: Environmental > Terrestrial > Soil > Temperate forest >...
CCCCGAGTTCATTCGAAATTTTTTCTTTGATCCCCACGAAAGAAATCCCATTCGTGAAAAAGCCAGTCAAATCTCTATCACTTCCGAGAGATTAATGGAGATTGCCCAGCGCGTATTCTTGCCGGATTCATTTATCGGAGGTTATTTTGGACCGCCCGAGAATAACAATCCCAAAACAAAATCGCGCGAGCTATTCACGCACTCGGCAGAAGTTTTCCAGTTGGCCAAAGAAACTTTCGAGGGTGGAAGACTTTTATCCGCAGATGAAAAGATAGTAAAATTTGTAAGACCTTGGATTGAGTTTTCAGATCGTACGATGGGATTAGTTCGACGTCCGAAAGAATTGAAATGGGCCGATCTTCCGGTTCCAACCGTGCTACAAGAAGATCACTCTCAAAATTTGGGCGCCATCCTCTTCGACCTGGAACTTCCTAGTTTAAGCCCTGAAAAATCTGCCGCGCTAAGCGTTTTTGTAGAAGCTTTTATTGATGCTCATGAGTCGCAACTCGACGTCTTTGAGGGCTATCGCCTCTACGGAGATCTTTGGGTTGATGCCAATCACATCAAATTTCTTTTCAAAGGCAATCCCGCGGCAGGTCAAAATGCCCTGGTCTCGACTCTGCGATGGTTTCGGTCTTTTTATCCCGAGCCAGATGCGTTTGAGCGAGCCAAATCCATCGTTGCTTCTAAAATCGAAGATGCCCTGGAAGACTTTCCGGCAATTTTTGCAAAAGATCTTTCGGAGGTTTTATTCCAAGCCTCGGTTCACTCCCCCAAGCAGATCAAGGATGAAATTCCAAAGATAAGCGCGGACGCAACTTACGAACTGATGCAGACGCTTCTGAACCAGGCGCAAGCGCGGATCGCGATGGTCGGAAGCTTTTCACCCAGCTCGGTCCATGAACTCGCTAAAGATGCGTACGATCTCTTTCCTCACGATTTTTCACTCGGTGCTCCGATTGCCAATGAGACTCTTCGCCCGCAACCAGGTACAAGATTTCGACATTCGCTTTCGGCCAGCAAGCCTTCTCAGGCAGTTGGAATTGCAAGAGTCGATGAAGGCCCTCCTGCAGGAACCGAAGATCATGCCGCACTTTTAGTGATAACGGCGGCTTTGCGGTCAGCGGTCGAGCAGTTGAATCGTGTGGAAAAAAAATTAGGCTATATTCACAAAGCGAATTTAAAAAACACTTTCAATGGAAGTCGTGTTCGCCTGTTTGGTCAGACCGAGGGCAAAGCTAAGCTAGAAGAAATTCGAAAGGGATGGAGAACGATCTTAGAGAAACTCCACTCCGGAACTTTTTCCTTGAATGAAGTCGAGGCCGCCAAAATAGGGATACTTCGTTCGCTTTCAAATCCTTCAGGAGAATTGGAAGACGCAGCAAAACTATTATTCCAAGATACCTATCTGGCTAGAAACGCCGAAACCACAGCTGAAGAAGTTCAGATGATTAAAAAAATGAAAGCCGATGAAATCGTTATGAGGGCGAAAAAATATTTGCCCCTCGAACCTAAAGTGGAAATATTGGTGTCAGGGAGAACCGCTGCGTTGTTGTGCGATCGAAAACTGGCGAAAATTCCGAACCCCGCCACGTCAGCACCCTCAAAATAAATTGCTGCAGCAGATCTCAGGGCGTGACGGTACCCGCTTTTCGCTGACGGAGTTCATCAAGGACTTGCGGATTAATCTGGGGGAGAATTCGAATGCCTTCGAATTCTTGCTCGAAAAAACTAGAATCGGCGGATCCAACAAACTCTACAGTTGTCGCTTGCGCAAACTGTCGAATATCCTCGGCGAGGGGTTTTAGCATTTGAATTTGTTTCTCAGGTCCTGCGATCGAAAGTTTTTCCATCGGGGTTTTAAATGCTAACTGATTTTTGGATTTGTAGCTTCGCACAAGCCCAATGACCCCGATTAAATTCTTGCCCGCTTCAAGAGCTGGCTCGCTAGGTACGGATTTATTTTCTTCTAGTTCCACGAGGTGCAGACTTGGCACCTTCGCAAACGCCTTAAAATAAAGGTGATAAATTTCTTCAGTAATATGCGGAGTCAGCGGAGCATAAAGCGAGATCAACTTGAATAAAACACGATAGAGGGTTTGCTTGGCAGGTTCCGAAATCGAAGGATCAGGGCTCAGGCATCGCCATTTAATGAATTCGATATAATTGTCGCAAAAATCGATCCAAAAGAACTTATCAAGCTCGACCTTTGCGCCGTGAATTTCAAATTGTTCCCAGTTCTTATGATAATGCGCCTCAATCTGCGACAGACGAGAAAGAATCCACTGATCGACCAGATGATTTGAAATATATTTTTCTTTGGGAGAAAAAGAATCGAGATTCAAAAGCGCAAAACGAGTGGCGTTCCAAAGTTTGTTCAAAAATTTATCAGCATCTTGAATTCCATTTTCATCAAATAAGATATCGATTCCCAGAGAAGCTCCTGCAGCCCACAGGCGAATGGCATCCGCCGAATGACGTTCCAGAATCCTTTCAGGCGCAAAAGCTTCGCCGTCTTTCGATTTAGAAATCTTGGTCTTCTTGGCAAATGTCTGTCCTGCTATTTGGGAGCCGATCACAGGAGGCGCAGCGCTTTTCTTGACGTGCCCACTCATGACAATGTCTTTCCAAGGAACAGCACCGAAGTGATAATAAGATTTCAATATCGTGTAGAAAGCCCAAGTGCGGATGATATCGTGAGCTTGAGGTCGCATTGACATCGGAAGAAAATTCTTCCTCTCTTCGGCGAGTCCAAATTTTGCGTTGATCAAGAACGTTACGGAACTCGTCGCCCACGTGTCGAGGACATCGGGGTCTGCGATCCAATCTCCCGAGGGCGGTTTCACTTTCGGTTTTGACTCCGTGGGATCCAGCGGCAGCTCCGATACATCAGCAATATGGGTATGCTTTTGATCCTCCGAGTACCAAGCAGGAATAGGAACTCCATATGTTCGCTGACGCGAAATCGCCCAATCCCAAGAAAGATTTTCTACCCAGTTCTCGTAGCGATGGCGCATGAACTCCGGATGCCAATGAATGCCACGTCCGACCTCGATGAGTTCCTTTTTTGCTTCCACAGCCTTAATGAACCATTGCAATTGAACGAGAAATTCCACGGGCGTTCCGCAACGCTCATGTGTATTTACCACTCGAGTTTCAGCGGGAATATCGAGGATCTTAAGAACGAGATTCCTTTCTTTCAACAGTTCTATGATTTTTTCTTTCGCGACAGAAAGCTTGAGATCCTTTAGCGGACCCGCGATCTCGGTCATCTTCCCGATTTTGGAAATCGCTTCGCGCAGTGGAAGCTTGTACTGCCGCCACCACTGAATGTCGGTAACGTCTCCAAAAGTACAACACATGACGACGCCTGTTCCCTTATCCATCTGAGCTTTTTCATCGGTCAGAATCGGAACTTCATGTTCATAAAAAGGAACTTTTGCTTTTTTGCCTGCATAGGATTTGAAGCGGTCATCTTCCGGGTGAACGAATACCGCCACACAAGCTGAAAGTAGCTCGGGACGGGTCGTTGCCACAATTAGCGGATCTTTCCCATCGACCGCGAAAGGAATATGCACGAACTTTCCCGCAATGTTTTGATCTTCAATCTCAGCTTGGGCGAACGAGGTCGCACAATTTGTGCACCAAAGCGCGGGCTCTCGACGACGCTCCAATTTTCCTTTTTTGTGGAGATCCACGAACGACCACTGCGAAATTCTTTGAGCTAAAGGAGAGATCGTCGAATATGCAGAATCGAAATCGCAAGAAAATCCAATCGCCTTCCAAAGATCGCGAAACATTTGTGAATACGTTTTCGCAGTTTCAAGGCAGAGCTCGCGAAATTTTTTTCGATCTGTCTGATACGATTTAACACCCGTCACCTTTTCTGTAAGAATTTCCGTGGGCAGACCATTGTCGTCATAGCCGAACGGATAATAAACGTTATGACCTGTCATTCGCCGATAACGGGAGATCATGTCGGTATGCGTATAGCTGAAGACATGGCCGATGTGCAGCCGCCCCGAAACGGTCGGAGGAGGTGTATCAATTGAAAAAATGGGCTTCGAAGAATTGGGCTGAAACTGATAGATCTTTTGCCGATCCCATTCATCCTGCCATTTTTTTTCGATCTCCTTCGGCTCGTAGCGCTTTGGAAAACTCTCTGCGATTCCCATGACGCCCTATCCTGACTTTTTCCGTCGAGAATTTCAATCAACGAGGGCCTGGATATGGAGACTCACCTTCGCCCACTCTGTCATTCCGAGCGCTGGCTCGTTTTGAACGCCGTGGTACCAAATGCTAGGAAGTAAGGTGTGTCGATGGTTCACCTCAAGAACCTGCCAATTCTTCAATTGATATTGTTTGATGACCGACAAAATTTTAGAATACTTCACCACCTCGTCATCCGGATCGATGACCACGAGCGTGGGAATATTGGCTCGAGAAAGGCCGTTTTTCTCAAGGTTAGACATAGAGTTCACAGCGGCTAAGTAGGCCGCCACGGGTGTCGCACGATGAGCGCGGCGTTCTTTGGAGCCAAAGCTGTGGATTTCGAAGTTGGGGCCGAAAACCGATCCAACGCATCGAACGAACCAACGGGGGATTCGAGTCTCGATGGGCGGCGCAAAGAGAACCATTTTGTCGTAATGAACTTTATTGCTGCTGGTGAGGAGGTCCAAGCCGAGAAGCGCGCCCAGCGAGAAGCCTACATAATAAAGTGGCAGATGAAGGTTTGCTGCACGAGCTTCAGCAACGTCATAAGCTGCTTTTAAATCTTTCAACCATCTTGTCCGAGTAACCTTGGCGAAGGTGCCCCGGTCTCCTCGATGCCCCGTCAGCGCAACACGCAAAACTTCGCTCCCTCGGCCTTCCAGGATTTTGCCGATGCTGTCCATGGTCGAAGGTTTTTCATTCAATCCGTGCACCAGAATCGAGATGGAACGAGGCGAACCTTTCGATGCGATCCAAATGTAAGGCGGTTTTTCTTCCGCGAAAAGGCTTGTTGTGAACAGCAGAACAGCAAACGGAAGTGCAAACTTTATCCCCACCACGTGCATAGTTTACGGAATTTTCAAGCCTCCCTTCAAGCAAATGCTACTGGAAAAGCTAGAAATGATTGGCTTTCATAAACCAGATTGCTCTACCAACGCGACTCTTCCTCTCGCTGGCAAATCAGCAAAGCCTTTGTTATGTTGCAAAATCTACACAGGGACAGTTAGCTCAGTTGGTAGAGCATCGCCCTTACAAGGCGGGGGTCGCAGGTTCGAGACCTGCACTGTCCACCATTTTAGGCTGGTGCAAAAAACGTCCTCCACATTGTTAAGGAATGGGTTCTGAAACTCGAAGAGTGCTGAATTGGCTTTAAAGTCCCCCTTGATTTCGACATAATAATGAGAATGATTTCTATTGAGCAGATCGTACATTTAATTTTGCGATTTAATTCGACAGTCGGCGCTGTACTTGGCTTTATCGTGATTTTATCAGGATATTTAGCTAAGGATCATATGAAATTTAAAATCACCGGACTCGTTATTTCATTGAGTCTTGCGATTTACTTAGTTCTCGTAGACGCGAGCTCATCATCCGATGATCTGCGAAAAGCATTATCCAGCTTTTTTCTATTTGCCCTCTTTACGGTTCCGATGGTCCTGTTACTGATACAGAGAAAGACAACGTCGAATCGGTCTGGCTGACTTCAACATTTTGCTGAGGACACTGGATAAATCATAAAATCCGTGACCGGGTCGAAAAGTAAGATTTTCAAAATCCGAAAATAATAGAAATTTCAAATTCATATAAAACTTTGAGTGTAGGAAGTGTGTAGGTACGCCTACAGGGTAACTACAGACTACCTACAGGCTTCCCACACCCAAAAAAGTGTTAGGCGGCCCAATTGAATTTTGGCTTCTTTTTGCTTTTGACGCAGTCAAGAAGGTAAAGATCAATCAGAGTTTGGTAGGGAATTCCCATTTCATCTGAAAGCTTCTTAAAATAGTCGATCACTTCATGGCTTAGGTTAATGCCAATGGCCTTTTTCTTTGAGGCATAAGGATTTTTCATCGCCTTCATTTTTGAGAAATCATATTCCTTCTTCATAACGTTTTACCTCCTTCTGAGTCGCTTTTCGTGCAGATATGATCCGAATCAATTCATTTGAATGACGCTCACAGTGAACAACTACGAGTAAACGTCCAGATCTACTCGCGCCTAGCAAAATGTAACGATCCTCATTTTCAGAGTGTGCCGTATCGAAGAACAAAAGAGCCTGAGGATCATCAAAAACTTGAACGGCTTCTTCAAACCAAACACCGTGCTTTTTCCGATTAGGCGATTCTTGTCTTCATCCCAATCGAACTGAAGCATATCTAGATTATATATAGATAATGGCTAGATGTAAATCGCTGAGATTCCTCATGGTCGACGCCGTTCTGGGCAGCCCATGCTTTAACTAAGCTTTTAAAATCATAAATGTTTTCGAGTGGACGACGGTTTTTGCACGTGCCTCTGGACTGTCCATGAATGGTTCCTTTCCAGATGAAAGTCTCTCATGTTGCTGACCAGGCGAGAATGCTCCGCTGGAGCCTTTCCTCATTGGTTTTAGTATGTGTTATACAGACATTTTACAATTAAGCTCATGGCTAGAGTGTTCTAAGCATATTCCAGAACTCACGTGGCGACAGGATCGAAGTGTCTCCCACTGATTTTAAAATGAGAAGATCTTGATCTCCGGTTACAATGGCTTCTGCTTTAGAATTCACCGCAAGAGCCAAGACTTTGAGATCTTCTGAGTCTCGACACTGTAAACCCGAAGCCTCTCGATCTTCTGTTTGGGTTGAATGCGCCTTCAGAAACGATAAAACTTCCTTCACTCGGCCCGGTGGTAGTTTGAGTTTGCGCTGAAGATTATTTTGGATCTCTCCCAAGAGAGATGGGCTTAAGATCAACTCGTGATGTGCAATAGTGCTTTCAAAAACCAAGTAACACAGTCCTTGAGTGGCAAATGCTGCAATGATGACATTTGTATCCAGAATCACCTTCATGAAATAATTTTGAAAACATCCTCATCGGTGAGCAGCCCTTGAGCCTCTGCAAAGGGGAGGATCTTTTTTCGCAATTGTCGAAACTTTTTCACGGCAAGAAAACGATCCAGGGATTCACGAATGATATCGCTGATAGCTATTCCTTCGTCTTTAGCGAGACTTTCCAGTTCCTTTTTGATCTCCCTTGGAAGTCGTATAGTAAGTGCCGAGTTTTTCATTGTATACCTCTATGTATTACAATGTCATACAAACGCTGCGGCGTCAAGTCTGACCTTTCTAGCTCACCGCTAATTCTTGCCGCTGTTCGCGCTCTTCCGCTTCAAAAATAGTTCCAAGTGCTTGCTCCTGTTCAGCTGTGAAAAGCCTTCGAACATACGCGAAAAGGATTTTCTCTTCTTCTGCAACGTGAGTCTTCACCATATTCGCAAGAATTCGGCAGCGAGCTACAAAGCCTTCGTCATCCAACCCTCTTCTTTCAATTTCAAAAATCATATCCCTTATCAATCGATGTTCCACATAGGCTTGAAGAACTTGGTCGCGCACCGATTCCTCATCTTCGAGCGATGGATAAAAAACCGTCTCTTCCGCCGCACTATGAATTTCGAGTTTCTGTTTGAGCTGTTGGAAGAGCTCTTCGCGATTCCCCGCTTCAGGTGGTTTTCGACTTCTGCCTCCGCCTCCAAGAATCTGGCGAAATAGCGCATCCACCTCTTTATGTTCTCGCTCCAATCGAGCTGAAATACCCATGGTTCGAGATCCACGCCGGGCTATCCTGCCGCCACTACTGCCAAGACTTTGATTGTCTTTCTTTTGCTCTTCTCCACGAGGTTCGCCTCCATCGCCTTGTTTCCGCTGGGTCGCCATCACCATGCGGGATTCTGCTTCTAACTGCTCCGGTTCCACCGAATCACGCGATACGAATTTGCTGAAACGGCTTTCTTTGCCCTCAGCGGTTTTCTCTTGATAGATAAGGGCCAAACGCGACGCTTCGAAACGATCAAAAAATTCCTCCCATGAAATTCCTTCAAGTGTTCCTTCGCCCAAATCCCCTGAATAATCAATTCGAAGCATTCCGGCGACTCGATCGGTCGGCTCGATTCCTTTCGCGCCGGCCGGATGTCCCCCGCGCATCTCCACCCATTCTTTGATTTTTTCATGGTCGACCGTGGCCCCATAACTCGCTCGGGACCTCGCCGGAGAACTACTGCTTCTCTTGGATGATCTGCTTGTCTTTTTCATCATATTCATCACAACACCACCTTAGTTTCTATTTTTATTACTCGCCCTTAATAATCTGGAACCCAACTTCTGGCAGCCTAAAAAATTTGACATCCGACCTCTGGAGGAGGTGGAAGAATCGCTTGAGGAATTTTTTTCATTTAGGTGGCCTTATTCTGAAGAGGCCCTACTCTGAAGGGGCGGCTGCGCAGATAAGTGTCTTTGATTGATCTGAAAATAAAACATCCATTCGGTCAGGAAAAATCAACTTGACGACAACGCCTTTCCCAAAATTGGGATGCACGACGACGTCGCCAACCTCGAATCGCTCGTCGGCACGATAATTCCTGGGAGTCTTATCCAAATTCTCTTTCATTTTCTCGCGATAAATATTCGATAAACTGTTCGATAATGCGCTGCTTGACGAAGAAATTCGCCGAATAGGACGGCGGATTTCGTCCAGAACCTGCTTGAGTTGTTTCTTGGCCCGAAAATTTCTTTCCGAATAGCAAGTATTGCATCGAACACGGGCGGGTTCAGAGCCGACCATTGCCAAAATCCGGTGCCCTAGGTCCAAGGCACATTTGCTACAGTAATAAACAATATCCCCACCGACTTTCAGGTTTTGGCTCGCCATAGATTATTTCATCTCAAGATTGTATTTTAAAAATTTAACGTTAAAAGAGGAACGCCCCAAATTCTGGAATGGAGCTAACCCCCGAGACATCAAACCGAAATATTTACAATAACTCAAGAAAGTGTCTTGTTAATTTTAATGGGCCGATCTACCGCCACAACTTTGCCTCTGCGCCCCGCAGCGGCGCTTTTATCTCAAAAATCTCTCGTCCACAATTTGAGCGAAGTAGTTCGAATGGCGAAAAGACCGACACGTCTGCATCGTTCAGCTTCGCAAGTTATGGCGGTAATCAAAGCTGATGCTTATGGACACAGCGTGGAGCAGATTCTTCCTGAACTCGAAAGACAGGGCATCAAAAGATTCGCCGTTGCTTCCATTCAAGAAGCCATTGAAGCTCGCAGGTTTTCTCAAAAAGCCCATTTGCTCGTGCTCGGAGGTACATTTTCCTGGTCGACAAAAGCGCTCGAAGTCATTGAACGTGAAAAGCTGGAGATCGCCGTCAATGATCTCGAAGCGCTGCAGTATTTTTCTCGAAGGCTTTCGATTCCCATTCATCTAAAGCTCGACACGGGAATGAACCGGCTTGGTATCAAGCCCGATGATTGGGGTAGAGCTGTCAGCATTCTCAAAGAATCAAAACGAAAACTGAAGGGGCTGTTTACTCATTATGCAACCAGCGATGATTCCATTTTCGAACGGCAAGTGAGTCTCTTTGAAGAGGCGGTTCGTTGGTTCCAATCACAAAACCTGCACCCTGAGTGGGTTCACAGCGAAAACTCAGCGGCCTTGTTTTCGGAAATGTTTCAAAGAAGGCGAGGGGTCCTCTCCGAAGTCGCCAATTTGGTTCGCCCCGGTCTTTCTTTATATGGGTATCTTCCCACCCATCCGAGAAATTCCCTTCAACCGGTGCTGGAGTTAGTTTCGAGCATCGAACTTATCAAGAGAGTTGAGGTTGCGGAAGGCATCAGCTACGGGCATTTCTACAAAGCAAAACGGAGTCACGACTATGGGGTTGTTCCCCTTGGCTACACTGACGGGCTTTCCAAAATTTACGGCAAAGTCCTTCAGCCCCGCTGGCTTTCAAAACAGGGAATTCTAAAAGGTTCATTGAGTATTTGTGGTTCCATTTGTATGGATATGGTGATGGTGAGATCGCAGAGGGGAAAAATCGAACCGGGCGATCGCGTCATCTTTTGGGGACGCTTTCCGAATTCGCTGTTGAAAGAAAAAATTATTGAACCTTACGAGTTGAACCTTCGTATCTCGAAGCGCATCCCGCGCCTTTGGGTGAAATGAAACCACGCTATTTGATCAAATTTTTCGCCTGGGTGGGCATTACCGCCACCGAGATTCTGCAAGAATTCGGCGGATTCATTGTGACTTTTATGCAAGGCATGGTCGCTTTATTTACTCCTCCGACCAGAGTTCGCCTCATTTTCAAACAAATGGAATTCATAGGAGTGAACTCCACCTTCATTATTATGCTTACTGGAATTTTCACGGGAGCCGTGCTCGCCCTGCAGAGTGGAAAGGCCTTTCGTTTGTTCAACGCCGAAGGAGTGACAGGCGCGGTCGTCGCGCTTTCGTTGCTTCGGGAACTGGGACCCGTCATGACCGCACTGATGGTTGCAGCGCGCTGCGGAAGTGCCATGGCGGCCGAGATCGGGACGATGCGAGTCACGCAGCAAATCGACGCTCTAGAAACCATGGCCGTCGATCCTGTAAGCTATCTTATTTCTCCCCGCATCGTGGCTTCATTTGTGATGGTTCCCTTGCTTTCGGTGGTCTTCAACATTGTGGGAATCTTTGGATCGTATGTGATCGGCATCGGCCTTCTGGAAATCAATGAAGCAACTTTTTTTGACAAAATTGAAGCCTATGTAAAAAGCGAAGATCTGTGGAACGGGGTTGTTAAAGCGGCCTGCTTTGGAATCATTCTCGCAGTGATCGGTTGTCGCAAAGGCTTTCTCACAGAAGGCGGAGCTGAAGGTGTTGGAAAAGCCACGACGCAAGCCGTTGTGATTGCCTCCGTCACGATCTTAGTCTCGGATTATTTTTTGACGGCCTTGATGTTTTAATATGTTGGAAATCAAGAACATTCGCAAAAGTTTCAACGGACAGCCAGTGCTGAAAGGCGTGAACCTCAAAATCGAAGATGGTCAGATCACGGTGATCATTGGCGGGAGTGGATGCGGAAAGAGTGTCTTGCTGAAACATTTGATAGGATTGCTGGCTCCCGATGAAGGGCATATCCTTTTAGACGGAGCTGATCTCTGTTCACTGGATAAGCAAAATCTAAAACGCGAAAGAATGAGATTTGGAATGCTCTTCCAAGATGCAGCCCTTTTCGATTCCATGAATGTGTACGAGAATATTGCGTTTCCGCTTCGTGAACATCGCAAAATGAAAGAAAGTCAAATTGCCGAAAATGTTCGCGAGAAACTTTCTCAAGTTGGACTGCGCGAAATCGAGAAGAAACTGCCTTCCGAACTTTCCGGTGGGATGCGAAAACGAGTGGGCCTGGCAAGAGCCATCGTTCTCAATCCGGAAATCTTGTTGTATGATGAACCCACAACTGGATTGGACCCGCTCAGTTCAAAATCCATTGATGCTTTGATCGTAGAAACTCAAAATAATTTGAAGGGCACGACTATCGTTATCAGTCACGATATCCGCGCCACACTAAGAATTGCCAACAAAATAGCAATGCTTCACGATGGGATCATCGTGGCCGAAGGCACTCCCAAGGAGATGTTTAGCAATCCTAATCCGATTGTTCATGAATTTCTGCATTCAGGGCTGACGAACGCTCCGCCCAATGTGAGTAAGTCCGATGGCATTTAAATTTGGGCCTGAAGCTAAAGTCGGAGTCTTCGTACTCGTCACGGTCTGCGCTTTAGTGTGGCTCAGCATTCGCATCAATAAATCGGGATTCAGTTTAGATAAGTCGAAAACTATTTATATCGTTTTTGAGAATGCATCCGGAATCTTGGCTCGCACTCCTGTGGAATATGCGGGTATCCGAGTGGGAAGGGTCAACAGTATCAAGCTCGACAATGGAAAAGCTCGCGTGGAGGTGCAGCTGGATCCCTCGGTTCCCGTATTTAAAGATTCTTATATTGCGCTCGCGAACCGAGGAATTCTGGGAGAAAAAATCATCACCATTTCGGGTGGTGGAAACGAACCCGAAGTTGGTCCAGACGGTACCATCTCCGCGGCTTCAAGCGGAGGTGGATTTGACGATGCACTTCGCAATTTTAATGAAGTCGCTCAGTCGGTGAAAGACTTGATCAAAGGGGGGCAAGGCAAACCAAGTCTTAAAGATATCATTTCGAATGTTACTGACATCACCGAAGATCTTCGAACGCTCGTTCGAAGCAATAAAAAAGATCTCAATAACGTTATCAAGAACGTGCATGACTTCACCGAGATGTTAAATAATGGCGATCTGAGAGAAATCATTTCGAATTTGAAGACGACAAGTAGGACCATTCAGACTTTTGTGAAGGATGCCAACCCTCAACTCAAAGACGTAGTTCATGATTTTCGCGGAGTGATGGCAAAGATTGACGACACAGTCACCTCGCTAAATCGTATCGTGGCAAAAGTCGAACGTGGCGAAGGAACTGTTGGTAAGCTCCTTTCCGACGATACGACCGTCAATAAAGTGAATGACACTCTCGATGGCATCAATGATTTTGTCGGACGGATCAAGCGGTTGGAGTTGTCGGTGGGTTTCAGCGGTGAGTATTTGAGCGACGCAAAAAAGACTCAAACCGCTGCTTCATTCAAAATCCAACCGGCTTATGACAAATATTTTTTACTCGAGTTCACGAACCTCCCTATCCAGTACGCCAAAAAAGATACAACGGTCACAACCACTACCGCCGTTCCACCCGGGACCGCCGTCACGACGACCGAAACTTCACAGTCGGATAAATTTGCGTTTACGGCTTTGTATGCTCAGAGATTCTATGATCTCACTGTAAAGGCCGGGCTCATGCGTTCGAGCGGTGGGTTTGGATTGGAGTACCACTTGCTTCACAATCATCTCAGCTTGGGTGTCGACGCCTTCGACTTCACTCGCGACGAGCATGTGCATGTGCGCACCTATGCCGCTCTTCATTTGTTTAAAGTTCTACATCTCACCGGTGGCGTGGATGACGTATTCCAGAAGTTCGGCCAACGAAATTATTTCGGTGGCGCCGGCATCATGCTCACCGACAACGACCTAAAGACGTTGATTGGTGTGGCCCCCTTGGTGGGTAAGTAAAGTCGAATATCTGTTTTTTTATTTACCAGATGGTCCTGTCACTCTCGCTTCCAGAGCTCCCACCCACACCTGAAAAACATAGTCGGGCGTATCACTCAGGCAAGGCGAGGTGGAACTCTTAGAGAGCTGATTCTTTTTCTGAAGTAAACTTCGATAGAGCGAAAGAGATTCGGCATTACGTCCAAGCTGTTCATAAATTTCGGCCATTTTAAATTGGAGCTCTGAAAATTCTGGAAATATTTGCAAAAGCGAATCGCCAATCTCTACTAAATCAGTAATCTCTGCACCAACACTGTTGATTTCCTGTGCAAAAAGATTAAAAAACTGCGGAGCGAACTCGTACATTTGATCAGTGGGGAATCCCTTCACTTTCTCGATCAAAGCCCACCAAGCGGTTCTTCGCATTTTCAGATCCTTTTCGATCTGGATGAGAAAGAGATCAAACCGGAGATCCTCTGGAAAACTTTCTTGGAATTCCTGAATGCGCTTCCGAAATTTTTCGATCGGCCAAGAATCTAAGGCCTTCGCTCGAAACTGAAGCTCTGCATATCCAAAGTCAGACTGAAATGGATTTTCTTCCATTCCTTTCGTCAAGACTTCCAGCGCTTGGCTAAATTGCCCACTATTCCATAATTGCTGAGCGGAAGTTAAAACCAACTGGGAGGGCGAAGGTATGGAAATGGTTCCAGTTAGTTCGTGAAATCCGACTTCAAAGGGCCATTCGAAATCAGAATTCGCATCCACACCTGCCACCAACTGCGAATAAAGTTCCATGCGCTCTCTACGATGTTTTCCCATTCTTTTTTCCCCGACGTACGAGTGGCAAGCCTTCGCATTTTCTCTCATGAGTGCAGGGTCTTTTAAATAGGAGATAAGCAGTTCTCGGAGATCTTGATCTGTTGTGAAAAACGACTTCGATCCAGATTGTTTGAGAAAAGTTTCATAAGGTAAACTCTTCTGGATCACAGGGACTGCCGCCATGCCCGCAATCTCAATCGGCTTGATGTCGCTGCGACATTCATTAAACCCCGATTCCAGGAGCGGAACCAAACCCACATGAATCCCCGACCAAAACTTGAGATACTCATCGACATGCCCCCACGAAAAATAACGCACTCGATCCTCGGGAAGCTTGACGAAGCTTTGAATCGAAGGATCGCCCATGAGATGAATCTTGAGTTGAGGAAATTTCTCAAGAAGATCCCGGAGCAATGGAACTACCGACAGCAGATCAGCCATATGTCCGGCGGAACCACCCCATCCGAAAATAATTTCATGATGGGGATCGGGCTTGCGTTCCCAGCTTCTTTCAAAATCCTCAATGTCATATGGAAAATGATTTTCCAAAACATGAATTTTCTTGGGGTTCGAAATTCTCTTACTTAATAAATTCACAAGGCCGGGGCCTGAGACAATGACACCGTCACTCAACTCCATCAATTTTTGATAGCGAGCCCAAACCATCGGCGAATTCCATCTCTGCTTGACGGGATTCCACGGCTGAGGGGAATAAAAATTGTCGTTGATCTCGATAAAAGTCTTTTTACCCTGCGCCTTTCGTTTTTGAATCACGGGGAAAAGATCTACGTCTCCACAATGGAGGATGGCCAAAAAGTCCGCCTCGCAACCCCAACGAAGACGCTCTTCTGCACGGAAGTCGAGGTTGATCACTCGCCACTCGGGAGCCTGCTCCGCCAAATGGCGCGCAGGCCAGCGCATTCGATGGTGACTGTCGCCTGAGCTATCCAGAAGACAGATTTGAACTATCGTCTTATGGGTCGTTTTATTGGTCATTTGAGCGGTTGATGTTTTGCTAATGACGTTGTCTCTCCTCCGTATCTTCTCCCATCATGCCCTCCTCCATCATCCAGAAATTTAAAGGGATCCGCAAATTCTTTAGATAGGCCGTCGCGGGATAGCCAAGCCAAACTGGATTTGCTAAGCATTCCGGTCAAAAGGAGTTCCGCTTTATGGAAGAAATGGAAAACCCCGTCGAATATGTTCAAGAAGAGCTCCACCACCATGCTCAGCATGCACAAAATAATTGGATTTCACGCGTGGCCCTCACGTCCGCTTTGCTTGCAGCGCTGGCGGCCGTCTGCTCACTGTTGGCCAGTCATCATGCGAATGAAGCTGTGATTGAGCAAATTGAGGCTTCGGATCAGTGGGGTTATTACCAGGCGAAGGGAATCAAAGCGGCGATTTTAGAAGCGCGTACCGAATTGTTCCAAGCGCTTGGGAGGACTCCACCGGCAGAGCACGGAGACAAGTTCTCCGATTACAAAGATCAACAGTCTGAAATTCAGGCCAAGGCGCAGGAAAAAGAAGAATCTTCGCGAAAGCATCTGAAGCGCCACGAAAACTTCGCACGAGGTGTAACTTTATTTCAACTCGCGATCGCGATCGCAGCTATTACCGTGCTCAGTATGCGAAAGCGTTTTTGGTATGTGAGTCTTGGATTTGGAGCGGCAGGTTTTGTTTTTTTGTTGATCGGGATATTGAGCTAGTTCGTTTTACCCGCCATATGGCCTAAAACCAATTTTGATAACCGGCTGGACATTGATCCGGATGATCCACACTCACCTTGCTTGAGGTGAAAGTGTAGAGTGGCTCTGGGTTGTTACCGCAAAGATAGAACTCTGAACCTTGTGGGCAACCGTTTCCTAGATCTGTGCGATCAATTCGTCGGTCATTGGATCCACTTCTCGATTGATACGACAAATCCGCAATGATCATCCCCGAAAATCCCGAGTCAATCGCGGTGCAAGTATGCGCATATTGGCAGATCTGTAACTGTTGAATCAGCTGTTTCATCTGTAAAATATCGGTGGCTTGAAGTTGTGCCTGACCATTGCACTTTTTCTGGGAACTCGTTTGGAGACCCTGCGAAAATTCAGAAAGAATGGTCGTGTCTTGAGGGGCGAGACTTATTAAAATTTTTGCCGTCCGGAAACTGTTTGCGTCTGTAAAGCCATCGGCAAATTTAAGCTGAACATTTGTAACTTGATTCGAATTTAGATTAATGCGGGTTGAGTCATCAGCACATCCTAAAAACGACAGAGTAACACTCATCATCACCAATGTAGCGTTGAATTGAACCGGCTTGACCATGGCATCCTCCTTCGGGACTAAATTGCAAAGCTTGCAATTCCCGTGCCATTTACAGATTTAGCCGGCCTAATCCACAAAAATGGCACGGAACTCGCTTTCTCCTATTTCGGAAGGCTGTATGCGTTTTAGTAAACGCGCGACTCATTAAGGCATATTCGTCAGTATCTTTTTGTTGGAATTTTCCCCATTGCTCCATAACCTAGAAGCAATGTTGACCTTTCAGCGCATCGTCTCTTCCATCGCCTTTAGCCTTCTTCCCATGGCGAGCCTTCTTCTTACGGCCTGCGTTCCGAAAACCCAATATGAGGATCAACAGGTGAAGCTGAATGAGACCCAAAGCAAGCTTCGCGCTCTCGAAGCTTCGAATGTGGAGTGCGATAAAGATGCATTCCTGCAATTAAAGGAACAGGCACAATCCTTAGACCTGCTCACTCAGGAACTGGTCGATCGAAACACCGAGCTCTCAAAAGAAGTAGCGCGCCTCAAAGTCTTTGAATCTCAGTCCAAAAGTGAAAATCAAACATGCGGCCAAAAAATGGAGGCCGCAAAAGCTGATTGCGATGGTCGTATGGAACGAATTCGAGCAACAGATCAAGATTTAATCAATGAACTAAAAGCTCAAATTCAAAAACTCAAGGAAGAGCTCGCCAAAGCGATGGTTAAGCCGACAAAGTCAAAGTCCTCAAAAAAGACGAAGTAGCAGAACCGGCTCCGCAGCCTCCAGAAGCCTCCATCAGGCAAAATCAAGTGAAAATTTACTGGCGCAAAAATTCGGCTCCTTGTAACTCTTTCATAACCCAAATTAAACAGGAGAAGCCTTGCTGAATGAGTGAAGTAGCGACCTTAGAAAGAACGAACGTGAGTTTTCCAGAAATTTCCATGAAAGACCTCATCGAGGCCGGTGTCCATTTCGGACATCAGACCGCGAAGTGGAATCCAAAGATGAAGAGTTATATTCACGATTCACGAAATGGCGTCTACATCATCAATTTGCAAAAGACCGCTGTTCAATTTCGTAAGGCACTCGAAGCCGCGCGAAGAATCGCATCAACCGGGCAGAAGATTTTGTTCGTGGGTACCAAAAAACAGGCTAAAGAAGTGATCAAAGACGAGGCAAAACGTGCGGGCCAGTTCTATGTCACCGAACGTTGGATCGGCGGAACTCTCACCAATTATCACACCATCAAACGTTCTATCTCTGTGATGAAACAACTCCAGAGAATGAACGAAGAAAAATCCTACGGCACTCGCAAGAAAAAAGAAATTCTGACGCTCGAGAAGAAGCGCGCGCGATTGGAAGTGAATTTGCTCGGAATTCAAAATATGTCAGAGCTTCCCGGAGCCCTATTCATCATCGATCCGAATCGAGAATATATTGCGGTCAATGAAGCGAAGACGCTGAACATTCCAATCATCGCTGTTGTCGATACCAATTGCGATCCCGATTTTATAACGCATCCCATCCCCGGAAATGACGACTCCATTAGAGCAATCCGACTGTATGCCTCGAAAATCGCAGACGCCATTTTGAGTGGTCAGCGTGTTCGTGAAGACAATTTGCGAAAAATGGGCTCGGGCCCCGATGGTGAAAAAGGCGAATCGTCTGTCAAAGAAGTGATGGGATCTCGAAAACGTGGTCCACGCCCTGAAGTTATTCGCGACGAAGGAAAAAAATGATGGGCGCGATGGTAGAACTTTCCGCGAACGAGGTTCGAACTCTTCGTGAAAAGACCGGCGCCGGCTTGATGGATTGTAAGAAAGCACTCCAGGAAACCGGTGGCGATATGGAGAAGGCCATCGAGCATCTTCGAAAGAAAGGCATCATGGCGGCCGAAAAAAAAGTGGGTCGTGAGGCCAAGCAAGGCGCCGTTACTTCTTATATCCATGCGGGTGGAAAAATCGGCGTGCTGGTTGAAATCAACTGCGAAACGGACTTCGTGGCACGCAATGAGACATTCCAAAATTTTACCAAAGACGTGGCCATGCATATTGCCGCAGCGAATCCCCGCTATCTGAAACGAGACGATGTTCCTGCCGTGGAACTGGCGAAAGAGCGCGAGATTTATAAAGAGCAAGCCCGACAATCGGGTAAGCCCGAAAATGTTTTAGAAAAGATTGTGGACGGGAAGTTAGTGAAGTTTTACGGAGAAGTTTGTCTGCTTGAGCAGTCCTTTATCAAGAATCCGGATATCACCATCGAAGCCTATCTCAAGGAAACGATCGTCAAGCTCGGCGAAAACATCCTCATCACCCGATTCACACGCTATGAATTGGGACGAGGAAGCACGTGACCGCAAAAATAGCATCCGCCAAAGCCAAGCCGAAATTTAAACGTATTTTATTAAAACTTTCGGGTGAAGCTCTGATGGGCGATCAGACTTACGGGATGGATCCGAAAATGGTGGAAAGAATCGCCGACGAAGTGAAAGAAGTCGTCGAGTGCGGTGTTCAGACCGCTCTCGTCGTCGGCGGAGGCAATATTTTCCGTGGCATGACCGGGTCCGCGGCGGGAATGGATCGTGCCAGCGCCGACTATATGGGAATGCTGGCAACCGTGATGAACTCGCTGGCGCTTCAAGATCAGCTGGAGAAAAAAGGTGTCTATACACGGGTTATGGCGGCCCTTCGAATGGAAGCTGTCGCCGAACCCTACATCCGCCGTCGCGCCATTCGCCACCTTGAAAAAGGTCGAGTTGTTATCTTTGCGGCTGGCACGGGAAACCCCTATTTTACAACTGACACCGCCGCCAGCTTGCGCGCGATGGAAATCGAAGCCGATGTTGTGATGAAGGCGACTCGTGTCGATGGTGTTTATGACAAAGATCCCCTCAAGCATCGCGACGCGGTTCGACTCGATAATTTGAGCTATATCGATGTTCTGCAGCGAGGGCTTCAAGTGATGGATGCCACGGCGATTTCACTCTGTATGGATCATTCGCTTCCCATCATTGTCTTTGGAATGAATGAACGCGGAAATATTCGACGCGTCATCATGGGCGAACAAATTGGCACGACTGTTGGATCGGGAGATTTCATTAAAAAGAAAACTACTACATCTCAGAAAACCTGATTGATTCGTCAGTTGATCAAGGAGAAATCATGAGTGCAGATGCCGTAATTCAAGAATGCAAAATTAATAATCAGAAAGCGCTCGACGCCCTAAAGCGCGATCTGACACGAATTCGGGCTGGAAAGGCTTCGCCCGCCCTTTTGGAAAGCATTCGCGTCTCCTATTACGGTCAGAGTTCTCCGCTCAATCAAATTGGAACCGTTTCAACGCCTGATGCGAGAACAATCGTGATTGCGCCTTGGGATAGCTCCGTCTTGCCGGAAATTGAAAAAGCAATTAACCAGAGTGATCTGGGACTTCATCCTCAAAACGACGGCAAAATCGTACGTATCAATATTCCAGCACTCACCGAAGAGAGGCGTAAGGAACTCTCGAAAGTGGTGAGCAAGATGGCCGAAGAAAGCAAAGTCGCTGTTCGTCAGAATCGAAAGCTAGCCAATGAAGCCATTAAGGCTTTGGAAAAGCAGAAGGCTCTTTCGGAAGATGATTCGAAGAAACAGCAAGATAAAATCCAGAAGTTGACCGACGAAGCCACTAAGACGGTGGACGACATCATTGGAAAAAAGACCGCAGAGATCATGACAATCTGAAGGCTCGAAAGTGCTGCGGCACAAGTGATTTGCTGGCAATAAAATTTTTATTTTAGGGGATTTTTCCCATGAAAGCTGATTGGCCCAAACATATCGCCATCATCATGGACGGAAACGGCCGCTGGGCGCAGGAGCGTGGGTTTCCGCGCATACTCGGGCATCGCGAAGGGGCGCGGAATGTAAAGCATATCACGACGGTATGCACTGAATTGGGAATTGAAATTCTTAGCCTCTATGCTTTTTCGGCTGAGAACTGGACTCGTCCCTCTCGCGAAATCAATTTGCTGATGAAGCTGATTAAGATTTATGCTGTTCGGGAACGTCCACTCTTCATGTCGCATAATACACAGGTAAAAGTCATCGGCGACATTGAAAAACTTCCCAAAGATGTGCGCGATGCGCTTCAAAAAACGGTGGAAATGACGAAGCACAACACCGGACTCATCTTGCAACTTGCTCTAAGCTATGGAGGACGAGACGAAATCGTTCGTGCCGCACGCGACCTCGCCTCAAAAGCAAAAAATGGAGAAATCGAGCCTGAAGAAATTTCAGAAGATCTTTTTTCGCAAACGCTCGACACCGCAGGTCGAAACGATCCAGATCTTCTGATTCGAACGAGCGGGGAACTGCGGATTTCCAATTATCTTCTATGGCAGACTGCCTATTCGGAGTTTTATTTTACCGAAAAATATTGGCCGGACTTTAAGGAAACTGAACTTTTGGAGGCTCTCGACGCCTATGCCAAGCGAAAGCGTCGCTTCGGAGGCGTAGAGTTCCACTCGACCTCGACGACGAAATAGTTTTTGGGATATGCTCTAGCCTTCATGACCAATTTAGAAACTCGGGTCTTAGTTTCGTTTATTTATTTTCCAACTTTGCTATTGAGCGCCTTCGATTCCAGGGCCTTTGCTCTCGTCATGAGCATCTGTTTGGGGTTTTCCTGGCATGAATATCTCTCTTTTCGAGAAGGCTACCGCGCTGACAAGAACTGGCGTTCCCACTTATTGCAGATCGCCTTAGGAGTTTTGCCCGTCGCCCTGGCTGCCCTTTTTGGTGTTCGGGTCGAGCTGGGCTGGGCATTCCTCGTGATGATCCTTCAGGTCGTGGTCGCCCTTCAGTTTTTCGATAAAAAGAGCTTCCCCGGCATCAAAGATGCCCTCCAATTTCATTTGGTGGGCTTTCTGTACCTAACCGGCCTTTTCAGTTTGCTCGTTCAGGTTCAACAAACGCCTGGTGGGCGCGAAGCCGTTTGGTTTCTTTTTTTCGTAGTAGCTGTGACCGATACGGCCGCTTATTTTACGGGCCGAGCCATGGGGAAAACTCCCTTCTTTCAATATATTAGCCCCTCCAAAACGCTGGAAGGCGTATGGGGCGGCCTCGCTGGCGCTTTGGTCGTGAGCATTGCTTACTATTTCATTTTCAAATCCCTTCATTTTTTAGTGCCCAACGTGCTGAGTTGTATCGTTTTGGGCCTGGGGCTCTCACTTGCCAGCATCTTCGGCGACCTTTTCGAATCTCTGATCAAACGCTACTACGGCGTGAAAGACTCCGGCCGGATCATTCCAGGCCATGGTGGAGTGATGGACCGGTTCGACGGAATCCTTTTCGCCGCAGCTCCGCTGTTTTTTTTCGTGCTTCTAAGGGGTGGTTTTCGGTAAATAAACTCAAAATGGTCAGTGAAGGTTCAGAAAAACGCAGGGTTTGTATCCTTGGTTCCACCGGTAGTGTGGGAACCAATACTCTCAATATCATTCGCCAAAACTCTTCATTGTACGACGTGGTGGCGCTTGCGTGTGGAAACTCTCTGGACATTCTTCTCAATCAAATTCAGGAATTCAAACCTGAGTTTGTCAGCGTCGGCTCGCCGCAAGTTGCTCGTGATCTGCGCCAAAGACTTCTCGCGCCTGGAGCTCGTCCCCCCCACGTTTTTTACGGAATTGACGGACATCGTGACCTCGTTCGTGAATCTGAGCCCGATGTTCTGATTGGCGCCATGGCGGGAATTCACGGACTTCAAGCTGTGCTGCAAGCCGTCCGACAAAACGTTCCCTACATTGGAATCGCGAACAAAGAAATTCTGGTCATGGCAGGGTCTTTTATTCTGGATTTACTCAAGGAGTCGCGAAGCGAATTGATCCCCGTGGATTCGGAACACTCCGCTGTTTTTCAAGCCCTCATGGGAAATGAGAAGTCGGCGCTCAAAAATATCATCCTCACTGGAAGTGGCGGTCCTTTTCGAACTCGGGACGTCGCGGATTTCAAAAGGATCACGAAAGCTGAAGCCCTGAAACACCCCAACTGGGTGATGGGAGCCAAGATCACGATCGATTCAGCGACCATGATGAACAAAGGTCTGGAATTCATCGAGGCCATTCGATTGTTTCAAGTGGAGCGGCGACAAATCAAAATCCTCATCCATCCCGAAAGCATTATCCATTCCATGGTGGAATATTGTGATGGGTCTTTTATGGCACAACTTGGAATATCCGATATGCGCATTCCGATTTCGCTTGCGCTGGCGTACCCAAAGAGACTTCCACTTGATCTTTCGAAACAACTGGATTTAGTCCAATGGCAAAGTCTGCATTTTGAATCCCCCGATTATCATAAATTTCCTTGTCTAAGGCTCGCCATGGAAGCCGAAGCGCTCGGAACGGAAGGGCCTATCATTTTAAATGCCGCCAACGAAGTTGCCGTCCAAAAATTTTTAATTGACCACATAGAATTTACGGAAATTGCTTCGATTGTAGAGCAAGCTCTCAACCATTTTCAGGGCACACCTGTCAGGAGTTTAGAGGAAGTGATTGAACTCGATGAACGCGTTCGGTTATGGACATCTCCCTGGAATGTGCAGAGTTTTTATTCGGCGGTCGAAGTCTAAATCGCTTGCGGACGACCGGCTGATGGGCTTTCTTGGCGTTTCTGAGCCTTCAGTTCCAGTCGACGCTTTCTCGATTCTCTGAGACAATATCGGCATGAATTGGCTTATCGATGTAGGACTTTTTGCCCTTCTGTTTTTCGTTCTCGTTTTCATCCATGAACTTGGACATTTCTTGATGGCCAAATGGGTGGGAATCCGCGTGGAGCGCTTTGCGATCGGCATGGGGCCGACTTTGCTTTCGTTTAAGCATGGCCCCACGGAGTATAAACTCGGCCTACTTCCTCTAGGCGGCTACGTCAAAATGGCGGGCGATGATCCTACCAAAGAGTACAGTGAAGAAGAAAGGCGCGTTGGGTTTTTGACACAAAAAGCTCCGGCCAAACTCCTGGTAGTTTTCGGAGGCCCCGCATTTAATTTGTTGCTCCCAATTTTTCTTTTTGGCCTTATGCTGGCCACAGGTATCCCGACGGTTCAGCCAATTGTTGGAACTTTGGAGAAAGATCTTCCGGCCGCTCAAGCAGGTCTCATGTCCGGAGACAAAATTCTGAGTGTCAACCAGACGCCCATCACAAAATGGTCAGAACTTGAAGCGCTTGTCGAAAAATCCACTGGGCAGCCTCTCGACTTAGAGATTGAGAGATTGAACACAGACACAGGCCAACAGGATCTCATCAAAAAGAGCGTCGTGCCTAAGCTCTCTCCATCGAAGTCAAAGTTTGGCGAAGATATTCAAGTGGGACGCTTGGGAGTTTCTCCGGATTATATGCTTCCCGAAATCTTCTTCGAAACGAACGACTCCATCTTAGCGAAGGCAGGACTGGAGCGCTTTGATCGTGTCACAAAAATCAATGGCGTTCCGATTCTCACTTTTGAACAGCTTCGATTGATTCTCTCCCATTTGAAGGCAGGTTCAGTTGAATTCACGGTTGACCGAAAAGGACAAAGCATTACGAAGTCCTTCGAAATTCCCGAAGGCAATGGCTCTGTAGAAGAACGTATCGGATTTAGACCCGTCAACCTGGTTCTGGACCATATTGAGCCCGCAAGTCCGGCTGAAAAGGCGGGAATGAAAAAAAATGACTATCTCGTTTCAATCGGAAAAACCGAGCTTCACTCATGGGACGAAGTAGCTCAACTTGTGCGTGGGTCTGAAGGCAAGTCCCTCGATGTGACTTGGAGTCGCGATGGAAAAATCATGCATGCCAAGATGGTTCCAGAAAAGACGGTGATTCCTGATCCACTGATGGGAAAAGACAATCCTCTTTCAACCGAAGCGGCGTATCGAATAGGAGTTTCACCCGCACTTGAGCTTCAGGCGTCGATCGCCATCGAACGCTCTTTAAATCCCCTGAACTGGTTGAAGCGTGGTCTCACAGAAACCTGGAAGATGGTGTCGCTCACGGTGCAAGCTCTTTCGAAGCTATTTACCGGTAAGCTATCGATGAAACTTCTCGGCAGTCCGATCATGATCTACAAAGTCGCCGGCAACTCCTACCGAATGGCGGGTGGCGGGTACTTCGGTTGGTTTTCTTTTGTGTCTAACCTCGCTTTGCTTTCGATTACACTCGGACTGGTCAACTTGCTGCCCATTCCCGTCCTGGATGGGGGACATGCCGCGTTTTTCTTGGTTGAACTCATTCGCGGTCGACCCGTCAGCGTGAAGGTGATGGAGATCGCAACGCAAGTCGGCTTAGTTCTTTTGATCTGCTTATTTGCCTTTGTGATTTACAATGATCTCTCGAGATACGGGTGGCTGGACTCGATCTTAAAACTCTTTCACTGATGAGGACTCTTCGTTCGTCAGAGCGTTGCTTATGTTACGATTGGTTTTCGACACATCTACACCCTCCGTTTCACTGGGACTTCTCTGCGAAGAGGGGTGGATGGAGTGTCTAGATCGTGTCGATGTTCCGAAACAACAATCGAAAATTCTTTTCGATCTCATCCAAGAGCTTCTGAAGCCCTTTGGAATTGAAAATAAGGAAATTACTGAGATCGCTGTCGGGCAAGGCCCGGGATCTTATACGGGACTTCGAATGGGGATCACTGTGGCGAAAGTTTGGGCGTATGCACAGGGAACGAAGCTTTATACTTTTTCATCCTCTGACCTGCTTCAAAAAACTAAAAAACAAAATGCGTCGGCTCGTTTTCCGCAAGTCCGTTATTTGGAGGAAGGTGATTTTCAAGGCGTCAGCTCTATCAACGATTTGCAACCTCTTTACGAAAACGATCATTTCGCCCACCCGTAGTATTTATAATGACAGATCCTCAGGACGACCATCACCAAGACCCCTCTTCGCATCCAAATAAGAAGCGGCGACTTTCACGAGGAATTTATCTCGTGCCTTCGCTTCTAACTTCGGCCGCCTTATTTTCCGGATTTTATTCAATCATCTATACTGTGAATTCGGTTCTTTATCATCGCGATGAATACCGCAATGCCGTGATTGCCATTATTCTTGCGACTTTTTTTGACAGCCTCGATGGAAGGATGGCTCGCCTCATGAAGGCGGAATCTGAATTTGGCTCTCATTTCGATTCCATCGCCGATATGGTTTCTTTCGGAGTGGCTCCTTCGGTTTTGCTCTATGCATCGGCTCTCTCCAAGCTGGGAAGACTGGGTTGGCTTGCCGCCTTTTTGTTTTTAGCCTGTGCAGCGATTCGATTGGCTCGATTCAATGTGATATCGCACTCGGCTCCTTCTAGAAAGTACTTTAAAGGTTTGTCATCTCCGGTGGCGGCAGGCGGAGCGGTTTTGTTTTCTCTTTTATTTCGAGAATATGCCGCGCCCTCGTACTACGAAATGGGAGTCTGCGGAATGACGATGCTTCTCGCACTCCTGATGGTTTCAAATGTGCGATTTCGATCTTTCAAAGATTTGGACTTTCGAAAACACCCACTTCAAGTTTTCTTACTGGCCGTCCTCATCATCATTATGATTGCCTCGTTTGGAGAATCAGCGATGTTTGCTTTTTTTCTGATGTATCTGATAGGTGGGCTTATTGAAGAACTCGTCTTGTTTCGCCGCAGAAGAAAATCAGATCCTTCCGTTCCGTTTCTGCCCTTTGGGGATCGCGACCTTTAAAGCGGCAAAGAGATTGGCACAAAATTGAGAATTATCATTTGCAGCCGCCGATGCTGGTAGAAATATTTCTGCTCTGGAATGATGTCGACTTGGCATATCTCTCGCAGCTGCACTGAGCAATTGCTTCCCATTAATTGCAAAAAATATCGAAGCGTCGGTCACTGCTGCTCGATGGTGAAGAGCTCCTCCGAATCGAACTCGGATACTATTTAAGATCATCCACACCTCATCGGCGTTGGCAGAGTGACCGCGTTCGCTTGTAATTCGCGCCACTTTGAGAGCCCGGTCGGCGACCCAGTCGGAAGGCTTGATGCCGCCATATTCTTTCAGGCCCAATCCATAAAAACAGAGCGCCACCACAGCGGTATCCCAAAGATCTTGATCACTCTGAGGTTCATGATGAATGGTCTCTGCAATAAAGTTCTGATCGTCGCCGTTAAAGAAAAACAAATAGTCCTTTTGAACAAGCTCCATCCGATAAAAAGAAATCCGACGTTCAAGTTGATCGCTCAGATTCTTGCGGTCGGCATGATTGTTCGCCAAAGGTAGGTAGCGTGCGAAATCGCGAAGCTTCCAAATTGTCACATCCGAGGAAGATCGGCCGTTGCGGAAAATTGAAACAGCTTGAATTGATTCGATTGAGAATATGAAAAGAACAATACTAAGGATGAGAAGGAACCTAAATCTGTACATTTTTAGTTCTGCTCCTTCGATCGCACACTTTGTCGTGGATCCTCAAGTGGGGCAATTGACCGAGACAGGAAGTTCAGCCTCATGAATCCCACCATCTGAGTGGTAATAAAGATGCATTCTCGAGTCAGGAGCAAGCGGAGCGGCATCAATATTGATGAAGAAGCTCGCGCTTTCTTCGATCTCATTCCGAAGATCTCGAGAGTCCAACTTAAAATGCTCGAGATCTGTATCGGAATGGAGGCAAATTTCAGAAGCATCTTCAAAAAGCTCGTCGTAGCGCCGCGTGCCCAATTCGGCGTCGGTCTCACGAAGCCTTGCGAGACTTCCGTTCTCAACTCCCACTCCGTGGGAATCTGATGTATTGTGCCCACCTTCGTTGCCGTCATAGCTGCTTGGAGAAGAAAAAGAAAGGTTCCGCGATATTTTTTCGCTCAACCCCCTGAAATCTTGAGGAAACCCGTCTTCAAATTGAGCGGTCACTATGTCAGTGAGAGGCCTCTCTTGAGGAATGGAGAGAAAAATGATTGTGCGCGGAGTTTGCGTCGTGAACGTCTCTCCACTTTCTTTCGCATGATAGCGAGTGATCAACCCGGTACAAGCTCGAATGACACTCGGCACAATATGGGAATTTGCACGTGCTTCCTCGAGGCTCCATTCTTCGAGCATTTTGAGAAATAATTTTTGATTTTGTTCCCAAGCTTGTTTTTCGTGAGTACGAATGGCTGAATCGTCCAGTCCAAGTGGCGGAAGAAAAAACCCAAATGCGATTACGATAAAAGTCGCAAGCGCGACCGCGAAATAGGAGACCCCTTTATCCATTTCCCTAACTCCCTATAAAGCCCGAATGAACAGGCTTGAGCTTTAGAGATGCAAATCTTGGGCCAGGGGGAAAAGGGCGTCTATACGAGTTATATCGGCTCAGATTCTCAACCGTGGGGCGGGAACTCCTCAATACTGGGGAGAAGCGTCCCCGCTTGAGGCCACCATCTTTTGTGGCAAGAAAATGAGTTTAAGAGGCTGCTTGAGAAAAAACGCCCGTTTTCAATCGTTCGAAATATTCGCCTAATACATTTTTTAATCGCTCGAGGCCCACCGATTCGTCGGCAAAGAGAAGCTCCTTTACCGCTTTGTGACCCGGAAGGGATTTCATATATCCAACCAGATGCTTTCGAAAGTTATGACTCGAAAGGCCAGTACCGTAATATTCGAGGATGAGCTCATAGTGTCGAATGATCACACGCAACCGCTCCTCCGGCGAAGGCTCGGACAGCGGAGGAGCTCCTCTAAGCGCGGCATCCGCTTGCAAATACAACCATGGATTTCCAATGGCACCTCGACCAATCGCAATGCCATCACAATTCGTCTGTTCGCGCATGGCCTTCGCAGTTTCGTAGCTCACAATATCGCCATTGCCAATCACTGGAATTTTGAGAATTTCTTTCAATCGACGAATATGGTGCCAGTGCGCCTTTCCGCCGAAAGCGTCCGAGCGCGTTCGTGCGTGCAGAATGATGAAATCGACACCCTCGCCTTCATAAATTCGACCCACTTCATCGAAGTTGAGCGAATGGTGATCCCAACCGGAGCGAAATTTTACAGAAAACGGAAGTCGTCCTGCTTTCTTCCGCACAATTTCACAAATAGTTTGAATGACTTTAGGCACGCGAAGCAAATTACTGCCACCCCCACAGCTTACGACTTTTTTGGCAGGGCAGCCCATATTCAAATTTACGCCGGCTGTCGCATTTTCCATTAAGACATCCACGGCGTGATCGGCGAGCGCTGCAGTTCCTGCGGCGATTTGAGTGAAAAGATCAGAATCGCGACGTCCTAACATTCGCATCGTCTTTTCGTTTTTGTGGACAAGTCCATGCGAATCGATCATCTCCGTAAAAAGCACGGGGATCTCAAATTCCTTCATCAAGATGCGGTAAGGAGGGTCGGTATAACCCGCCATCGGCGCTGAAAAGACGTGGCCAGGAAGCTGAAAGTTTGAATTTTGCATAGAGGGTCGAGCCGTGCTCATCTTCCACTCAGCATAGGCAAGAAATTTTAGGAGTTGCAAGCTTTGCGAAATACAAACACGATAGCGGCTGCTGATTTATTCCAATGAAGTCTATTTTTATCGAGGACCTACTTTGTCCGGCCAAATTGAATTTCATTTTACGCGTGGGGCCGAATGACCGCCGAACGGGGTACCATCCAGTGGCCACTTTGATAACACCTCTGGATTGGGGAGATCGGATGTCGATCAGACTCGGCACATCTAAGGCAACGAAAATCCACCTCGAATGTCGTCAGTTGCGGTCTTTACCTATCGAGCAAAACTTGATCTTTCGAGCGGCAGAGGCTTTCGCAAAGGAGGTTGGGCTCAATTTTGAAGCTCGGATTTCGCTGCAAAAAAGGGTGCCCATGGGGGCGGGGCTGGGCGGAGGAAGCAGTAACGCTGCGCAAACTTTAAAGATTCTGTCGGCATGGGTTTCGCAATCGCCGAGCGGGATTTTGATTTCAAAAACGCGACTCGCGAGTTTGGCTAAACGTTTGGGTGCGGATGTGGCTTTTTTCCTGGAAGAGGGGCCGGCTTGGTGCACGGGGATCGGAGAAAAATGCCGAGGCATTCGAATGAATTCGTGGCCTGTCGTGATTGCGTATTCGACTATAAAAGTTCCCACCTCTTGGGCCTATCGCGAGCTGGATAATTTTCGACAGAAGTCTCAAAGGAAAAACTTATTATTATTAGACAGTCGAATTCCCAAATGGGTATCGGAATCTTCAAATGACTTTAGCGTGCCTCGCTTAGAAAACGATTTTGAAATTCCCATTCTACATTCGAAACCATCGCTTCTTAAGGTGAAAAGCAAACTTGCCGAATCGGGAGCTTTAGCGACTCAAATGACCGGATCTGGTTCGGCTTTTTTTGGAATCTATAGGACCGACCAGGAAGCCAAAAAAGCGGTTTGGTTTTTGAGAGCGCAAGGTCTGAGTGCTGTTTTTGCTCGCACACGCAACGGCCCTTAGTGCTGGGCAGCGGTTGCTCTTAATACTGTGCGAGGCGCGAGGTTCAAGGCGGCTGCGTCTCTCGATCTTCAAAGCCGTAATCGTAGACAAGAAGTGGAAAGATTCTGTACGTTGAATCCCGGTAAACAAAAATTTAGAGATTGGGGAGTCGACAAGTGGTAAGTCAGCAGACTTTGACTCTGCCATTCGCAGGTTCGAATCCTGCCTCCCCAGCCAATTTACGTTTTCCAAATGAGTGCTCTCATGTTGCTGATCTGGCGAGAACGCGCCACCGGCGCCTTCTCGTCCCGATCAGGGTTCGAATCCTGCCTCCCCAGAATAAAAATGCCCGCGCAGCGCGGGCGTTTTTATTCTGGGGATGGTCGTATGAGAAGCTCGATCCTTAGTTTCTTAGTTCTCGTGGATCTCTCCCGCTTTGAACTGATGCTAGTCGCGAGAAAAAGAAATAGTTAAACGAGCACATCACAAGAAACCAGAGTACTCCAGTTGTCGTCATTGGATTACTTCTATTAATAAAGGCTTGAAAAGTAAGCGGGCCTGAAACATCCTGATCTGATAAAAAAAATAAGATTAATGAAGCTGCCCCCAGAGCTATCCATCCAGGCGAGTTGGAGGTGGACGCTCCACTGTCTATCAGATTCTAAAACGGAAGGAATGAATCCATGCATGAGGGTCAGCTTTAAAGCTATGGAATAATTATCAGGCTCGCAAAGGACTTCAATTGACGTAAGCAATGAACTATTCAATAAATTTAGATCAATAAGTATGCACAAACAAAAGTCATATGTGGATCAATGGCTCGAAAGAGAAACACCCGATGTGCAAAGGGCATTGAAAAATGCTGCCGAACATTTTGATAGCGATGATGCGCTTGATGTGCATGTTCTCGAAGGAGTTTACGGACAAGAGAGCAGGTTTGGACAGAACTTACGTCGACGCGAAATGAAAGGGGCGGCGGGCCACTTCCATATGGAGGCCGAAACCGCTCGTGAAATGGGCATTACTGTTAATAAATCAGGGGATCAAAGATTTGACCTCGATGAATCTTCTGGAGCTGCAGCTCGATATCTGAATGTGTTGGATCATAATTTTAGAAAAGATTCTACTGTCTTCGGAAATCTTAAAACGACAGGAATTTCGAATCCGGACGAAAGACTGAAGTTTACATTAGGTGCATATAATGGTGGCGCTAAGGCGATTGCTGAGGCGCAGCAGCGAGCTCTAGAGGATGGTAAAAATCCGACGAAATGGGACGAAGTAAAGAATTATCTTGGTGATAGTAAGAAAGCTAAAGAAATTCGTGGTTATGTCGAGAAGGTCCTCAAATACTCAAAAGAGTTTTCTAAGAAATCCAAAATAATTGCCAAACGAAAACGGAAACCGAAAAAGGGCAGCAATACTCCCATCGGCTGGCATTGGATTACAATTCATGGTCGCCATATTCTGGTCAGAGACAAATGACGATTCGCGGAATTCTTATTTTGGCTGTAATTTTGAGCGAGAGCTATAAATGTTTTGCTAGTAACGCATCTTTGAAACCAAGCGAACTCAAAAAAAAGCCTATCGAATATAGGAATCACAGAATCGATTCTGATTTCTTTGTCTCCGAAAGGCTCGATGAATTTAAACAAAATTTTCTTGGTTATGAGATAAAGATTTCCAGTGGTGAAAGCTTTTGCTGTGCTTTATTCGAGATCCGAAAAAACGGTAAAGTCGTTTATTCGAGCGAAGACTTAGACCTGGCAAAGTTCAATCTCGTTAGTCATCAAAAAAATGACAGGCGAGAATATTTATTGAATTTGACAGGAAGCGGTCCAACGCAGATAGCGGTATCGGCATCCACTGGGGGCGTACATTGCTGCCACACGCTTCTTATTTTTGACCTTGGAGATGAGCTCAAGA
>Ga0207108_1022_pt1 | contig 29803 bp, 24 predicted proteins | sample Alteio_BWMinHeat_76_FD_153562 | JGI IMG/M metagenome (GOLD analysis project Ga0207108, IMG submission 153562) | Enriched cells from forest soil in Barre Woods Harvard Forest LTER site, Petersham, Massachusetts, United States -... | ecosystem: Environmental > Terrestrial > Soil > Temperate forest >...
TGCGAATCATCGCTGGGATGACATGGGAGGTCTCCAGGTCAAAGTTATCGCCCGGTCCGTAGAGATTGACGAGGAGAACGTTGAGGCCATTGAAGCCGAACTGCTCTCGGTAGGCCTGTAGCTGAACCAGGAGCAGTTTCTTGGCGAGGCCGTACGGCGCGTTGGTCTCCTCAGGATATCCACACCACAGATCGCTTTCCTTAAACGGTACCGGCGTGAATTTGGGGTACGAGCAAATGGTGCCGATTTGAAGAAATTTCTCAACGCCCGCCTGACGGGCGTGGTCGATGAGTTGAGCCCCCATCAGGAGGTTCTCGTAAAGAAAGGTGCCGGGGTAGAGCCGATTGGCACCGATGCCGCCAACCACGGCTGCCAGGTGAATGATAAGTTCAGGCCGCTGCTGAGTTAGCAACCGGCGGATGTCTGGCACGCGAGTCAAGTCGAAGTCGGCGCGGCGCGGGACGAACACCTCAGTGCAGCCGATCTCCCGTAGCTGTCGGACCACGTGCTGCCCGAGGAAGCCCGACCCACCCGTGACCACGATCCGCTTGGTCTGGATGTGCATGTCAATCCCTTCATTCCTGGGACGGAGTACTACCATACCGGTGCCGGCAGCGGCGCCCGATGCCTGTCCGCAGCGTCCTCATCGATAAGAAAGCCCGGTTCTATAGCACCCCGTCCGGATCAGGTCAAGACGGACAGCAAAGAAGATGGGGGAACAGGTTGGACGACGATTGATTCTTGACAGCCGCTTATCATCCCGCTAGAAGCCCGCGAATCCAGGTCGATGCCGGCGCGCTAGTTCTGAGGACATGACACTTTATCAGGCATTTCCTCCTGTGTGGAACGCGGTTGGCTTCGGTCGGCTGGTCAGAGAAGGATGGAATTATGGATGCGGCAAAGCCTGGAAAGCTAGGCAATAGAGCTCTTTCCGTTTTTCAATGGCTTATCCCGCTGCTGTTGTGCCTGGTTCCAGCGAGGGCCGGGTTAGACTTCGGTTGGCACCCCGACGAGTGGTTTCACACGCAGCGCGTGATCAACGCGCTCAATGGAGAGAGTTTCGGTGGCACAGACCTTCATACGGATATTCCATACGGCAGCTACATTTATCCGGGTGTTCCACACATTCTCTCGTTGATCCCGGTGCTTCCCCACATGGTCAATGAATGGGCGAAGGCAAGCACAGGGATTGGCGTGGGCATGGAGAATTCAAAGAGTTTTGTCGAAGCCAAGGTGGATTACCTGGTAGCGCGCCGCTTCATTTTCATATTCGTTGCAGCTTTGAGTGTCCCCTGGGTCTACTTCCAGGTGCGGGCCATGGGTCGTTCGGGATGGGAAGCCATGCTCGCGGGTTTGGTCCTGGCGCTTTCCTGGGAGTACGGCTACCACTGCCGATGGGTTGCGCCCGATTGTATCATGGCACAGTTCGTGGCCTTGGCACTGGTGGGATGCTTACGTTTCTATTCGGAACGAGCCAGGACCCTTCCGCTGTATCTAGCGGCGGCGGCTGCTGGACTCGCAACCGGAAGCAAATATCCAGGCGGTTTGGCATTACTACCCGTCTTGATCGTCGTGTTCCAGACACGAGCGGGCCTTTCCTGGGCGGAGATACTAACGCGGTATCTCAAAGTCGGTGCTGTCTTCGTAGTCACCTACCTACTTACCACGCCAGGCACGGTGATGACTCCGGGGGCATTCATTCGCGACGTGCGCTGTGTGACCGGAGTCTACAGCGCGGGGTGGTTTGGGTACACTGTCAAGACTTGCGGGGAGCACCTCGAAAAGATGCTGGCGTATTTCACGACAGCAAGTTTCTCGCATTATTTCCCTCTGGCAATCATACTGTTCGCGGTGGCTGTTTACGGGGCAGTAATCCTGTGTCGTGAATCACCCCGAGTAGCAGTTCTGTTCCTCTGCGTGCCCGTCATCTACGTCGCATATTTCAGTTTGCAAAGGGCGATGATCGTCCGGAACCTGATGGTCATCCTGCCATTTGTTGCCGTGCTCATTGCGCGTGGCGTCGCCAGTCTCCACGAGCGGGTTTACCGGCTACCGTTCCGTATCGCAGTCGTCCTGACCGTTGCTGCAATGCTCACGGTCAATCTCTCATGGATTCTCTACGCCGCGAATTGCGTTCGCCATCGCAGGGACATCGAGCGATTCGGTACGGAGATGCAGAAGTACGTCGAAAATCATCCGAAGCGGCATTTTCTCGTTTCCAACAGGGTCTTTCAGGTTTTTGAGAGCAGGGGGCATTGCCCGCTTAACATCAGCCGAACAGATACATCCACGTTTGATGAAATGATATTTTTTGCGAGCGAGCTGCAATATCCCAATCTACTCGCTTGGCCGGTAAACCGGCCCGGCCGAATTAAGGAGGTATTCGGTCCCTGGGAAAAGAACTACAACTACTACCAATGGCCGAGTGACGACGCCATCATGGTGGTTACGAAGGAGAGGGCGAGCCGATTTCCTTTCGACATTGTTGGCGAGTGCCGGCGTTGACATGCCTGCGAGAGGTCACGCCGGTCTGGGGTAACTCGGCCGATCTGTCAGCGCCACTCCGATCTCACTATTGCTCAGGCGGCTTGATGTGCGGCCGACGAGGTGTGCCGACCGCTTATCATCCTGTCTTCGTTTCGGTTTTTCCCAGTAGAGACAAACGCATGGCGCCACCGCTCATAGGGTCGGATTGCCAAACAAAAAGCGACTGAAATCGCCACGGTGATCAGAGCACTCACCTTGCCCAGATTTTCTTGAGATAGCTGCAGCCACCCGAGTGCCGGACCTATGGACTCAATGACGATCAAATGCGTCAAATAAATCGGGAAACACAAATCTCCTACGAAGCGGTCAACTGCATTTTGACGGAAACATGCAAATAGAATGGCAACCATGATACTCCAGACCGGGACCGCCATTAGGAAAACATACTCACGTGCGATCCACTGAGCCGCCATCTCCGTTACAACGGCATTGAGCCATAGCCCGATAATCAAGACTGCACAGGCCAGTGGATAGAACTTGGCCCCGGACAATTGTGGGATCCAGTTCCCGATATGCAAATAGAGACGATACGCCAGAATTCCGCATATAAAGAGTGCTAGTTCAAAAGGAAAGAACCGATAGGTCCATGGATCATGTCGAAACCCAATATGGTAGGCCGACAAGCGGGCCCCTACGCTCAGCGCCAGGATAACCGCCAAGGTTCGACTTCGGAGTTTAATCAGGAATGGCGCGAGCAAATAGCAACTTTCCTCAACACCCAATGACCACCCCTGAGGTATAACCAAATACTGCCATAACGGACTGATGCTTTCGTGGAAATTACTGGTGAAACCAAAAGTGCCACCGTCCGTCAGAAACATCACCCAGTCCTGTCCGATAATGGTGAAATTAGTCAGCCCGGCAAATGTCATTCCAACTAGGCCATTGCGTTGAAACGAATCTGATGCGTAAGCTGAAAGTGCCAGCCAGTTGTTAACGAGCACACCAACAATAACGCTCCAGATTACGACGCCCGCGAGTACGGCATAATAGGGTGGAAAGATCCGGAGCCAGCGGCTCACGTAGAACTCTTTCAGGCTTCGATAACGGCCCGAGAGAATCAGTGCCATATAAAAGCCAGAAATACTGAAGAATATCTGTACCGCATGATCGGCGTCGTGCGAGGCCCAAGGAAAAACGGCGGTCGAGTGGCCTGCCACCACACAGAGCGCCAGATAGGTTCGCAGGAGCCCCATTTTATGTTGGCCTCCTCAGGTGCCGCTCGGTCAACTTCATCTGATCCTCCCTTCACAGGAATGCTCAGGTGAATTTGATACGACTGGCGGCGAACATCACCATTCGCAGCAGCAGCAAGCCGTGCTTCCAGCGATGGATGTTCGTCGTCCCGTATTGCCGTTCCCGGTAGCGGGTCGGCAAGTCAACGACCTTCTGATTGAGTCTTGCTGCGCCGAAAAGCAGATCAAAGTCGCCGAACGGATCGAAATCGCCGAAATGACTTCGATTCGCGGCAATTTGTTCATAGCAGGATCGCCACAGTACCTTCGTGCCACAAAGGGTATCCTTGATCGGTTGACCGAGAAGGAAAGTGAATGCCCAACTGAAGAATTTATTGCCCAGGAAATTCAACAGCCGCATGGCCTGCTTTTCCATTGGGTAAACCAGCCGGACGCCGTTGATGAACTCCCCATGGCCATGGACGAGCGCGGCATAAAAGCGCCCCAGATCTTCGGGCGGGACGGTCAGGTCCGCGTCCAGGATCATAAGGATATCGCCCCTGGCTTTCGCAAACCCCTCGCGCACCGCGTCGCCTTTTCCCTCACCAGTCTGGCGCAGCAGCTGGCACCGTCGTTCCGGATGGGCGGCAATCGCGGCTTCGATCGTCGCGAAGGTATCGTCGCGGGAGTGTCCCTCGACGAAGACCAGCTCGGTTTGCAGGCCGAGGTTGGGGACCCGGCGGAAAATGCTTTCGATATTCCCTGCTTCATTGCGCGCCGGGATGATCACCGAAACAGTGCGGCCGATGCTGACCGGTTGAGTGCTCGGTCGTGGCCGGGCAATGACGAAGTTGCTGAGGGCAGCAGCGCGGAAGGGCCAGAGCTTGACGAGCACGCGGTTGGCAAGGTTCTCCAGCACGGGCACCGGAACTGGGCAGAGGATTTCGGGCCAGGTCCGGATCACCTCCAGTCCGCTGATGTTTAGCAAATTGGTCACGTCCTCGGAGGTCAGCCAGTTCTGTTCCAGCTTCGGCGCTGCAAGGCCAAGCCGCTCTCCCAGTGCCAGCGGCAGGTGCCATAACCGGCTATAGAAGTTAAGGATGATGCGTGTCTGTGGCTGAGCCACGCGGGCGACTGTTTCCAACACACCCTGCACATCCCACAAGTCATTGATCAGATCCGAAAGGATGATGGTGTCGAACGGTTGGTCCATCCTCAAGTCATGGGCGTCCGCCTCGATGAATTCAAGATGCGGATGCCGACCGCGGGCACGTCCCAGCATCTCCCCCGAGAAGTCGACACCGATCCCAATGCTCGGTCGCAGCGCAGCGAGCAAATCGCCCTGAGCACAACCAATCTCGAGGACGCGCTGCCCGGGGGGGACGAGGAACCCGTAGATGGCAGCAAGCCTCCGGTGATAACGACCACGGAACAAACCATCGTGGCTGTAATTCCTGGCCACCTCGTCCCAGTGGTCGATCCGCTTCCGTTTGTACGCTGTCTCTGCACTCTCCGCCGGAAAGGTGCCGATCGACGACAGTAGTTGCCTCGCCTCCATACTCGTCGCTCCAATTCGAGGGGCCGGGTAAGTCAGCGCTGTGGAGGAAGGGATGCGTTGGTCCGAACCAGCACGATGTGCGCGAACATGGCGAGCCAATCCCGCCACCGGTCGAGTCGTTGCTCAAGCCACCGCCATGATGGATAACTCCAACCAGGCATGAGCCTGCGGAACCCGACGCCGCCAGACAACAGGTACCGAAAGGGCATCAATGGCTGTATCGTTCCAATGCGCCATTGCGGGAATTCCTTGAGGAACCGTTGCCGGTCGCGAGAAAAAAGAACCCAGGGCATGGCGTCATTGCCCCCAGATAATGGACCGGCGGGGGGAATTTCCCATTCCGCTACCGTGGGATCAAAAGGTTCGTGGTGAAAATGCTGGTAGATAAAACGAGACCAGGGCGTGTGCCACGGTTCGAGCATGGCGACGACCCCGCCCTCATGTACACAGCGCGCCGCCTCCTGGAAAAACCGCCGCGGTTCTTGCAGATGATGCAGCACGTTTGTCATGAGGATGGCGCGCAACTCGCCCGTGCCAAACGGCAGCGCGTGGGCGTCCACGACCTGATCGACTCCGGGGATCGCGAGGATGTCCGAAGTGATCAGGTCCGGAATGTACTCGCGCAAGAAGCCGCCGCCGGAGCCAAGTTCAAGAGCCTGGCCGGTGCCGTCTGGTACTGCGGTCGTGAGAAGTGCATACCAGTCCTTGTACAGGCGATGCAGGAACGCTTTCTCGCGGATGATGCGCTTCCGGAGGTACGTGGTCTCCTGTGCGTCGATGTTGAGGCCGCAGGTGAGAGGGTGGCTCAGATATTTCGTGAAGCCCATGAATGCACTCCGCTCTCCAAGCGACTAACCCACCTGAAACCGCCGTCACGAAACAGGGTGCAAATTGCTGTGGGCGATTCTGCTGGTACCGTCGTCGTTTCCCCTTATTTATGTGTCGGATAGGAAGTGCAGTCGCCATGATTTTGAAGTCGATCGATGCTTCGATTCTTTCTCCCATCTGATCCGCTGTGTCCAACAATTGCAACTTTCCACCTACCCAACCACTCCAGTTCCCAATCCTGGGGTGCAGTGAAGGCGAAAAGGCCGCGAGTCCGCTCGCCAAGCAAACACGACCCGCCTTTTCCCGACTTTCCTGCTCGTCCTTGCTTGGCGCTGCGGACTCGCAGCGTTGCAATTTGCTTCACAATGTCATTCGTCACATTGCCAAGCTTGGACACATTGCCGCGTGCACCTGGTTGACAATGTGACCTGCCATTCTCGCAGTCAGGACCAAATTGCTGCATCGCGTGGCTGCAGAGCGTGGTAGTCCGCGGAATCAAGCGACGTATTGCCGGAGCTCGCCGCTTCGGCGCAGCGACAGGATTTTCTGATTCACCTGGAGGTAGGTTAGCGTCCGGAGCACCGCATCACGGATCGTTAGCTTCGGCTGCCACCCCAGAGTACGCACCTTGCTGGTATCGAGGAAAATGAAAGGGCTATCGCCGATCCAGCCGCGATCACCCCCCGTGTAATGCCGCTCCGGAGAAAGCCCCAGATGGCCGCAAATCCAACTAAGCGATTCGTCTACGGTGCAATACTGGTCCGTGCCGAGGTTGTAGACATTGAATGGCCCTCCGGCCTGCTCGATCACCAGGAGCATGGCATCAATGCAGTCCTGGACATAGAGGTACGACTTCCGCTGCTTGCCGTTGCCGAGTACTTCAATGTGCCGGAAGTTGGTCAGGAGCTTGGCATAGAAGTCAAAGATATGCCCGTGCGTGTAGCGATCCCCCAGGATGGAAACGAAACGAAAGACATAACCCTGGAAGCCAAAGCCCGTGCAGTAGGCGGCGATCAGCCCCTCCCCGGCGAGCTTCGACGCGCCATACAGGCTCGTCTGCACCGGAAACGGGCATGTCTCGGGTGTTGGAAAGACATTCGGCTCGCCGTAGATCGACCCGGTCGAGGAGAAGGCGATGCGGCAAATGCCATTGCGGCGCATGGCCTCGAGGACGTTGAAGGTGGCGATGGTATTCTGCTCAAGGTCCTTGCGGGGATGCTCGGTGCCAAAGCGGACATCCGCGTTGGCCGCCAGGTGGAAAACGAAGTCACAACCGTGCATGGCCTCAGCCAGCCCATCCAGATCGCCGTTGTCGCCGCGAATGAAGCGGAAGCCGGCCTGCCGGCGGGCGTCGTCCAGGAACTCTTCCCGACCCGTGGAGAGGTTGTCCCAGCCGACCACGTTTTTGCCCAGGGCGAGCAGACGGTCCACGAGGTTGCTGCCGATAAACCCGGCGGCCCCGGTCACGAAAACAGATCGCATGTCACTTCTCCTGCCGTTCGCGTTTCAGGCCACCTTGACAGCGGTGCTGACACAGCGAATACCGAAAGGCAATGGCAAGGCCCGCCGCAATACGCCCTCCACCCACATGACTGACTCGAGGAGCCGGTTGCGCCCGGTCTTCCGAATGGTACGAGCTACGACCTCTTGCTGCACTTCCTCCGGCTCCGAGAGGTAGCATTTGTTCTTCCGCTTGACGTACCAGAAGCCGGGATAGAGGAGGGTGCCGATGCTGGATGCATAGTCTACGCGGAATCCCGCCCCGATGAGCAGCCGGCGCAGGCCTGAGGGCCGGTAGCGGCGGTAGTGCATCAGTACCTTGTCATACACGTCAAAGAGGTGCGGCCCGGCAGGCACCTCGATGACTACTGCCCCGCCCGGGCGAAGAATGCGCTCGACTTGCCGGACCGCCTCCGCATCCTCCTCGATGTGCTCGAGGACATTGAGCATAACGACAATGTCCACGCATGCATCAGGAAGCGGGCAGCGTACGAGGTCGAACTGGAGCAGCGGCACATCGGACAACCGTTGAGCCAACAAGTCGAGAGGGCCGCGGACGTAATCGGAGCCGATGATGAAGACTTCCGGCAGGGCGCGGCGCAGTTCTCGGAGAAAGAAGCCGGAGCTGCAGCCGACCTCAAGAATGACTGGCTGAGAACCCCGGAGGTGGCGCTTCACTTGGGCAAGTGCGTGGGCACGGGACGCCCGGTCGATAAAGTGGTCCGAGCCGGCGTTTTCTTCGTGGAATGTCGTCAGGTCGTCCTTCCAGCCGGAAGTCTCGACCCGATAGGACAAGACAGGGGTCGGTACTCCGCTGACGAGGAAGCCGCGTCCCGTCCAGACTGGTGCGCCGCAACCCGCAACCGGCGTCGGCCAAGGAAAATCCATGCACATGCACTCCAGAGAAAGCCATGTCGTCTCTTTGACCAAGTCTGCAGGAACGTCGTGCGTCAGCCGCCATGTTCAGAGGATTAGCCGGCGCGATTCGTGGGGGTCTGGACCTCGGCTTGTGAACGCTGGGTGGCAATCTCGCCTATGGGATCGATCCGGGCCATGCGGAGCCGTAAGAGCGCCCAGAGCCACGTTACCGGATCACGTAGGACCGATACTTTTTTGCCTTGTTTGAACGACCGCGAACGGTAGTTAACCGGTATTTCGAGCGGGCGATAGCCCTTACGCACCAGCTTCAGTAGCAGCTCGAAGTCGAAATCAAAGCGGTTGCAATGAAAGGTCAACCCCTCAAGGCAATCCCGGCGGAATACTTTGTACATCGTGAAAGGGTCGTTCAGGTTCAGTCGAAAAAGCAGATTCACCAGCATTCGGAAGAAATAGTGCCCAGCGTTCAGCATGGCTGCGAGGAGGGGCTGTTTCTCGAACTGCCGCATCTTGAATGCATTGCCGCCGTGCCGCGCACCAAGCACGAAAGATGCGCGTCCCTGGCGTAATGGCTCAAGCAAAGCATCATAGTCGTCCAGGTCGTATTCGAGGTCGGCATCCTGGATCAGGATGAACTCACCCGCGACGTGCTGAAACCCGGTGCGGACTGCGTGGCCCTTGCCGCGCGGTCGGTCCTCCAGCACGAGCTTCACTCTTGGATGGTGCCGGTAGCGTTCCGCCAGCTCCCGCGAACCGTCATTTGAGGCGCTCTCGACGATCACGATTTCAATCTCCATCCCCGCCACTTTCTTCTGGAGGAGCGCCTTCATGAGGGTATCGAAAGTGGCGGCCTCATTGTAAACGGGCACAATCACCGAGAGCCGCGTTTCCTTTTTCACTTCACTGGGACAGGCATATACAGCCATGCCACTCGCAACCATGCGGACCTGAGGCTCGCGCAGCCAGCGCGGCGTTAGACAGCGGAGGCCCTTGACAAGCGAGGTAAGCCCCGGGATGGGAAAGCGATCAAATTGGGAGGCGACATAGCTTAACGTCGATACTATCCATCCAGGCCGAACAATCACTTGCTGGTATCCGGCGCGGTAGAGGAGGTTTTGAATCGTTTGCGTGTTGAAGTAGCTGAGGCGTTCGGGTTTGTACTCCGTCCTACGTCGACCATGACTCTTCGCCGACCAAGAATCGAGCGACGGCGTCGCCAGGAACACAACACCGTCCGGTTTCAAGAGCCGGTGAAGAGTTCGCATGAACTCAAGCGGTTGGCGGACGTGTTCGATCACGTCACAGAGCACGCACACGTCGAAGCTGTTGGGCGGAAGCGGGACGTTTTCCAGGAAGCCGTAATGGATCGTCGCCAATGGTACGCGCCGGCGCGCGGTGGCCGCGGCAGAGGGCGACAGTTCGACGCCAGTGACCTGGAAACCTTCGCGGTCTGCCTCGATGAGGAAATCACCGAGTCCGCAGCCGATCTCCAACAGTCGGCCGCCGAGGCTGCCTCGGTAGCGAATGATATCGCTCAGGTAGGCCCGAGCAGTTGCTTGCTTCATCGCCGCGATCTTGTCGCTAGAGTCGGCTGAACCACCGCCGAGAAAATAGGTCGGCGAGTAGATGGTAGCGAGTGCTTCGTCGCTGGGCTGGGGGTTCAACAGCTGAAAGCCACAGTCGATACAGGACTCCACACGGTAGCCCTGGTGTCCGAAGTTGAAGTGGAGACGCTGGCTGCCGCAGAGGGGACAGCTCTCAATTCGGTCAGAATCTACCGCGTGCGCCGGAGACGGAAATTCCATACTCACGCGCTATCCCTCCTGAAAGCGAACAGGCGGGCAACCTGTCACGCTGTATGATCGCTACATTCCCTCGGCATGTCGTTCCCACGAGGGAGACGGAGATCCCTTGCCTCGCGCCAGGCACGAGTGGGCACCCAAGCTCGGTATGGAAGCAAGCCGATCAAGCTAGCAACCAATCCTAGCCCAGCTACGGCAATCAGCCGAGGGATCCAGTAGTATCGAAACTGGGCGCCGTCATCGTACGCTGCAAGACCGAGGCCGACGTTTATCGCGCATCCGGCCACGAGCAAGGAGGTACCGACAACCAAAACAGGCCGGCGCCACCGATTTTCCTGCAATTCTTCCAGGCAATAAAACCAGGCTACCAGAGTGGGTAGTAGGAAGAGTGTTCCATAATCCATCTGGTACCGCATGGTGAACAGGCCCAGGTAGGCACAGACGAGGATCAAGGTCAGACCGGTCATCGGTAGCATGACCAGGATGGCAGCATGTAATCGGGTGAGTGAACTGGTTCGCGCCCCGCTCTCGGCGGAAGACCGTCGCAAGCCAGCGGCGAGGACAAAGGGGAGAACGGGAAACAGCCAAAGGATTGGATTATCGACCAACGCCCCGCACATGACCTCGAAACGGAGTCCTTCAGGCAGTCGAACGGGGAGCTGAGACTGAAAGTGAATAAATGGAAAGCCAGTATCCAACTTGAACAAATGGCAGAAGTGCAAGTACATCCCGTTCGGCATCAGGTCGATGCCCCTTGGACATTTCGTCATTTCATCCCCTGCGAGTAGATAACGCCATCCGAAATCCGTGGGGGAACCGAACCGCAAATAATTGTAGGCAGCGAGAAACAATCCGTAGGAGATGTACGGTCCCAGCACGACAAGGGTTGCCCAGCCGACGCGCCGCGGGCCAGCCGCCCAACAATCAGACACGACGGAGAGGAAGACCGCCGCCAGCAACGGGCCTGCAAAGACCAGATGCGGTCGGCCACCAACAGCCAGTGCCAGGCACAGACTCCCTGTGCCCAGGCGCCACCAAGATGGCCGGTCGCTATGGATACCGGTCACCAGCAAGTAGACGCCCAGGAGCAGAAACGCATAGCCGCAGGAAATTGCTACCTCGTAGAACGACGGTCGGCGCAGCAGGAACAGCTCGGTATTACAAAACCCGAGCGCTAGTACGGCCAAGAAAAGCGAGCCCTTGCCCGGAGTACAGCCGCGTTGTTTGAGAAAGAAGAGAAGAAGCATCACCGCGCTGGCAAAACCAACCGCGCCGAAGAGAAGGACCGCAAAGCCTGTCGGCGCGTTCACAAAACCGGCCAGACGCAAAGGAAGGAAGAACACCAGCGCCGGGGTAATCCCGAAGTAGCTGAAATACTTGCCGTTGTAGAGGACCGCATCATGCAGCCTGAGGCCCTCGTTGGCAACCGGGTCGTACGGATTGTCCAGGGCAAGCAGTTCGGGTGGCGGGTCCACCGGTAGATTGAGCTGGCCGCGCGCCAGACCCTCTGCCAACAGGTTGTACTGGTCGCCACCGATCCAGGAAAAGCCGCCACAGGGAAGGCTCTCGGACCCGGTAAAACCGATGAGGCCGTAGCTCCCCAGAACGAGCACTACCGAAGCGATCAGCCCACTTTTGGCGGCGCCCTTGTTCAGGCTCCCCACGCCAAACTCCTCCTTCTTTCAGCAGGCCCAAAGAAACGCTATGTGGAGACTGGACTGGAGCGACACGGCGACAAGACCAAGCCAGCGCAGTGCGGCGGCCTGTCGGGTGAACGCCGAATCCAGAAACACCCCCAAGCACCAGGAAACCGATGAGTGCTGGGACGATCAGCGGCGGCGGCTCAGGCCACGAAAACGGATCGCATGTCACTTCTGCTGCCATTCATGTTTCAGGCCGCGTTGACAGCGGTGCTGACACATCGAATCCCGAAAGGCAGTGGCAAGGCTCGCCGCAATACGCCGTCAACCCACATATGGGACTCGAGGAGCCGGTTGCGCCCGGTCCAGACTCCAGCGCCGGAGCCGGATGGCACGCCTGCCCAATCGGCTTCCTTCCAGGTAAATCGTCGGCCAAATGGTTCTTCGGGATAAGCGGAACCCTCCGCCTCGAACGAGAATCTGCGCAAGTTGAAGAGACGTTTACGGCCCGGCAAATCAGAATATCCGCAGTTAGAGAAGCCACGGGTTCTCGGTTCTCTCGGCGAGCGTGGCGGGAGGTGCGGGCTTGGCAACCGTGGGCGAACGCGGCCGCGCGGACTTGCAGGACACGATCGGAGACGGTACAAACTCACGCCCGGCACGACCGGGTGAGCAGCCAGCGCGCAGGGGATGCAGGATGCGACTGGTCTCCCACCTGGCGGGCCGAAGTCAGCCGCCTGCGACGGGCCGTTATTCCTGACACATGGAGCCGCCATGCCACCCACCGCCCAGGCAGTACAGAACAGTTCTGCGACAAGAGCTTCGGGGGTACACGAGGGTGAACTGCTAGCGCGCTATATCCTGGGTTGCGCCACAAGTCCCGCTATCCTGCAGCGATATGCCCGTGCCTGTGACACACTCTTCGGCCGCGCTTGCCCGAAGGAGGAGGCGGTGGTCCGTTTCGTGCACCGAAACCCCTGGGCCTTGCCGTTCCTGGACGCCGTCACGGCGATGTTGGCCCCCCGGTGCTTGTTGCGCGGGAAGGTCCTGCTCATGCTGGCTGTTCTAGAAGCGACGCCCGACCATGTGAGGACCTTCTCACCGGCAACCGGTTCACGCCTCCGATCGCTGGCGCGGCTGGCGGGCTGGGCTGCGGCCGGTCTGTCTAAGTTCCTGGTGGGCCTGGCCCTCTACCCCGTGGCCACGAGTGGCCGCCCGTGAGCAATCCTGACGTCATCGTGGTCGGATCGGGGGCAAGTGCGACCAGCGCGGCCCTGCCGCTGGTTCGAGCTGGCCGCTCCGTCCTCATGCTCGATGTGGGCAACCGAGACACGCGCTACGCCCCGCTGATTGCCCCCGCGCCGTTCAGCAGCCTCCGCCAGACGGACGAGGGGCAGCACCGCTACTTCCTAGGCGACGCCTTCGAGGGGGTACCGCTGGGCCAGGCCCGAGCCGGCACGACCCTCACCCCACCCCGCCAGTTCATCCACCGTGACACCCACCGGCACACCCCCCTGTGCTCGGAAGGCTTCTTCGCCTTCGAGAGCCTGGCCCTGGGCGGCCTCGGGTCGGGCTGGGGCGCGGTCGCCGTCCAATTCGATGACCACGATCTGGCAGACTTCCCAATCAAACACCGAGACCTGGCGGCCCATTACGCATCGGTGTCCGCCAGGATCGGCCTGTCGGGGGCACGTGACGACCTGTTGCCGTACTACGGCGATTGCGCCTCGCTCCAGCCTGCCCTGGATCTCGACAGCAACGCCCGACTCATCTACCAGCGTTACGAGCGCAAACGGGAGCGCCTGAACGGGGCCGGCTTTTTCCTGGGGCGGGCCCGTCTGGCTGCCCTGAGCCGCGACCTCGGGGATCGCAAGGGCCACGCGTATCACGACATGGACTTCTACGCCGACAACGGCCGCAGCGTCTTCCGCCCGTGGTACACGGTCGAGGAGCTGGGTGCCTACGCCAACTTCCGGTATGTCAGCCCGTATCTCGTGAATCGTTTCCGCGAATTGCCGGCCAACAGCGGGGTCGAAGTGGAGGCGGTCGATCTAACGCTGGGGCGCCGGGAGTACTTCCGGTCGCGCTGCCTGGTGCTGGCCGCTGGGACCCTGGGCACGGCCCGCATCGTCCTGCGCTCCCTGGGGGGGTACGGCACACGGGTACCGCTGGTGGCCAATGCCAACTCCTGGTGGCCGTGCCTGCATCTGGCCATGCTGGGCAAGCCCGCCGACGACCGGCGCCACAGCCTCACTCAGCTGGCGATCGTCTTCGACCCCGGTCACTGCGGGCGTATCCCGGTGCACGCTCAAACGTACTCCTATCGCTCGCTACTCCTGTTCAAATTGGTCAAGGAAGTTCCGCTCGCGGTGCCCGAGGCGTTCGGCATCCTGCGCGAGCTGGTGAACGCGTTTGTGGTCGTGAACTTCTTCCACGAAGACCGTCCCTCCCCGGATAAGTACTGCGCATTACGCCGTGGCGAGAGTGGCCAGCCCGATGTGCTGGAAATCCGCTGCACCATCGACCGAGAGGTCCAGCGCCGGCAGGTGCGTACCGAGAAGGCGCTGCTGCGCCAGTTCCGACGCCTGGGGTGCTGGCCGGTCAAGCGTATCAGCCCAGGCTACGGTAGCAGCATCCACTACGGCGGAACCGTCCCCATGACCGTCGAGGAACGCGAACTCACTGTGACCCCGGAATGCCGCCTGCGCGGCACGCGGGCCGTCTACCTGGTGGACGGTAGCGTGCTGCCCTACATGCCCGCCAAGGCGCTAACCCTCACCCTCATGGCCAACGCCGAGCGCGTGGCCACCCTTCTGAACGGCGAGCTGGCCCGAACCTGCGTGGCGGCGTGACGGTTCCCCTGGATGTGATCGAACAATTTCCGGAGACCAAGGCGGCAAGAGGTAAGGGCATCCGCCAGCCCTTGCCTCCAGAACTTGCCGTGCCTCCGGCGAACCGGCCGGGTTCGGTGTGACGGTTAAGGTGGCGAAGGAGGATACGGCCACCCAGCATTAACAATTGCCGTGAGCCATATCCGCCACAGTCGCGTGGATCAACAACTGGCAGCCTTTCGAGAAAAGGTCATTAGCAAAAAAGGCTAGGTACAGGCCCGAACTCAACAGTTTCTGAGTCAAAGAGTAATCGCCAACTGCATACGAGTCATAGAGCTGGGTGGCGTCATAACGGCTAATCGCCCACTTGTATAGCGAATGTACAGGGAATCCCCAATAGCGCGTGTGTTTCACCTTGCATCCAATATTCTCCAGCTCTTCGCTCAACTCAGATCCCTGAAAGTGTTGGAAGTGCCCGACCAGCCTATCCATCGTTCGCCGAGGCCCCGATGGGACCGTTATGAGCACATGCCGCCGTGACATTTTTACCACATTGGCCAAAGCGCTTCGCCATTCAGGTATGTGCTCCAGCACCTCGGAACAAATAACCAGGTCAAATTTTCGCTTGCCCGGCCATGTTTCCTGAGTAATGTCCAGTTCCTTGAACTGGCAGTCAGGGAGAATCTTGGTGTTCGCCTCAATCACTCGGTCGGAGATGTCACAGCCATAGCCTTCGACTCCGAAGCGTCGGCAAATCATTTCCAATAGGAATGGGTGGGCACAGCCAATGTCCAGACAATCGCCAAATTTCAACTCCTTGATAGCATTCACGATCAGTCGTCGCCGATGGCGTGGTGCAGGAGAGTAGCGGTGGGCGTCCTCCCACCCTTCCACCACGTTTTTGTCATTTGCCGTAGCCAAAATCTGTTCAGCCCGCATGTCTAATCTCCCTCCTCGCCGTAGGGCGAGTTGTGTCCATTGCCGTGGGGCGTTCCCTTCGTGTCCGCCGCACGCCGAATCCTATCCAAGCTACCAGCCCAGCGGACAATCCAACACAAGCAAGTCCGATCAGGAGATAGCACCAGTTCTGCCGTATTTGGGCCCCGTCATCGTACGCTGCCAGGCCCAGGCCCATATTTATTACGCAGCCGATCACCACAAGAATCCGGCCGATTACCAGCATGGGCCAGTGCCAGAGCCGCCCCCGCAATGTTTCGAGGCAATACAGCCAGGTCACAAGGGCCGGCAAGAGGAATAGGGTCCCGTAGTCCATCTCATATCGCATGGTGGAAAGGCCCAGGTAGGAGCAGACCAGGATGAAAGCCATTCCGATCATCGGAAGCAGGAACAGGATGGCGACATGCAACTTGAATTGCGAGCGATTTCGCCCGGCAGCATCGGCGTCAGTGTCCCGCAAGGCAGCCACGAGGACGAAGGGCATGAGGAGCAGTATCAAGAGGAACGGGTTGGCGACAAACGCCCCACAAATGACCTCTAAAGGAAGTCCGGACGGGGGTATGAAGGGGAGCTGCCACTGAAAGTGAACGAACGGAAAAACGCCGTTCAGTTTGAACCAATGCCACAGGTGCATGTACAAACCCGTCGGCACCAGATACAAGCCGACTGGTAGTTTGGCGACTTCAAGGCCAGCGAGTTGGTATCGCCAGCCGAAGTCGGTCGGCGAGCCGAACCGCAGGTAATTGTACCCTGCCAGAAGCAACCCGTATGCAGTGTAAGGCGCGAATAGGATGAGTGCAGCCCACCCAACGCGCTTCCGACTTTCCTCCCTGCATTGCGCTGTGACGAAGAGGAAGACCGCTGCCAGCAACGGGGCGGCAAACACCAGATGAGGTCGGCCGCCCACTGCGAGCGCCAGACACAGGCTCCCCGTGCCCAGTCGCCACCAGGATGGCCGGTCACTGCCGGAGCCGCTCAGAAGCAGGTAGAGACCCAGGAGGAGAAACGCGTACCCGCAGGAGATCGCAACTTCGTACATCGCGGGGTGGCGAAGCACGAACGGTCCCGTGTTGCAGAACCCCAGGGCCAGGACGGCCAGAATAAGCGAGAACTGGTCAGGCACACACCCGCGCTGTTTTAGAAACAGACGGAGAAGCGAGAGGGCACTGAGCAAACCGACGGAGCCGAATAGAATCACAGCGAAGCCCGTAGGGGCATTTGGCAAACCTATCAGGCGGAGCGGTAGAAAGAAGACCAGCGCGGGGGTGATCCCGAAGTAGGAGTAATACTTGCCGTTGTACAGGGTTGCGTCGTGCAGCCGGTAAGGTTCATTCGCGATGGGATCATAGGGGTTTTGGAGCGCCAGCAGTTCTGGCCGAGGTTCAACTGGTAGGTTTAGCTGTCCTCGCGCCAGACCGGCCGCTTGTAGATTGTACAGATCATCTCCATCCCAGTGAAAGGCGCGACAAGGAATACTCTCGGACCCCCAATAGCCGATGACGACATAGCAACCCAGGACAAGCACTACTGCTGCGGCCAACCAACCGTTTCGCTTATCTTTGTTCATCTTCTGCATGAGGGAAGCCTCCTTGCTGCTACTGCCCATGACTGCTCGGTGTGCGGGGTGTAGCCCCGAGCCCGGCGGTCAGGCCGCTCGGGCCACCGCGAAAAGGTTCAGGCCGAATTTGTGGTACCTGAGTGAGATCCGGCTCGGGCGGAAGCCGGCCTTGACCAGTAGCGGCCAGAGGTCGCGCTTACCGTAGTACATCTTGTGGTCATCGATCTCCAGAGCGGGGCTCAGACCCAGCTTGAATGCCGAGAATTCAAGGAAAGTCTTGCCCGTCCAGGTAGGCACATTCACCAGCAGGACTCCACCCGGCCGGAGCCTTTCCAGGCAGTCTTGCAGCACCTGGAGGGGGTCGGACAGATGCTCCAGCACGGAAATGAGCAGGACCAGGTCGAAGCACCACCGTGGCAAGGCGGCCAAGGCGTCCTCGACCGGCGCTTCCTCGAACGAAAGGTTGGGAATCTTCCGCACGTGGTCGGCGATCTGCAAATCTATGCCGGTGCCGCTGGCAAGGTGAGGCAACAGGGCACGAAGCAGGGTGGCGTGATAGCCACATCCCACGTCCAGCACCCGCAGTCCTTCCCTTGCTGGCAGCCAGCGGAGAATGGCGCGCCGGGAGAGATAAACCCCGAAACGGTCCACCAGGGTCAGCTTCTGCTGGCCATAGGACTGTTCGACTCGCTCGGGGGACAGGATTCCTGGTTTCACGGCCGGCCCTCTCGAGACTGATCGATCATTTTGTGGAGCAGGGTAAAGGTAAATGTCTGGAACGCCAGAATGATGAAGAGCAGTCCCAGGATGCCGACGTAGGAGATATTCGCCAGACGGAGACCGTCACGGACCCATTCGAAAACGAGTGCGCCAAACAGGCCGGCGCCCAACAGGCCCAAGACGCCACTGGCCACCATGCCACGGTCGTAGGTGAAGCAGTGCAGCAGACGCGGCGAAGAGACCTGAAAGGAGTAGAAGTTCCGGGCCAGGATCGCCATGTGAATGGCGTTGTATCCCAACGTGGCCAGGGTGACGCCAACCAGCATAGCGTGAAGGTCGAGCCCGAACCCATGAACGGTCAATGGCCCCCCTGCCAGGCTCAGGACCAGGAGAACGCCGATGCAGAGCATGACGATGCCCGGCTTCAGGAGGAAGAAGTCCGGCGCATAAACGAACATGCTCCGCACATTCTGCCACCCGGCCTTCCAGGGCGACAGCCAGCCTTCGCGCTTGTGATGGCTGACCCGGCTCTCGCGATCCTTGTAAAACCGGACGGGGACCTCGGCAATCCGCAACCCCAGGCGCGCGGCTTTGAGCACCATCTCGGCAGCGTACTCCCAGGACTGAGACCGCAACTGCATCCGGGACAAAGCGTCGCGCGTCAGCGCCCGCATCCCGCAGTGGATGTCGGAATAGCGTGTGCCGTACATGAAATTCAGCAGCCAGGTGGTTGCCGGAGTGCCGAAATAACGGTGCAGGGGCGGCATTGCGCCTTGCTCGATGTAACCCTTGAAGCGGCTGCCCATGACAAAATCGTCGCCGGCGTCAAGCCTGTCCACGAAGGCCCGTAGATCACGGAAATCGTAGGTAAGGTCGCAATCGCCCATGATCACGTAATCACCGCGTATATGCGGGCGGGCATCGATGTACGCTCGGCCCAGTCCCCGACGTGGCACCCGCAGGACCTCGGCACCGTGCTCCTCGGCGATGGCCGCGGAGTGGTCGGTCGAGCTGTCCACGATCAGGATTTGGCATTCCCGCCCAAGGGGGGCAAGTCCCTCCTTGCACCAGTCAACGAACTCCCCGACCACCGACTCCTCGTTCAGGCACGGGACCACAATAGATATCGTGCCCCGGCGGACGGCGCCGTTGATGCTCCCAAACGCCGGCGTGATTTTTCCCGTTGCGGAAGCGGTAAACATTGTGGACTCCTCAGGCTCAGGCAGAAACCGCAACCTGCTGCGCCAGCTTGACGACCAAGCACTGCCCTGTCGGCAGACACAGCGGAACTTCCGGCTTCCTCGAAAAAGCTTCGTCCACCGCTCGACGGGCGCCGGGACAGCTGGGGAAGCCGTAATCGTCAAAAATCATGTACCCACCGGGCGCGAGGCGCGGATAGAAGTACTCGATCGCATCATGCACTGATTGGTACAGATCGAGGTCGATGTGGGCCCAACAGATGGTCGGCAGTGACAGCCCGTTGAAAGTGTCGGGAATGAAGCCGACGTGCAATTTCACGAAAGGGTAGTCGGCCAACAAGCTCTGGACGTGCGCCGGTGAGGTTCGGCGAAAATCCCCTCGCCCGAAAGTTTCCTCCCGATCGGTCTTGTCGGGCATGCCACTGAAGCTGTCGAAAAGATGGAATTGCCGGGTGTTGGGAGCGTCGATCTCGCGGATCGTCCGTGCTGCAAGCAGCGCCGTGCCGCCCCGGAAGACACCACACTCGACGAAGTCTCCCGGGAGATGAAGGGCCTGGCGAAGCGTGCACCACAGCATGTAACAGCGGTCGCGGCTGACCAGAGTGTTCTTTCGAACGACGCGGTATTGGGACTCGAAGTCCGCTAGCCCTTCCCAGGGGGAGAACAACGGCTGGTACAGCCCAGCATTCGGGACTGAGCCGCCCCGGCTCGCCAGCCAGCTGCGGAAGCGATAATAGCCGATCGAGGCCAGGATACGGCGAGGCAAGTGGGTGGGTGGTTGAAACTCCTCCGGAATCAAGATGCGTAAGAGGGATCGTGCGGTCACAGTGAATCTCCTCAATCCTTGCCCGCGGGCTGTGAAATTTCCAGCGATCCCGGTTTTTCCACGGCGCGGTTGGTTGAAGAACAGGCCAGTTCAGGCGACGCTTTTCAAGTTTTTTCCCTGGGTCTCGCGGATGGCGCCATCGATCGCATCCTCCAGGGCTTCCCTTGAGGATCGCTGCGGCGCCCAGCCGTGGGAACGGAGCTTACGCGAGTCAAAGCGAACTACCGGCACGTCCCCCTTCCAGCCGCGGCTCCCGCCCGTAAATTCGTACTGGACATCGCTCAGGCCCATGCGATGTACAACCAGGTCGGCGACCTCTCGGACCGTGACGTAGTCCTCGGTGGCGACGTTGAAGACTTCGTAGCCGGACATGCCCGCGTCGTACCGACCCAGCATTGCGCTGACGACGTCGTCCACATGGATGTACGCCTTGCTCTGGCTGCCGTCCCCCAGGATTGGCAATCGGGTCGGATCGCGCTGAAGTTTGCGCACGAAATCATAAGTCACGCCATGCGTCTGCCGAGGGCCGACCACGTTGGCGAAGCGGAAGGCAACAGCCCGGAAATCGAACATATGGCAGTAAGCGCAGATCATTGCTTCGCAGGCGAGCTTGCTGGCCCCATAGGCAGAAATCGGCTGCAGGCAGCCGTCCGCTTCCGAACACGGATCCTCACCCCGGTCCCCGTAGACCCCCGAACCGGAGACATACAGGAGGTCGCGGGCACCCGACTGGCGCATGACCTCCAGCACGTTCTGCGTCAGGTAAGTCCCCTCCCAGAAGTCGATGGATGGCTCTTTGATGGCTCGAGCGATGTCCGGGTTGGAGGCAAAATGGATAACCAGGTCATCCCGCTGCATGGCGGCTTGCAGCCGCGGCAGCTCCTTGATGTCTCCGCGCAGCACCGTTAACCGCGAGCGGTCAAGCCCTTCCAGGTGCCAGTCCTGTCCCGAACTGAAGTTGTCGTACACCTTGACGCGCCCCTCGCTTCGCCGGAGCAGGTGTTCGGTCATGTGACTGCCGATGAATCCCGCGCCACCAAGGACCAGGAACGAGGCCATGGTCTTTCCTTTCTTTGTCGGATGACACAAGAGGTCATGCTCATGGTCGTCAGGTCAGGGTGCGCCTGGCACCAGCCAGGCAATTGCGATGCTCACCCGTCCTCTCTTCGCAACCGGTTGATGATCGGCTGGCCGCGCCTCATGAAGTCATCCCGAATACGCTCCTGCTCCACGCTTGCCGGCCAGCGGAATCAGATCGACGTAATCCACCGTCAAGACGGTCCCTCCTTCGGTGAACAGCCGGAACTCGACCTTGTCCAGCTCGTGCTCAAGTTCGATCAGGAGGCTGATGGTCCGGAAACCCTGCTCGGCTTGGACATCTTCGGCGTTCAGCTCTCGGCTTGCCAGGATGGAGGCACCATGGTTGGCCGCGGCGTCGATGTGCCCGACGGGGGTTGGGCCGAACTTGCCCTCCGCTCGTAGAGCGAAGTCCACACGGTAGCGACCGGGGGCCAGTGGCACGGAGGGGCCGTAGACCATGTGCCCAACGAACTCTTTCCGCGCCCGGCGGACCCAACCGCCGCTTGCCGACGCTTCAAGGGCGTCGGCGACGAAGGGGACGGATCCCCCAGGCAACTCCTCCGCCTCGAATCGCCAGGTGTAGCACGCTCGCGTCCGCCCCAGGTCCGGCAGGGGTGGCGACTCCGCGAGCACCAGGAAGTGTCCGAGACGGGCGTGCTCGGCCCCGCTCAGGCACCGTACGATCGCCCGGTTCCAGGGGCGGCCTCGCATTTCTTCCGGCAGCGGGAGTATTCGCGAGAACATCGTACAAGCATTTTTTCGGTCGTAATTCCAGACCACACCCGTCGCGCAGGCGGGCGCCCTGACAGCCCCGAGATATTCCTTGTCCCGGAAGAAAGTGACCTGGTACACGTTGCCGCAGTCGGCCGACAGGTCGATCGCCTCGCCCGTCAGGAGGTGGTCGAAGAGGACCTCCTGCTCGTTCCCAGGCCCAAGGGACAGAGGCTTCCGGTCGTCCCAGCGACTGAGGTTGGCAGTCGGCTGCGCAAGCTGTGGCGGCGATTGAGGCACTTCATAATGGTGGGTACGGCGGTACTTCTGCGCCAGCACGCCAGCAAGGAATCGGTTGAACCAGGGGCAATCCAGGCGGTTGTACCGCCAAATTTCCCACTCGGCATCGACAACGCGCCGCTCGCCTGGTTCGCCGTATCGGGCCAAGATACAGGATCGCGAGAGTTGTTCGACCCGCGAGGTTCGAGGCATGATAATGAACCTGTAGGGCGGCAGTGTTTCGTCTCCCGGCTGGAGGCATGTGTTTGGATTGTCGGAGTGCAGCCAGAGGGTGCCTGTGACGTCGAGGGGTTTGACGACGACGCCCTGCCGGCTCAACAAAGTCGTGCTCCGGGCGCTCCAGTAGTTGGCGAGGCCATACCGGCAGCCCTGCTCCCGGGCCAAATTGTCGATGGCACGGACCAAGACAGGGTAAGGTTGTCGCAGGTGTTCCCAGGCAAATGCCGGCACTTTCAGCCCGACCTGCAGGAAGGCGACGATGGCGGCCGCCACCGCGAGGATAGTGCCGATGCGCTCCCACCGCCTGAAAAGAAGCCGGACCAGAAGGCTGAAGAACAGGAACGGCAGGAACACGAGTACCAACAGGTAGCGAGGGAAGTAAGACGCCATTGGACCCAGACCGACGACCAACACTGCCGCCAGGCTGGACAGACCAGCCAAGATACATACCAGCGCCACCAGGAGAGCCTCGGGCCGCCGACCCCGGGCAGCACTCACCACCGCAGCAACGGCGGCCAGTGCTCCTGCGGCCAGGACGGTCAGGGCGACGTACTGGCCACTCAGGGCGGCGGGGAACTGGTGGACGAGGAAGCGGAAGATGTCGGGGAAGCCCGGCAGCTGGAGGTCATCCCCTACGGGCAACAGGAGAAAGCCCAAGCGGGAAAAGGCCCAGCGCACCGCTTCCGAGAGAAGCAGCGATCCACTGATCCACGCCGCGCCGGCCGCCAGGCGTCGGACCGAGAGCAATCGAAAGCAAGTCAGGACCAGTAGCGCCAGCCCCAGGGGCGCAAGGAACTGGACGATCAGCAGGCGGTCGGAGAACGCAGCAAGTCCCCCGACAAGGAAAAATGCTGCGGTCGTGAGCGGGCGTGGTCCCACACGCACCAGTTCCAGGGCCAGGGCAGTCAGGAAAAGGCCGACAAGAATGATACCGGCATGGTTGCCGGGATGAGCAAGGAGGATCATTCGGTCGCGGTACGGGCCAGCGAGGTGGGTTGCCAGGAGGAGCGCCACGCCCGTGCAGCCGTGCAGCCAGCTCTCGGGCCAGGGCACGCCGCAACGCCAGGCAATCCAGGCAAGCATGGCCGCCAGCAGGCCGTAAAAGAGGAGCGAGTAACTCAAGAATATGCTGGCCACATCTGCTGAGATGGCCATGCCGGGCACCTGTAAGACCATGTCAGGGAAAACATAAGGGGCGGCAGGAAAGTGGCAGCCGCGGAGGTCGTAGCCCGCGAGAGCCTGGCGGCAGATGTCCACCGTGTAGAGATCGTCTGAACTGAAGGCGTGGTAAGCTTCCCCGGCGTGCGGGTCGCTTCCATACGAGTCGGCTAGGAACACCACCGCGAGCACGAGCAAGCCGGCCGGCCATCCGTAGCCGAGCACCCTTCCCAGACGGCTGGGCAAGCCTGGCTCCGAGATTGCCATGCGCGTCCTCGAATGGGTAGCAGCCACTAAAACGCCGGAAATCGAACCGGCTCTCAGCTCAAGCCGCGTGGTGCTGCTGCTCTGTGGATCGTCTCCTCTTCTCAGCACTCCTCCCGCCGAAGCAGATGCGGAGCAGGTCAATCATATTTCGCCAGTTACCCGCAAAGAGTTCCAGGCGGCTGTCGCCGTCATCGCGCCAGCACACCCCTACCTCCTTGATGCGATAGCCGCTCGACCGGGCCAGATACAGCACCTCGACGTCGAACATGTAGCCATCAATCCGTTGTCGGCCGAACAGGTCGCGGGCTACTTGCCCGCGGAAAAACTTGAACCCGCACTGCGTATCATGGATGTCCCACAGGCCAACCGCCATGTGCATCAGCATGCCGAAGCCCATTGACCCGAGCCTGCGATAGAGGGGCTGGCGAATCTCAATGCGGGACTCGGAAACTGCGCGGGAGCCGATAACCACATCGAATCCCTGGCCCAGCCAGGGCAACATCTTCTCCAATTCCTCGATCGGGGTCTTGTCATCCGCATCGGCAAAGCCGATGATTTCCCCGACGGCACGGGCAACTGCCATGCGTATGCCCCGACCCTTCCCCGCCCGCTCCGGCCCACCGAGCACCTGAATTCTGCAATCTTGCGCAGCAACTTCAGTGACCAACTCGCGGGTGCCATCGTTTCCATCGGCAGCGACAAGGATCTCGTAAAGGAACTGCTGGCGGTCCAGGTAAGATTGTGCCTTGTGCAGAGTGTGTCGGATCGTTGCCGCCTCGTTGTAGGCCGGGAGAATCAGGCTCAGGTACGGACCCGTGGACACGCTCCTCTCCTCCGCAGGCAAGACCCCGGCCGCGCAAACCAGGCCTGGGCGCCTCCTACCAATTGATCCGATCGTTGTTGATCCGAAGTGGAGAACCAGTCACGGGCTTGCGAACCGAGCAATACACGGCAATCTCGCGACCGTGCCCACAGCATCGGTATATCGTCACCCCCAACTGCACTGCTCCAGTCAAAAGTCCCAGCCTTCCGCAGTGTCTGGATACATTGCGCAGATTCCGCGAGCCTCAGAGAGGCTGGCCCAGGTACCCCTCTGGCAGCGGGATGCTGCCGGGCCAACTTCACTAGGCAAACGCTGAAACCTTGCTGAACGGGTATCACCTTTTCCGATAGTTCCTTTTGTATCTTTGGACCGACAGGACCGACCTCCAGGCGTCCCGTTGCAGGAGATCCCGCTACATGCGCGTCGTCGTTCAGGGCATGTGGCATCTCGGCTGCGTCATTGCGGCCTGTCTCGCGCGGGCAGGGCATCACGTGGTCGGTCTCGATCCGGATCGCTCCGTCATTGAGGACCTGCGGCAAGGCCGGGCGCCGTTGTTCGAGCCGGGGCTGGAAGAGATGATCGGGACTGAGCTGCAAGCCGGCAGGTTAAGCTTCATGTCCGACCCGACGGCAGCGATCGCCGGGGCGGAAGTCCTCTGGGTGGCTTTCGATACCCCGGTGGATAAGGAGGATCAGGCCGATGTGGCCTTTGTTCGCTCAGAGCTGGAAGCGGTCCTTGGGCTTCTTTTTCCAGGGACGCTAGTGCTTATTTCCTCGCAGGTGCCCGTCGGGTTCACGGGCAGCCTCGAATCGGCCTGGGCTTCCCAGGACATTCAATTCGCCTACTCTCCGGAAAACCTGCGCCTGGGCACGGCCCTGGAGAGCTTCCAAAATCCCGAGCGGGTGGTGATCGGCTTTCGATACGAGGAGGATCGGCCTCGGTTGGCTGCCCTTTTTCCATCGACTTGCCCTCGGTTGGAATGGATGTCCGTGGAATCGGCGGAGATGACCAAGCACGCGCTCAATGCGTTTCTTGCCACGTCGGTCACGTTCATCAATGAACTCGCCCGGCTTTGTGAGGCGGTCGGCGCCAATGCCAAGGAAGTCGAGAAGGGGCTTCGGAGCGATAAGCGTATTGGGCCGAAGGCTTACCTGTCTCCGGGGGATGCGGTCTCAGGCGGAACACTGGCCCGCGATGTTTGTTTTCTGAGGCAATACGGGCGTCACCATCGGCTGGGCACTCCGTTGCTGGACGGGGTGCTCCAGAGCAATGAGCTGCACAAGGACTGGGTGCTCGGCCACGTTCAGCACCTGCTGAAAAAAGGGGACGCCGGGGTCGTCGCCATCCTGGGCCTGACGTACAAGGCAGGCACCAGCACCCTTCGGCGATCTGCGGCGATGGAGCTTTGCGAGAAGCTGCACGGCTCCGGAGTTCGGCTGCAGGTTCATGATCCGAAGATTGCCGTGTTGCCGGAGGAGTTCCGTCACCTGGGGGCGCCCTGCAACAGTGCTTCGGAGGCATTGAGTAATGCGGATGTGGCGGTCATCGCCACACCCTGGCCGGAATACCGCCAGCTCCGGGCCGACACGATCCTGAAACAGATGCGTCAGCCCCAGATCATCGACGCGAATCACTTTCTCGCCGATCAGCTGGGCAGCGACCCTCGAATCAAGTACGTGGCCACGGGACGGCCCGCGGTCGGCCGGTCGGCATGAACAGGCCGAATCGTTTCCACAGAGGCGGGAGCATGGAGCTGGCAGGACGAGCGGCGATCATCACGGGCGCCAGCGAGGGGCTGGGCAAGGCCATTGCCACCGCGTTCGTGCGGAACGGTGCCAGCGTTCTACTGGTGGCCCGCACCGAGGGAAGGCTGCGCGAGCTTCATCAGGAACTGACATCCCTGGCTTCCGCACCGGGGCAGCAAATCGAGGTGATGGCCGGCGATGTTTCTCGCCCGGAATGCTGCACCGGCATTGTCCAGCGAGCAAGCGAAGTGCTGTCGGATGTAAACGTGCTGGTCAACAATGCGGGAGTGTACGGGCCGATCGGCCCCGTGGAGCAGGTCGATTGGCGGGAGTGGGTCCAGGCGATCGAGATCAACCTCTTCGGCACGATATTGATGTGCAGGGCCATCATTCCCCTGATGCGAGCACGAGGGGGCGGCAAAATCATCAATTTGTCCGGAGGCGGCGCGACGGCGCCGTTACCTCGTTTCAGCTCGTATGCAGCCGCGAAGGCTGCGGTCGTGCGTTTGACGGAGACTTTTGCCGAGGAGCTGCGGGATGCTCGGATCGATGTCAACGCCATCGCTCCGGGAGCCCTGAATACTCGCTTGCTGACCCAGGTCATCGAGGCCGGCCCGGAAAAGGCGGGGCACGACTTTTACGAACGGTCTCGCCGACAGCAGGCGGAGGGCGGCACCTCGATGGAGAAAGGGGCGGCCCTCGCGGTCTTTCTCGCTTCGGCCGCCAGCGATGGGATCACGGGCAGACTGATCAGCGCTGTCTGGGACAACTGGTCGGCCCTGCCGTCGCACCGGGACCAATTGCAGGACATCTACACTCTTCGGCGGATCGTGCCTGTCGACCGAGGGGAGGCCTGGTGATGGGTGTCGGCGCGGCTTCCCTGAACATTGCCGAGGTGCCGGTGGCCCTTCTTGCGGGGGGGCTTGCCACCCGTTTGCACCCGATCACGACCACGATCCCCAAAGCCCTCGTCGAGGTGGCGGGCCGGCCGTTCATCGAGCATCAGCTTGGTTTGCTTCAGCGACATGGGGTTCGTCGCCTCGTTTTTTGTCTCGGGTACCTGGGGGAACAGGTCGAAGCTCACCTCGGCGACGGGTCGGCATTCGGGGTGGAAGTCCGCTACTCGTTTGACGGCAGCCGGCTGCTGGGCACCGGCGGCGCACTCCGCCGGGCGATGCCTCTGCTGGGCCCGGTGTTCTGGGTGATGTACGGGGACTCGTACATGGATATCGACTACGCTGCCGTGCTGGCTGACTTTGCGGGCCGGGATGCACTTGGGATGATGACCGTGTTGCACAACCAGAACCAGTGGGACAGGAGCAACGTGGTTTTCGAAAACGGCCGTCTGCGGCGCTACGACAAGCGGGTCGCGGTCCCGGAAATGACTCATATTGACTACGGAGTGTCGCTGCTGCGCCGCCCGGCACTGGAGAGGATTTCGCCGGACGAGCCTTACGACCTGGCCGACCTCTACCGGATGCTTGTCTCGGAGGGCCGGATGGCCGGGTATGAAGTCACCCGTCGGTTTTACGAGATCGGCTCGCCGCGCGGCCTGGAGGAAACCCGGCAGTACCTGGCCCAACATGCGGCCTAAGAGGGAGTTTGCAAGCGCAGCAAATCGCTCACGGAACGCCACGGAGGGCGTTCCCTACAGCGCGAAAACGCATTCCCTCTGTAGGGAACGGCCTCCGTGCCGTTCCGCCTACCAGCGATTCCTGATCTTGCACGAAGGAGAGACGCCTTGTCATTCACGACCACGTTTCTGGACGAAGCGGCACAGATCCTGGCAAGGCTCGATCCGAAGCCGATCGAGCGCATGGTCGAGCTGTTGGTGGAGCTGCGCCAGGCAGGAGGCCGGCTTTTCTTTCTGGGCGTCGGCGGCAGTGCGGCCAACTGCGGCCATGCGGTCAACGACTTCCGAAAGATCGCCGGCATCGAGGCGTACTCGGCCACCGATAATGTCTCCGAGCTGACGGCCCGGACCAATGACGAGGGGTGGGAAACCGTCTTCGCCAACTGGCTCCGAGGAAGCCGGCTGACGGATCGGGACATGGTGTTCGTCTTTTCGGTGGGAGGCGGCGACCTGGAGAAGAACATCAGTCCCAACCTGGTGCGAGCCGTCGAGTACGCCAGGCAAGTGGGGGCGCGCGTCCTCGGCATCTGCGGCCGGGACGGCGGCTACACCGGGAAAGTTCCCGATGCCTGTGCGATCATTCCCACCGTGAACCCCGTGAATGTGACGCCGCACTCGGAAGCGTTCCAGGCAGTCGTCTGGCACCTGCTCGTTTCGCATCCGGCGCTGAAAGTCTCGGCGACCAAGTGGGAGTCGGCAGGACAGCGCGCGGCCTGAACCCGGTGCCGCGGGGCAAGAATAGGATCATCCGCCCATGCCCACCCAGCTGCAACCCGCCGTCTTTCTCGATCGGGATGGGGTGCTCAACCGGACGTATGAGCACGGCGACGGAGTGACCCATCCGCCGGATTGCCTGGCGGAGTTCGAGCTGTTGCCGGGAGTGCCGGCTGCGGTGAGCCGGCTTGCGGACGCGGGTTTTGCTCTCGTGGTGGTCACCAACCAGCCCGATGTGGCTCGTGGGACACAGAGCCGGAACCGCGTCGAGGAAATGCATGAGTACCTGCGACGAGAGCTGCCGCTTCTGGACATCCTGGCCTGCTATCACGACCGCGGCGACGGCTGCAGCTGTCGAAAGCCGAAGCCGGGCATGATTCTGGAGGCCGCCCGGCGCTGGTCGCTGGAGATGAACGGCAGCTTCCTCGTCGGCGACCGCTGGAGCGACATTGTGGCCGGCCAAGCTGCCGGCTGCCGGACGGCCCTTGTGGAAACACCGTATAGCGGCCGCAGCCACTGTGCTCCCGATCGAATTGTCCCCGGGCTGCCGGAAGCAGCCGCCTGGATTCTCGGACTCAAGGAAGAAAGAGGTGCATCATGAAAGTGTTCGTCGATACGGCCAACCTGCAGGAGCTGGAAGAAACCCTGAAGCGCGGCTTCCCCTGCGGCGTCACCACCAATCCGTCCATCCTGTCCAAGGAGCAGCGCTGCGATATCCGGGATCACATCAACAAGATGATTGCGCTCCTGAAGAAGTACGACTATGACATCCCGCTGTCGGTCGAGGTATTCACGACCGACCCCGACGAGATGATTCGCCAGGCAGAGGAGTTCATCAACCAATTCGGGCACTATCCCCACTTGAACATCAAGGTACCGATCGGCTGGAACGAGCTGGCCGTGATTGCCGAGCTGCGCCGGCGCGGGATTGCCGTGAATTGCACCTGCTGCATGTCGTACAACCAGGCCCTGATGGCTGCCCGCGCGGGGGCCAACTTCGTCAGCATTTTCTGGGGCCGCATTCGGGATGTCGGCTACGATGCCGGCTCCGTGGTACGACAAGTCCACCAGACGTTCCGCACCTGGAAGAGCAGCTCTGAAATCATTGTCGGCAGCATCCGTCACATTGCAGACAT
>Ga0207108_1023_pt1 | contig 28636 bp, 29 predicted proteins | sample Alteio_BWMinHeat_76_FD_153562 | JGI IMG/M metagenome (GOLD analysis project Ga0207108, IMG submission 153562) | Enriched cells from forest soil in Barre Woods Harvard Forest LTER site, Petersham, Massachusetts, United States -... | ecosystem: Environmental > Terrestrial > Soil > Temperate forest >...
GGCTTATTCGATCCCGAGGAGAATATGCGCATGTCAAATGCCATCCAAGTCACGCCTGGCCATTCCCGAATTATGCCCGCGCGCAGCGGACCCTGAAGAGAGGTACGTCTTGATGCCAATAAAATCGGCACTGTCCGGCGCGACGCGCCGATGTCACCGGCTTTGGTGTGCCGGAGCATCCCGGCGATGGTTCGGCCTTGCCAAGGCTCGTCCAAAGCGGCAAACTCAACCTCGAGATCTGGTCATCGGGTGGATGTCGGTTTAAAGTTTCGGGGGTCTTGTCACATTAGCGGGAAGTGTGCAGCGCCTATTGCGGAACTTTCCGCCCGGCGGACATCGTTTGCGACGTGCCCTACGGACGCGCAAACGCATGAGTTCGAGGGTTCTGCGTTCGCAATGACAGCAGGGTGAGGACACGCCCACTTTGAGCCACGGAGTTTCTAGGTTATGCTCTCCAATAGCCTAGCCTTTAAGCGCGGCGTCGCGTCGAAGACGAACGTTAGCCGTGGCGGGCGGCTGCCGTCAGGTCGGTGCGGACAGCACAATGCGGTCAGCACAGGAATGAAACAATGAACTCGCTCATAAATATCTTGACTAAGTCCGGTCTTCTCGCAAAGGACCTTGATTACCACTTAGTTCGCGCATCGATGGTAATCATATTTTTGTTCTTTGGGTATCAGAAATGGTTTGAGTACGAGGCGCAGGTATTGATTCCCTATATCAGCAACGGCCCTCTTATTTCTTGGATGTACCCTGTTTTCGGCATCCGGGGAGCCAGCTGGTTTTTAGGGGTTTCGGAATGGTTGTTTGGCGCGCTCTTGTTCTTAGGATTCTGGAATTTCTTAGGATTCTGGAATAAAAAATTAGGAATTCTTGGGGCGCTCGGTTCATGTGTTACATTCATAATGACCGTCACTATTATTCCATTTATGCCGAAATGGCTGGGCTGCGTCTGCCGGCGGGTTTCCAGCAATGGTGGGCAACGTTCCTTTCCTCATGAAGGATGTGGTTCTCTTTGCTGCATCAGTCTATTTGCTGAAGCAGGATGTACTGAGGGTCTCACTTTCCACCAGACATAAGGATATGGCACGGGGGAGGAGATAGCCATGCCTCAGCCGGAACGGTTTGAAACCCTTATCCTGGGCAGTGGAAATGGCGGCATGTATCTCGCCTGGCACTTGGCGCGTTCCGGGCGGCGCACTGCCGTGGTGGAGCGCCGTTGGATTGGCGGCTCCTGCCCCAACATCAACTGCCTCCCCAGCAAGAACGAGATCTGGAGCGCGAAAGTCGCCGACCTGGTGCATCACGCCGCAAGCTTCGGCGCGAACACGGGTTCCGTCGCGACCGACATGGCCAAAGTCCGTCAGCGCAAGCGCGAGATGGTCGAAGGCGAGATCGCCGCTGTTTTGCAGCAATACAAGGCGAGCGGCGCGGAATTGATCATGGGAGCAGGGAATTTCGTGGCGCCGAGAACGCTCGAGGTGCGCTTGAACGACGGCGGGACGCGCGTGCTGGCGGGCGATCAGGTTTTCCTCAACATCGGAACACACGCGACCATTCCGGGCGTGCCTGGTCTCGATGCGGCCGGACCGCTTACGAACATCGAGGCGCTGGAACTCGACTATGTGCCGCAACATCTGATCGTGCTCGGCGGCGGCTACGTCGGCCTCGAATTGGCGCAGGCATATCGCCGCTTCGGCAGCCGCGTGACGATCATCGAGCATGGACCTCAGCTCGCTGGCCGGGAGGATCCGGACGTCGCGGACGAGATGCGGCGGATCCTCGGTGACGAAGGAATTGACATTCTTGTGGCGGCAGAGATACGCCGTGTGCAGGGGCGCTCAGGAGGCGATGTCAGCGTTCTCGTGCGCACGTCTTCGGGTGAGCAGACGATCGAGGGTAGCGACATCCTGGTCGCGGCAGGACGCAGTCCCAACACCGCCGGAATCGGGCTCGAGGTGGGCGGTGTTGAATTGGACGGCCGTGGCTACATTAGAGTCAACGAACGCCTGGAGACCAGTGCGCCCGGGGTCTGGGCGATCGGAGAATGTGCCGGCAGCCCACAGTTCACTCACGTCTCCTTCGACGACTTCCGGATCATTCGGGACAATTTGGCCGGGGCGAACCGCACGACCCGCGGCCGGTTGATTCCTTACTGCATGTTTACCGATCCTCCGCTTGCACGGGTGGGATTCAGCGAAGGCGAGGCGCAACGTCAAGGTATCGAAGCGCGTGTCGCAAAGCTGCCGATGAGTGGCGTGCTTCGGACGCACACGATCGACGAAAGACAAGGCTTTATGAAGGCGCTTGTCGCCGCCCGCGACGACCACATTCTTGGCTTTACTATGATCGGCACCGAAGCCGGCGAGGTCATGGCCGTGGTACAGATGGCTATCGTCGCGGGCCTGCCATATACGGACCTGCGCGATGCCGTTCTCGCACATCCGACGATGGCGGAAGGTCTCGGCCCTCTTTTCTCGAATGTGCCGCCGCGGCTCTCCTAACAGCGGCGTCTAACTCGGTTACTCAGGCGGAGGGAAAACGCAATGCCCGCCATCAAATATCGCCATGAGGATGTTGACGGTCTCAAGGTCTTTTATCGCGAGGCCGGGCACGCCGATGCATCGGCGCTGCTGTTGCTTCACGGCTTCCCCAGCGCGAGCCACATGTTTCGGGATCTTATCCCGCTCCTGGCCGATCGCTTCCACATTATCGCGCCCGACCTACCGGGCTTCGGCCAATCGGAGATGCCTGCGCGGAGCAAGTTCAGCTACACATTTGATAACATCGCCGGCGTCATTGACCGTTTCACGGAAGTGGTCGGCTTGAAGCGCTTCGCAATCTACGTTTTCGATTACGGCGCGCCGACAGGCTTCCGGATCGCCACAAAACATCCGGACCGCATCACGGCAATCATCTCCCAGAACGGCAATGCCTACGAGGAGGGGTTGAGCGAGGGTTGGAACCCCATCCGCGCTTATTGGAAAGACCGGTCGCAAGCCAATCGAGAAGCTCTGCGCGCATTACTCGCTCCCGAATCGACGCGCTGGCAATATACCCACGGCGCCGACGAGGCGATGGTTTCCCCCGATGGTCGGTCGCTGGACGATTTCTATCTGGCGCGGCCAGGCGCCGATGAAGTGCAGCTGGACCTGTTCGGCGACTACAAAAGTAACATCGCGCTCTACCCGGCTTTTCAGAACTATTTCCGCACCCACAAGCCGTCCTTTCTCGCCGTGTGGGGCAAGAACGATCCGTTCTTCCTGCCGCCCGGTGCGGAGGCGTTCAAGCGCGACATTCCCGGTGCGGTCATCCGCTTCTTCGACACCGGCCACTTCGCACTGGAGACGCACGCCGCGGAGATTGCGGCGGCCATCCGCGACTTCCTCATCCCCTGATCCATGCCGACGATCTGGAGATCCAACGTGCGTGCAATTGTCGTAGAGAAATTCGGAGGCCTAGACAGCCTGGTCTACAAGGACATTCCGGAGCCTGAGCCCAAGGCCGGTCATGTGGTCATCGAGATCAAGGCGTTTGGCATCAACCACGCCGAGATGCACATGCGCCGGGGTGAGTGGGCCGAGGCGGCGAAAGTGATCGGCATCGAGTGCGTCGGGCTGGTAAAATCTTGCCCCGGCGGCGAGTTCCCAATCGGAGCCAAGGTTGCCGCGCTGATGGGTGGCCTCGGGCGCACCATCAATGGCAGCTATGCCGAATATACCAGAGTGGGGGCGTCGAACGTCGCGCTGATCGAGTCCGATCTGCCCTGGGCCGAGCTGGCCGCGATCCCGGAAACCTATGCGACCGCCTGGACTTGCCTTTTCCGCAATTTGGAGATTGCACGGGGACAAACACTGGTCATACGAGGCGCGGCGTCCGCCTTCGGCCAGGCTGCGCTCAATATGGCGGTCAACGCGGGTGCTCGGGTCATCGCGACCACGCGCGGTCGTGAGCGCGTCGCCCTGCTGGAACAGCTTGGCGCAGAGCGCGTCGAAACGGAGGGACCGGAGCTTTCGCAGCGGATCGCTGAAGCCAAGCAGCTCGATGCGGTGCTCGATCTTGTCGGCAACAGCACCATCCTCGATTCCCTCGCCATGCTGCGCCGGGGTGGTCGCGCGTGCCTCGCGGGTTGGTTGGGCGGCCTCGCGCCGATCAAGGACTTCAACCCGCTCTTGCAAATGGCGAGCGGCGTTTACCTGACCTTCTTCGGCAGCTTCGTGTTCGGCACGCCAGGCTTCCCGCTGTCCGACGTGCCCGTTCAGAAAATCGCGCAGCAAGTAGCGTCGGGCAGGCTCAAGGCGAAGCCGTCACGCGTGTTTCGCTTCGAGGAGATCCACGAAGCGCATCGCGTCATGGAGGCCAATGAGGCCGGCGGCAAAATGGTGGTCGTCATTGGCTGATCGCCCATCTGGCGATAGCTCTGGGCAGCCTGACATGATCCTCTCTTTGTCAATGATACTAGCAGTTGTGATTGGCTTCTCGATACAGCGAGCAAGCATTTGCATGGTGAAAGCTGTGGCAGAAATCTTGACAACCCACAGAGCATTCATGCTGATTAGCTTTGCTAAAACCATTGTTTGGATCGAGCTTGTTACGATACCGCTTACATGGCTCTTTCCCGATGTGCGCGCGAACCGTCACATGCTGGGTTTTTCCTGGGCGGCGGTTACCGGAGGGATTGTATTCGGCATTGGCGCGGCAGTGAATCGCGCATGCGCTATCTCGATTCTGAGTCACCTTGGAGAGGGCGAATTGTCGATGCTGCTGACGATTGCCGCGATGCTTTTTGGTGCGGCGATAGCAGCTGATGTGGCCGGCCTCTCGAATTCGGCCATTCAACAGCCACTTGCGAATCTTGACGAACCGAGCACTGCCGCCGCCTGTTTTCTAGTTCTCGCGTCAGCCTGGGCGGCGCGCGATGTTTGGCGGCTCTGGCGAGCGTGGCCGGAGGGCGCGAGTCTGGGCCAGATTCTCTTGGCTTCTCCCTACCGTCTCTCGGCCGCCGCGGCCGTGCTCGGCATCAGCAACGGCGTGGTTTATGCGCTGCACGGGTCTTGGGCCTATACGACCGCGATCCAGCGCGAGATAGGGTTGGGCGCCACTGGGAGCGAAAAGCCGGGCGCCGATCAATGGCTGTTGGTGGGCTCGCTGCTGGCGGGCGCAGCTATCTCCGCCATTCAACGCGGCCGCTTTCAGCTGGCGTGGCGACCGTCTGCGGCCTGGGCCCAGAACATCATAGGCGGCGCATTGATGGGGTTCGGCGCGTTCTTCATCCCTGGTGGCAACGATGTTCTTCTGCTGCAGGGGATCCCAAGCTTATCGCCGCCCGCCCTACTCGCACTCGTCGCCATGATCATCGGCATTGCGGCCACGATAATTGTGATACGGTTTGTTACCGGCGAGTACATGAGGATTCGATGCGTCAGCGATGCCTGTATTGTTGAATCCGAAGCGGAGACGATGGCACTGCCGATGCGGCGGGGGTAGTGGAACTATTTACCTCAGTTCAGGTGCATTTTCCCGTAGCGATGAGCGTGTTCCTTGACGAGCGCTTCTGCACAAAGTAACATGGAGAGGAAGTATATGTCCCATAGAACTCTAGCAATAGCACTTGCACTTTTGGTCTGCGCCAGCCTTGGGGCAGCGGCATTCGCGCGTACCAAACCACGATATCTGCCTGAGTACACCGCCTCGGGTGATCTGATCCTCCCCAAGAACAATATCTGGCGTGAATGGGTATTTGTGGGATCGCCGGTGACCCCCAATGCGCTCAACGATGGCAAGGCCGGCTTCCCTGAATATCACAATGTCTACATGGAAGCGGGATCATACGAGATATACAAGAAGACGAAAGTATTTCCCGAAGGCACAATCATGTTCAAGGAGTTGCAGCTCACGCTGCCTGGGGAAAACGCGGATGGCTCGCGAAAGGAGCCTTCGGGACGAGGCTATTTTCCTGGCGCATTCAATGGCGCAGATGTGACCGTCAAGGACTCGAAGCGTTATGCCGACACGGGAGGGTGGGGATTCTTCAATTTCAATCATTTCGAGCCTAAGGCTCCGACCGCCAAAGTGAAGGCAAAGGAGGAATGCGCTTTTTGCCATATCGCCAGCGCGAAGAAGGATAGGGTCTGGACGCAGTTCTACCGGCTGCTGGACTATTAATTCTCCAAACTCCGCGCGACGTCGCCGCATTAGAGGAGCTTTTCACATGGAGAAACGGCTAACAGCTTTGAAAATCATCAACGCCGCAGGGCTAATGTCGCTGGTTTTATTGGGCGTCTTTTGGCAGCCGGGCGTGACCGCGGCGACCAAGGGCCCGAGAACGGAAAGGGTGGTCGACACGAAAGGCAACTTGCGGGTTCCCGTCGACTATCGCACCGCTTATCAGTTTTTAGGCAGCTGGGCGGTGGCAGCCGACCAAGGCCAGGGTTCGAAGGAGGTTCATGTCGTTTACACGTCGCCGGGCACGATCGCTGCCTATCGCAAGGATGGACGGTTCCCGGATGGCTCCGTGCTAGTGAAAGAGGTCTTTGAGGCGACTACCGGAGCGATGACGACAGGCAATGTCAGCCATGCCAAAATATTGAAGGGCTGGTTCGTCATGATGAGGGATAGTAAAAATAGCCATCCTGACAACAAGTTGTGGGGCGACGGTTGGGGTTGGTCGTGGTTCGATGCCGCCGCGCCTTCAAAAACCACATCGACAAATTACAAAGTGGATTGCCAAACCTGCCATGTACCGGCGCGAGCTTCCGATTGGATTTATGTCCAAGGTTATCCCGCGTTGAAGCAATGATTGTCACACTGCTAGCCTTAGGAGCTGTGCCGCCAACGCCGTCACCTTTGGGCCGCTGCCGGAAGCGCGCTCGCTCTGCGCAATTCTGCTTTCGCACCAGTCCGGCGCGGTGTTTACTTTGCGGCAGGCGGCAGGAGCTTGTGGTCGATCAGGGACTGCAGCGCGTTGCGAAACGAGTCCTCGGTGTCAATCGTCTTTGTGAACCCGGCCTGGCGCAGCTTGATGGTGCTCACGAAGGCCCGAGGTCCTTCCGGGGCGCCGTAGGCGAACGCGAAGTCCGCGTGCTGGTCCCCTTGGCCAATCAGCTCCCGCAGGTTCCGTGAGCGAACATCGTACTTCGCGACGATCTGGTCCCAGACATCCGCGTTTTCTTCAAGATAGGCTGCCACGCTCGTTGGCATGTCCGGCCCGGTTTCGACACCGAGGGTTTCGGCCAGGGCCGGCCACACATTGCGCCACTCGAACACGTCGCCATTAGTGATGTTGAACGCCTCGTTCGCCGCCCGGGGCGACTGCGCAGCCCAGACCATCACGTCCGCGACGAGGTCTGCATCGGCGGCTTCCCAGACGAACGACGGACCGCCAGGAAAACCGAACGGTTCACCCTTCTCGCGGCGGATTGCCGCGTAGACACCGATAGCAGGGAGAACGTTCAACGCCCCTGGGGTGGGCCCGGTGACGAGCTGCGGACGCAGTGCCGTGTAGTTGAAGCCCTGCTGGGCGCCCATCTCACGCACATAGTCTTCGTGGTCGAAGAAGAAGTTCGCGTGGTCCTTACGGGCATCACGTTCGCGGGCCGGGATCGGGATCGGGTGCAGGTGCACGCCGTAGATCTTCGTTCCCTGCAGGATACTGATGTGCCGGAAATTGGAGGCGGTGCGCGCGACCGGTTCCACCACGTTGCGGAGCATGGCGTTGTTGGTCTCGATCTGTTCCTTGCTCGACCAGCCAGCGACCAGCTCGGACTTCTCGTGCAGAGCGGTGTAGGCGATGTGCGTGATGTCAGTCAGCGGCTCGAACGCAGCGCGGGCCGCTTCCTCGTCCCGCAGATCGACCGACAGAAACTCAATGTCCCGGCCGCTTGGCAAGGCAGGCTTGCGGCGCGAGACGCCGACCACATCCCAGCCCGCGGAAAGAAACTTCTCGATCGCGGCAACACCCAGCAGGCCGCTTGCGCCAGTGACCAGCACCTTGTTCGGCATGACGCCGATTTTCTTTTCAGTAGTCGCGCCCTGTCAAACCCTTTTTTGATCCTCCAACTAGGTCGCCGTTATCTCCGGCCTTTTTCTGGATTCGGGGTTCCTGCACCACTCCAGTAAGCAAGTGGCGTGCCAAAATCGAAATACGCTAGCCCGAGATGGGGCGCGAGAGGATTGCGCGCTGCGTTTAAGGGCGCGAAGCTCCGGACACGCGTCCGATTTGCTCCAGACGGCTCAGCTGCCTGGCGGAAGAATGGAAGCGGAGCTATAACGGCCGGCCGCACGGTCTCGCGCTCAAATCGTGAATTCACGGCCGCCCGTGTCGACGAAGCCGTGTCGAGAATATGAACCGAGTCGTGGTCGAGCGCGTTTCATTGGATCGGTACTCAGGAGAACCAGCATGGACCGCCAGGCCGATCGAGCTATCCCGCGTCCGCCACGGCTCGAGAACCGGGTAGTGGGACGAATACTTGACAACCGTCGCGTCCCAAGCCGCTACGACGGCGGCAAAGGTCCTTCCGAGCCGAGGGGCTGCTCGCGCGCGTCGGGCGTGGGTGGTTGCCTTAGGGTAGCCTCACATGTCCTGTGCGCTGCAATAGTTACGGTCGAGGTGACACCATGAAGGCAACTCAAATGCTGCGCGATCTGGGCCAAAGCCTCTGGCTCGACAACATCACGCGCAACTTGTTGAGGTCCGGGGTCCTCCGACGCTACGTCGACGAGTTGTCGGTCACCGGGCTGACATCCAACCCGACGATTTTCGACCACGCGATCGGGAACGGCAAAGACTACGATGACGCGATCAAAAGCAAACTCGCGGACGGCAAGTCGGGAGAGCAACTGTTCTTCGAACTGGCGCTGGAGGACCTCACGCAGGCCGCGGACCTGTTCCGGCCGGTTTACGACCGGACTAGCGGCGTCGACGGTTGGGTTTCGCTGGAAGTCTCGCCTTTGCTGGCGCACGACACCAAATCGACGATTGCCGAGGCCAAGGAACTGCACGCGCGGGCTCAACGACCCAATCTCCTGATCAAGATTCCAGGCACTAGGGAGGGGTTACCTGCGATCGAAGAGGCGATCTTCGCCGGCATACCGGTCAACGTCACCCTGTTGTTCTCTGACGACCAGTATATAGCGGCTGCTGACGCATTCATGCGAGGCGTCGAACGCCGTATCGCTGCGGGACTGAAGCCCAATGTCGGCTCGGTGGCATCGATCTTCGTTAGCCGCTGGGACGTCGCAGTGGCCGGCAAGGTGCCGGAGGCGCTCAACAACCAGCTCGGCATCGCCGTCGCTAAGCGAGCCTACAAGGCCTATCTTGGCTTGCTGAGTTCGCCGCGATGGATGCGCGCCTACAATGCAGGCGCGCGTCCGCAACGCCTGCTGTGGGCCAGCACCGGGACCAAGGATCCGAAGACTTCGGACATCCTATATGTTAAGGCCCTGGCCGCGCCATTCACGGTGAACACCATGCCGGAGGGCACGCTGCACGCGCTTGCCGAACACGGCGTTATCGAGGCGACCATGCCGGCGGACGGCGGCGACTGCGAAGAGGTGTTGGCGCGATTCGCCGGGGCCCGGATCGACGTCCATGCGCTGTCGGCCCAGCTTCAAGACGAAGGCGCCAAGTCGTTCGTCAATTCGTGGAGCGACTTGATGGGCGTGATTGGATCCAAATGTGACGTTCTCAAGCGAGCGAGCTAGCGCAATGCGCGCGAGGTCACTGCTCGCCGTCGAGAATGGGACAGTGCGGCAAGATGACGTTGCAATGAAGTCCTCGGTCAAAGCCGTGCTGGCTGTCGATGTGGGCGGAAGCTCGGTCAAGATCCTCGCCACCGGGCAAAGCGAGCGCCGATCATTTTTATCCGGGCCGACGCTCACGCCCAAGCGGATGGTTTCGGGAGTCAAGAAGCTCGCCGGAGATTGGATGTATGACCTGGTGTCTATCGGCTATCCCGGCCCTGTCCTCCGCGGCCGGCCGATCGCGGAGCCATACAACTTGGGATGCGGATGGGTCGGGTTCGATTTTGGCGCGGCATTTGGCTGTCCCGTCAAAGTCGTCAACGACGCCGCTATGCAGGCCTTGGGGAGCTACGAGGGCGGCAAGATGCTCTTTTTGGGCCTCGGAACCGGGCTTGGATCGACCATGATTGTCGACGGCTTCGTGGAGCCCATGGAGCTCGGTCACCTGCCCTACAAGAAGGGCACCTATGAGGACTATGTAGGCCGGGAGGGACTGGAGCGCCACGGCAAGAAGAAATGGCGGCGTGACGTTGCCGACGTCGTGGCTCGCCTGATTGCGGCGCTGGAGCCCGACGACACGGTGCTCGGGGGAGGCAACGTCAAGATGCTTGAAGCGCTGCCGCCGCATTGTCGCGCAGGCGATAACGCCAATGCCTTTCGCGGCGGATTTCGGCTGTGGGAAGAGACTACGCTCTCCCGCACACCAGGGCTCGTCCCAAACGACGCACATGAAGAATCAGAAAGGAGGTTCTAGATGCCTGCACGATCGGAGGAAACCCGGACGCGATCGAAGAGCAAACATGCGGTATGTCGGGCCCTCGAAGATCACCATGTGACCATGGGGGGCCTGCCACTGCGAAACCTGTTCGCCGATGATCCCGCGCGCGGCGAGCGGATGACCGCGGAGGCCGCCGGCGTCTACCTGGATTACTCGAAAAATCGCATTAACGACGAGACGCTCAAGCTGCTCATTGAGCTCGCCGAACAAGCCGGACTGCGCGCCAGGATCGACGCGATGTTTCGAGGCGAGAAAATCAATGTGACGGAAAATCGCGCCGTCCTGCATGTGGCGCTCCGCGCGCCGAAGGGCGCGTCCATCATCGTCGATGGCCAGAACGTCGTCCCGCAGGTCCACGCCATGCTCGACAAGATGGCCGACTTTGCCAACCGCGTCCGCAGCGGCCAATGGAAAGGCCACAGCGGCAAACGCATCCGCAACGTTGTCAATATCGGCATCGGCGGCTCCGACCTCGGGCCGGTGATGGCATATGAGGCGCTCAAGTATTACAGCGACCGCGCCATGACGTTCCGTTTTGTCTCCAACGTCGATGGCACCGATTTCGTCGAGGCGACGCACGATCTCGATCCGGCGGAAACGCTGTTCATCATCTCCTCGAAGACCTTCACGACGCTGGAGACGATGACCAACGCGCAAAGCGCGCGCGATTGGTCGCTCCGGGGCCTTGGAGGCGATGCCAAGGCTGTCGCCAGGCATTTCGTGGCTGTCTCGACGAATGCCGAAAAAGTTGCAGAATTCGGCATCGATACCGCCAACATGTTCGAGTTTTGGGACTGGGTCGGCGGCCGCTACTCAATGGACTCGGCGATCGGGCTCTCAACCATACTGGCCATCGGCCCGGATCATTTCCGCGCCATGTTGGCAGGTTTCCACGTGATCGACGAGCATTTCCGGACCACGCCATTTGGGCGCAACCTGCCGGTGCTCATGGGCCTTCTCGGCGTCTGGTACAACGACTTTTGGGGCGCGCAGACCGTCGCGGTGCTGCCCTACGACCAATACCTGAAGCGTTTCCCGGCCTATCTCCAGCAGTTGACGATGGAGAGCAACGGCAAACACGTGAGGCTCGATGGGACGCCGGTGGACACTAACACCGGCCCGATCTATTGGGGCGAGCCGGGAACCAATGGCCAGCACTCCTTCTATCAATTGATCCATCAGGGCACCCGGCTCATCCCCTGTGACTTCATCGCTTTTGGACAGGCGCTCAACCCGCTCGGCCGGCATCATGATATGCTGCTGGCGAACGTCTTTGCCCAGACCGAGGCGCTCGCCTTCGGAAAAACACCCGAGCAAGTCAAGTCCGAAGGCACGCCCGATTGGCTTGTCCCGCACCGGGTATTCGAAGGCGATCGACCGTCCAACACTATCCTGATGGACCGATTGACCCCGGCGGCGCTGGGAAAGCTGGTTGCGCTATACGAGCACAGCGTGTTCACCCAGGGCACCGTCTGGGACATCGATTCCTTCGATCAGTGGGGCGTCGAACTCGGCAAGGTTTTAGCCCAGCGCATCATCCCCGAGCTCGAGAGTAAGCCCGAGCCAAAGCTCGGCCATGACAGTTCGACCAACAACTTGATCCGCCGTTACCACAAGCTCAAGGGCGAGACGTGACGGGTAATGCAGTAAAGCTCGCTCCGTCGATCCTCGCCGCCGATTTCGCTCATCTGGGCGATCAGGTGGCAGAAGCTGCGCGTGCCGGAGCGGACCGCGTCCACGTGGACGTAATGGATGGACATTTCGTGCCCAATCTTTCGATGGGACCGCCGATCATCAGCTCGCTGAGAAGAGTGACGCACCTGCCGCTTGAGGCACACTTGATGATTTCGAATCCTGATTTCTTTGTCGATGAATTTGTGCAGGCCGGGACCGCTTCATTTTTGGTCCACTGGGAGGGCAACAATAATCTGTCGCGCACTGTGCAAAGCATCAAAGAGTTGGGGAAACGGGTCGGCGTCGCCATTAACCCGGCGACTCCAGCGACCGTTCTGGAGGAGATCATGCAAGATCTCGACCAGGTGCTGGTCATGACGGTGAACCCCGGATTCGGACATCAGCACTTCCTTCACTCGACGCTCCCGAAGATCAAACGTGCTCGCCAGATGATCGATCGAATCAAACCCGGGTGCGGCCTCGAGGTGGACGGAGGGATCGACGTGACCACTGCCCCGCTGGCGGTTGCCGCGGGAGCCGACGTGCTGGTGGCCGGATCGGCGATTTTCAATGACAGTGAAAACGTCATCGCCGCCATGGAACGGCTGCGGGCCGCAATACGGCTCTAATGGGGAAGAATCGACTAGAGGTCATCGCGTGGAGATCGAAGTCCATCTTGATGACGATTTGATCGCCCGCAGGGCGGCGGCGATCATCGCCGTCGACGCCCGCGGAGCCGTTCCTTCGCGGGGGCGCTTCATCATGGCGGTCAGCGGCGGCCGCACGCCGTGGCTGATGCTGCGCGCATTGGCCGACGAACAACTCCCCTGGGAGAATGTGCATGTCGTTCAGGTGGACGAGCGGGCGGCACCGGCAGGCGATCCGGACCGAAACCTTGCTCATCTCCGCGAAAGCCTGCTCGCTCATGCGCCACTGCTCCCCGACCACATCCACGCAATGCCGGTCGAAGCACCCGACCTCAATCGCGCGGCTCAGCAATACGCGGCAACACTGCAGGACGTCGCAGGCTCGCCGCCGGTGCTTGATCTCATTCATCTCGGGCTTGGAGCAGACGGCCACACAGCATCGCTTGTGCCTGGAGATCCGGTCCTCGATGTCACCGACGCAGACGTCGCGATGACCCGCCCCTACCAGGGTAGACGCCGGATGACGTTGACCTTTCCAATCATCAACCGGTCCCGGCGCGTCTTGTGGCTGGTGACCGGCCGTGAGAAGGCTGGAGCTCTCGTGCGCCTGCGCAACAGGGATCCATCCATTCCGGCGTCTTGTGTGCGTCAGGATCGGGCGCTGATACTTGCTGATCGCGCGGCGGCAGAACAGCTTGGCACGAGCGACAATTTGGAGACGCAAAAATGAGCACTATGACCACTGCTGCGGTGGGTTCGCCCCCACCGATGACCAACGCGCAATTGGACCAATTGTCGATCAATTGCATTCGCACCCTGTCGATGGACGCGGTCCAACAGGCGAAGTCGGGGCATCCGGGTACGCCGATGGCGCTGGCGCCGCTCATCTACACGCTCTGGAACCGCGTCATGCGCTTCGATCCGCAAGACCCGATTTGGCCGAACCGCGACCGGTTCGTGCTCTCCAACGGTCATGCCTCGATGCTGTTGTGGTCGGTGCTTCACCTCACCGGCACCCGTGCGGTGAATGCCGAATACGAACGGCTCGGACAGCCCGCGCTGTCGCTCGACGATATTCGTCACTTCCGCCAGCTCGGCAGCAAGGCCCCAGGTCACCCCGAATACCATTGGGTCTCAGGGGTCGAGGCCACGACCGGCCCACTCGGACAGGGCATCGCCATGAGCGTCGGCATGGCCATCGCCGAAAAATGGCTTGCCAACCGCTACAATCGGCCCAGCTACGAGATATTCGACTACAACATTTATGCGGTTTGTGGCGATGGCTGCATGATGGAAGGGGTTGGATCGGAAGCAGCATCGCTGGCGGGTCATCTCGCCTTGGACAATCTCTGCTGGATCTACGACAACAACCACATCACTATCGAAGGCAGCACGCGCATCACCTTTACGGAGGACATCGCCGCCAGGTTCTTAGGTTACGGCTGGAACGTTCTGCGCGTCGGCGACGCCAATGATATCGACCGGATCGAGCACGCCTTGGACATCTTTCGCAAGAACGAGGGGCGCCCGACCTTCATTATTCTCGATAGCCACATCGGTTATGGCTCGCCGCATAAGCAAGATACCGCCGCGGCTCATGGCGAGCCACTAGGCGAGGAGGAAATTCGCCTCGCCAAACGTGACTACGGATGGCCCGAGGACGCGAAGTTTCTGGTTCCCGATGCCGTTCGCGACCACTTTGCTGCCGGCATTGGGACGCGAGGTCCGCAGGCTCGTGGCCGTTGGACAGAACTGTTCGCCACATACCGGTCAGTAAATCCGGAGCTCGCGGCCGAGATCGATTTGATGCAACGCCGCGAGCTGCCGGCCGGATGGGAAGCTGGGCTGCCGATCTTTCCTGCCGATCCGAAGGGCATCGCAGGACGGGATGCCTCGGGCAGAATGCTCAACGTGCTCGCGCAAAACGTCCCCTGGCTGTTGGGCGGATCGGCGGATCTCGGGCCGTCCACCAAAACCACCCTGACGTTCGAGGGGGCCGGGGACTTCGAGCCCGGCACTCCCGGCGGCAGAAATCTGCATTTCGGCGTTCGCGAACACGCGATGGCGGCCGTCGTAAATGGACTCTCTTTGTCAAAACTGCGGGCTTTCGGCGCAACGTTCTTCATCTTCAGTGACTATGCGCGGCCAGCCATTCGGCTGTCCGCCCTGATGGAGCTGCCCACCATCTTTGTGTTCACCCACGATGCCATGGGTGATGGCGAGGACGGTCCGACCCACCAGCCGGTTGAGCAACTCGCCTCCTTCCGGGCGATCCCGGGCTTGGTCTTGCTGCGACCCGCGGACGCCAACGAGGTCGTGGAGGCCTACCGCTATATCATCAAGCTGCGACACGAGCCGGCTGCCCTGGTGTTATCGCGCCAACCCCTGCCGACTTTGGACCGCAGCAAGTACGCGGCCGCTTCTGGGGTTGCGCACGGCGCCTATGTGCTCGGCGATGCTCCAGATGGCAATCCCGAAGTGATCCTGATCGGGTCTGGCAGCGAGATCAGCCTGTGCATTCAGGCGCACGAGGAACTGCTCGCCGAGGGCATCCGCTCGCGCGTGGTCTCGATGCCGTCCTGGGATATTTTCGAACACCAGTCACAGGAGTATCGGGACAGCGTCCTGCCGCCCGATGTGACGGCGCGCGTGGCAGTGGAGGAGGCATCGACCCTTGGCTGGGAACGTTACGTGGGCAGGTCCGGCCGTGTCATCGGGATGAAGACATTTGGCGCGTCAGCCCCGCTCAAGGAACTCCAACGGAAATTCGGCTTCGAGCCGGAGCGCGTGACGGAAATCGCAAAAGATCTGCTTGGCAAGGGCAAGAATAGCTAAAGCGTGACTTTTGAACGGCGAGGTGCCGGACGCTCGGAGCATTCCGCCGGAACAAGCTCTTCGATATGCCCTGGAAAATCATGTCGATTGGCGTGCGTGAATGGGCCTACCGGTCATGATCAACGAGACTTAGAGCCTTTTTGATTTTGTTTGAATCGAGGGGGATTCCCGAATCGGTTTGGGGATTCCGCTATTGCCCCGAATCTGATTATGGGATGGCCCGCCCCTCTCGCCGGGATCCGTTAGGATCGCGATTGGTTTGAGAGACAAAGGAACGGGCCGATGGACATCGTTATCGTTGGGATTGATCTTGGCAAGAACTCTTGCAGCCTTGCTGGTTTGGACGCTTCGGGCCGGGTTGTCTTGAGACGTCGGATGCGGCGGAGCGCGCTGGGGAGCTTTGTCACGAGTCTCCGGCGTTGCGTTGTGGCGATGGAGGCGTGCTGCGGCGCGCACCATCTGGGCCGGGTGTTTGCCGCTCAGGGACACGAGGTCCGCCTGATGTCGCCGGAATATGTGCGCCCCTATGTGAAGGCACAGAAGAACGACGATTTGGACGCCGAGGCGATCGCGGAGGCGGCGCGCCGGCCGACGATGCGGTTCGTTGAGGTCAAGAGCCAGGCTCAATCGGACATTCAGGCGCTGCATCGCGCGCCCGAACGGCTGGCGTCGGAGCGCACCGCGCCGATCAACCATTTGCGCGCGTTGCTGGTGGAGCGCGGGATCGTGGCCAATGGAGAGGTACGTCTTGATGACAACAAAATCGGCATTGTCCGGCGCGCGATGCGCCGATGTCACCGGCGTTGGTGTGCCGGAGCATCACGGCGATGATCCGGCGTTGCCAATGCTCGTCCAAAGCGACAATCTCAGCCTCGAAATCTGGTCATCGGGTGGATGTCGGCTCATTACGTCGAAAAGGCAAGGCTTATGCCCGGTGTGCAAATACGATTGGTTGGAGGGAAAGAATGAAATGGCCGATTTCGCATTTATCGTCGGAAATGCTCGGGGCATCGGTCCTGATTTTCGCAAGCCTTTTTTCCTCGCAGTTGGCGCTGGGGCAGTCCACGCAGATAATTCCACCAGACAGGAATTTTACTTGGAATCCCGGAATGATGTCCAAGGGTGGAATTCCTAACCGCACTACCATTTGCGCGACTCTTTCGCCGAGCGGGGCAAATGATTCTGCCGCGATCCAGGCAGCGTTAAATCGGTGTCCTTCTAACCAGGTCGTTATGCTGAACCCTGGAACATTTATCGTAAATAATTATTTATTAATACACACCCCAATTACTCTTCGTGGCTCTGGCGCCGGAGTAACAATTCTAAATAAGGCAAATGGGGCACATGCGAGACTGTCCACGGTTGTTTCAGGGACTAATGGTATTCAAACGCCGGAAAATCCATTCTCATATACGCATGACGCCAAGCCTGTCGTTATTGTCGGCCCATCACGGCGGCCGGGTCCTTATAACTCAACCTCCTCTCGAAGCTTGACCGCCGATGGTCAACAAGGAGCGTATTCTGTTACGATCGCTAGTGCGAGCGGCTTTGCGGCTGGGCAATTTGTTTTGCTAGATGAAACTTCTGGAGCTTCTTGGCAACCTGTGCCTCCCGGTTTTGGTTGTACCAATAATGTCCCGTCGACGCCGTGCCCGCCGGTTCTGTGGCAAGGCGATAGGGTAGCCTGGAACATGCATTACCCGAAGCAACAGTGGCAGGATGATAATGGTAACTCCAATCCATCAGGCCCATACGATACGACCCCGGGCGTGCTTCCTGCGGCTATGTCGTGGTTCTCCAGAAAAGACAGGCCAACCAACGAAATAAAGGAGATCGCCTCTGTTTCGGGAAATACGATCACCTTTACCTCACCACTCACTATCGGGTATCGAGCGAGCCATTCGGCACAGCTTACGCGCTACACCCACGTAACCAATGCAGGTGTCGAAAACCTGAGCATGTACGGCGGCGCGGACGGCGGGTTGCGCTTTGAGGCCGCGGCTTACTCTTGGGCAAAGTCCGTTGAAATAACGCAGTGGATCGGCGAAGGCGTCGCCATCGACAATTCATTCCGTATTGAAGTTCGAGACTCGGATATTCATACAGGATCTTGGCCTTCGCCGGGAGGGGGTGGGTATATTGTCAGCCTTGCTGACGGTTCATCGGAAGTTTTGATCGAAAACAATATTTTGATTGAGGCTAATAAGCAAATGGTCATGCGTTCCTCCGGAGCTGGAAGCGTTGTGGCTTATAACTATGCGGATGACTCATGGGATTTTGATACTCCTGGCTGGGTGGAAGTGGGCTTGAACGCTTCACACCTGGCCGGACCGCATCACGTGTTGTTCGAAGGTAACGCCTCTCAGAACGCCGACAGCGACTTCACACACGGCAATGCCATTTACCTCACGTTCTTCCGCAACTGGCTTACCGGCCAGCGCCGGAGCTTCACTGACACGGCGAATGCGCGCGCCGTTGGCTTGGCCTACGGTTCATGGTGGGACTCCTTCGTGGGGAATGTTCTTGGCCGTCCCGGTCAGATGAGCGGTTGGAGCTACACAGATCATGCCATGAGTTGTGATGCTTCGGGAAACAACTGTGCCGGCGACAACGGAGCGTGGAGCGATAAGAACATCTGGAAGCTAGGCTATGACCCCGAGCGCTGGAATATGTATCCCGATCCTAAAGTCCTATCGACAGTTATTCGCGACGGCAACTATGACTTCCTAACAAATTCGCAACGTTGGCACAATACTCCTGGAGGGTTTGCCATACCAAACTCAATGTACCTGACCTCAAAACCTGCTTTCTTCGGAAACAACCCATGGCCATGGGTTGATCCTACGACCGGAGCAATATACACCCTTCCTGCTAAAGCAAGGTATGACGCCGGCACAACGGCGGAGTAAAAATCGGCCAGCGGGGCGGAGGAAAACCAGTGCTAATACGCGATCAATTTTACATATTATTTTTGGCGTAAGTTATCTAGTTAGTTTGAATACTATACCAGCATCACCACTCCCACCACCAGTGCCATAAAGATCCTCCCTTTCCTGTCCTGGCGTGCGCACATTCGTCGGGCATTAAACTCTCGCGATTTCAGCAGCAGACTTGGCGGCACTACCGCTCCGGGCCAGATAAGCATGAAGCGCCGACACCACCTGCGCGCCCTCTCCGACGGCGGCGGCAACGCGCTTGACCGAACCCGAACGTACGTCGCCGATGGCGAACACGCCAGAGCGATTCGTTTCCAGCGCATGACGTTTTTCGCCGCCAACTTCGCCCGTGCGGACAAACCCCTTTTCATCTAACGCCACATCGCATTGCGCAAGCCAGTCTGTATTCGGTTCGGCGCCGATGAAAAGGAAAAGGTGACTTATAGCACGCGTCGTTTCTTCGTTGGGCAAGTGGCGCCAACGCAGACTTTCGAGATTTCCCTCGCAACCTTCCAGCGCCGTGACCTCGCAACGGGTCACCACTTCGATATTTGGCTGCGCTTTAATGCGCTCGACTAGGTAATGAGACATCGTCTCTTCCAGGCATTCGCGGCGAACCAACAGCCACACCTTCCGGACGTGGCTCGCTAGATATACGGCCGCCTGCCCGGCCGAATTACCCGCGCCGACCAGCGCCACGTCCTGACCCCCGCAAAGCTTCGCCTCGATCGGGGAGGCCCAATAGTGCACCGACGATCCTTCGAATTGTGCGAGGTTTGGCACATCAAGGCGTCGATAGCGCGCGCCGCTCGCCACCACGACTGCGCGAGCCCGCAAGCTCTCGTCATCGCCAACAGTCAGGAAATAGCTTTTGCGGTTTTCAATTGTTCGCTCGCTTAACCGATGCGCTTGGTCCGGTATCACCATTTCCGCGCCAAACTTCTGCGCCTGATTATAGGCGCGCGCCATCAAAGCCATTCCCGAAATACCGGTTGGGAATCCAAGATAGTTTTCAATGCGCGAAGAAGCCCCTGCCTGTCCGCCGAAGGCGCGACAATCGAGCACAATGACCTCCAAGCCTTCTGAGGCAGCGTACAAGGCGGCAGCCAATCCCGCGGGGCCCGCGCCGACGATCGCGACGTCATAGACTTTCTTCCCATCTATCGGCCGCAACAGGCCGATACAGCGCGCGAGCTCGTTTTCGCTGGGGTTGCGCAGCAACTTGCCGTTCGGACACAAAACAATAGGCAAATGATGGGCGTTCACATCAAAACGCTCAATCAAGGTCTTCGCACATGAATCGCTGTCGGAATCGAGTACGCGATGTGGCTGACCGTTTCGGGCAAGAAACCCCTGCAAGCGCAATACGTCTGCATGACTTGCGTGCCCAATGATCACCGGGCCACTCGCGCCGCTTTCCAACAAACCCACGCGGCGCAGGATCAACGCCCGCATAATCCGCTCGCCAAGCTCAGCCTCCTGCACCAATAGATCACGGAGTCTGTCCGACCGAACTACGAGAGCTTGAACCGGCTCTAGGGCGTCGGCGTCCACCAGGGACGGGCGGGCGGAGAGCTGTGCCAGTTCCCCCGCAAATTGTCCCGCGAGGTGCGTGACGATGGTTTCGCGCTGTTCAGGTCCACAACCCTGTGTGACTTCTACCTTGCCCGAAAGTATTACGATCAAGCCCGGCGCAACGTGGCCCGCTCTTACGATGCGCTCTCCCGTTTCATAGAACTTCGACTCGCCGAAGCGGCGAAGGCGATCGATGTCCACCTGCGTCATCGTGGGAAACATTTGGTCCCGCCGGGCACCGAGCATCGGAAGCGCAGATTGAGACATGGTCATCCTTCAACAATAAGCCGCTGTCCCTTGATAAGACATTCGGATTTCAACGTAGCGCACAGCCTTCGCTTTGCGTCGTAATTTCCTATGCTATCATGAATGCTGGGAGCCGGACAATTCGCTGTTCGACTATCGCGCCCCTTGGACGCCAAGAGATCTGAGCAGTATAATTGAAATGATCAACGCGGCGTGCGAGGGTAGAAATACTCGAAGCTGCCCTACGGCGCGTATCTTGCTCCAAGAAAGAAAGCGTACCAACGAACGGCATTTGGTTAGGTCAAAACGAACGTCATCGTGTCGATTGCTTGCATGGCAGGTTTCAATTCCTAGAAAAGCCGCGGGCTCCGAAAAAATCCGACTCGTCTAGTTTTGGAGTTCGCCAACCGGCTGCGAGCAAACGGTGCTTTTGCGCAAATTGCAATTAATAAACTGCGTCGTCGTTAGGATCGCGCGCCGATGACCATCATGGTTCCAAAGGACGAGTTCCGGCACAACGTGCTCGTTCACTCCGTCGGCCGTCGCACAAATCACATTCACCTGGTTGATCTAGACCGTCTAGCTATTCTTCTGCCTTGTGTAGCTTCCGCCGGACCCACATATCTCCATCCAAGAGCCACGACAGGACCAACGCCCAGCCAAGGATAGCGGGTATTATTAGGATAGTGCACCACCCCAGAGTAACATGACCGAAAGCTGAAGGAAGGTCGCCTTCCTGCAGCATCTTGTCGTTAGCGTTCACTTGCTCAAATTGGGGCGGTCGTGGTGGGGAAGAAAGTGCTCCACGCGTTGGCGGCCGAGGCATCGCCGAGGGAAGTTTGGTGGATACATGGCGCCCGCGACCGCCGCGAGCATGCTTTTGCCGCTGAGACGCGGACCCTCCTCAAAGCTTTGGCCCACGGCCACAGCCACGTTCGCTACAGCTCGCCCGATCCCGAGGATCGGCCAGGCGTGGATTTCGACGCTCCCGGACGCTTGGACACGCGAGTGCTCCAGGAGCTGGGCGTGCCGCGCAATGGCGATTTCTACATCTGTGGACCGACCGCCTTCATGAGCGATTTGACCGCCGGCCTCGCAGCCTGGGGCATCGCCGCAAGCCGCATCCACACCGAGATTTTCGGCGCGGGTCCATCCAATACCCCGGGCGTCGCCGCGTCGCCGCGCCGGTCGCCGCACTTGCCGGCAGGCCCCCGGCGCGGGACCATTGGTCTCATTCGCCCGGAGCGGTATCAATGTTCGCTGGGGGCCGGCGTTCCAGAGCCTGCTCGAGCTTGCCGAAGCGTGCGGCACCTGTGCGATGGTCGTGTCGAACGGGGGTCTGCCACACTTGTGAGACCGGACTTGTGGTCGGGACGGTCGGCTACCGGCCCGATCCGGTCGACGCACCGGCGGACGGCAATGTACTGATCTGCTGCTCCCAACCCGACGGCGACATCGCCATTGATTTGTGACGAGATTTGGTTCACCGCCTGGGATCACCGATCACATACCAGAACGACGGCGCTCGAGACCCTGCTATTATACCGATATGCCCGGAGAATGGCGGCGCAACAGCCGGAACTGGCACTTCTGCGAAGTCGGTAGATAGCTTGAGAATTCTCCCGTGGCAGTCAAGTGTAAAAGTCTGGATTTGATTTGACTGACATCGCCGGATGAAATTCCGGCTTGCCATTCATCTCATGGCGGCGAGTTTGGCGAGCGAATCGATTCTGTCAAGGACGCGAGCTAGCTAGCGTATCATTCCAGTCGCTCAAAGGACACTACGACGACAACACTGGTCAGCTCGAACAGTGGACGTACCAACCAACTGACCCTTCGAGCTACATATCCCAGAAACCGATGCCCGTTCAGCTCAACCTTTGGCCCTACGAGGGACACACCCGTGAACAGCCAATCGGTCGAGGTGATCGTGCGCTCATTCACGTTCACGCCGAAGTCATATTGAACTGTTCGCGGCAGCGGAGCAGGCGAACTGCATCTGATCGTCGATAGCACGGGATTGAAGCTTCCCGTCAACCGTCGCCGCATGTCGGATCTTGGCATAAAGATCCGCCCGCCGCTCCTTAAGGATCAGCGGCATCGAGATGGCCTAACAGGACCGGCCTTAGGTCAGGTTTGACGAGCTGGCGTTCTCAACCATGCATTCATAGCCGGCCTCACCGATCGCGGCGATGACGGCAGCTATGTCCGGGACCCCGGAAAAGGTCACCTCGGCGCGTTTCGTCGCGAGATTGACCGACGCTGAGACAACGCCGGGCGTGGCCCGGATCGCCTTTTCGACCCGATCCACGCAGGAATCGGAGGCCATGCCCTCGACGCGAATGCTAAAGGCGGCGGGCTCTTTCGGATTGGAGAAGAGAGAGGACATCGATTTTTCCTTTATGAACGATTTAGTTAGGGGTTGGCTCGTTGGATCGTAGATCATCGCGCTCCGGCGCGACAACAAGTGTAACGAAGTTTGTGGCAAAGCCAACCATGGCAATGACGAACGGGGCTACTATAATAGCGGTTAAGAGTTGTTCCATTTTGTCCACTCCACAACGAGGCGGGTGTAACCCGGTTTGAGGTTTATGCTGGCGGAACCGGGCGGTTGCTGCCGTCCGGTCCCAATGATGACGTGGAGCTCCGTTGGGGCGATTCCACGATGATGCGTGCGACTTCGTTTGACTAGGGCTTGAAGCAGAGCATTGCTTGGTGTCACACGCAGAGGCGCTGAAGCGCGCTTCTCCCCACGGCACCTTCGAGGAAACTCCCGCCAAAGCAAAGAACGTCATAAGTTGTGCCACCGGCCATGCCAGACCTCATTCCGGGAGGCCGGGCATCATGAAAACCGGCGAATTTCAACTGCCTTTCCGGGAAAAATTGCTCCGACGCCGACACCTTATTAACTGAGAGGTCTCAAACGCGCCGTGACCTCCGAATTGTCTGGACTCCTGCCGCAAAGGACGCATTGCTATGGGTGCCGGGCCGGTGGACATGACACTGAGGGCTCGCCTTGCGATTTGCGGGGCTTTGGGTCGTGCGAGCGTCAAGTCCGGCGCCGCGAACCAACGGAGCCTGAATATGTCAACCCCTTCCATCGCGAAGTCCCGAAAACTTAAGACCGCCGCATCCAAGAAGAGGAACGTTACGTCGAGTGCGACAGCGCGGCGAAAGGTCACGTCCGCTGCGGCCACCGCCAAGGTGCCGCCGAAAAGTGACAAACCAAAGGTCGAGCGCGTTACCAAGCAGGAGCGCCTGCTGACCGATACTGTTGAAAAACTCGATTTTTTGCCGCGATCACAATTCCTGAGGCAGCAGGCGGGCTTCAAGAAGAAAGCGCTACGGGTTTCGGCAGAAAGGCTGACTTTTCGGTGTGCGGCGGCCGTAGCGAATTGGCGATGGCAACGCGTGGCGCTATCTGCCCTGCATGACCAAACTCCGATTTTCTGACGTCCCTCATTTTCCGAGCTTTTCAACGGTATCGACCCTCCCGAGTCAAGCCGAGGGGGCGAGCATCGCAGAGATGATGCAGGCGACCGGCTGGCCGCAGCACAGCGTGCGCGGGTTTTGGCAGGCACGGTGAAGAAGAAGCTCGGTTTTCCGCTTGCCACTTCGAAAGCGGCAGGCGGCGTCCGCCGTTACCGCATCGAGACGCGGCGCGGCCGCTGACATGGCCAAGCCGTCGATTGCTATCGCGGAGTCGCTGGCGCGGCTCTCGGAGTTAATGATCTTCGAACTGCGCGGCGAGTGGCGGCGGCTGCATCGGGCACCACAGCCGATGCGGTTGTCCCGTGATCTCTTGATGCGCGGAATCACCTACAAACTCCAGGAGAGGCCGCTCGGCGGCCTCTCCAAATCGATCCTGCGCAAGCTGGAACGCCGGAACCTCGACTCGGAGGCAAGCGACGCGCAAAAGCCCGCACCGCCGATTTCGCTGAAGCCGGGCACGCGGCTTGTGCGCGAATGGCGCGGCGTCACCTGTACCGTGCTCGTCGATGCCGACGGGTTCGAATGGAACGGCCGGCGCTACCGGTCCCTCACAATTGTCGCCCGTGAGATCACCGGGGCCCATTGGTCGGGTCCCCGTTTCTTCGATTTGAGGAACCGCGCAGGCCGCTCCGTCGAGAGCGCGGAGGGCGAACATGCGGAAGCCTGATCGCCCGAAGTCCGGTACACCCGCAAGTCGTCCGACGAGGGTCTCGAGCAGGAGTTCAATTCTCTCGATGCTCAGCGGGAGGCGTGCGAGGCCTATATTGTGAGCCAGCGTCATGCCGGATGGATTGCGCTCCCCGAAATGTACGACGACGGAGGCCTCTCGGGCGGCACGATAGAGCGCCCGGCCCTGCAGCGGCTACTCTCCGATACCAAGGCGGGCAAGGTTCAGATCATTGTCGTTTACAAGGTCGACCGGCTGACCCGGTCGCTCGCCGATTTCGCCAAGATCGTCGATGTGCTGGATGCCCATGACGCCTCGTTCGTCTCGGTGACGCAGCAGTTCAACACCACGACCTCGATGGGGCGTCTGACGCTCAACATGCTGTTGTCATTCGCCCAATTCGAGCGCGAGATCGCCGGCGAGCGCATTCGCGACAAGATCGCCGCGTCGAAGGCCAAGGGCATGTGGATGGGCGGCAATGTGCCGCTCGGCTACGACGTCAGGGAACGGAAGCTGGTCATGAGCGAAGCCGAGGCGCCGACAGTCCGGATGATCTTCCAGCGCTACGCCGAGCTTGGCTCGGTCGCGCTGTTGAAGGCAGAGCTCGAGCGGGCCGGCATCGTGAGCAAGCGACGGGAGGGAGCCGGCGGAGAGCTTTCCGGCGGCACGCGCTTCTCTCGCGGCGCGCTTTACCATGCTGCAGAACTGGCTTTATCGGGGCAACGTCGCGCACAAGGAGAAAATCTACCCCGGCCAGCACGAGGCGATCATCGCGCCAGAACTATGGCAGGCTGTTCAGGACAGGCTCGCTGCCGGTCGGCGCGAGCGGTCGATGGCGGTTGGCGCCGAGGCGCCGAGTCTGTTGGCGGGCCTGATCTTCGATAGCGACGGCGCTCGCCTATCTCCCACGCATGCCATCAAGAAGGGCAAGCGGTATCGATACTATGTCTCGACGGCGCTTATCACGCGCAGTCGCTCCGAGCATCCCAAAGGCCGGCGCATTCCGGCGGGCGACATCGAAGGGCTGGTGCTCGACCGTCTGCGCGCGCTCTTCGCGTCTGGTGCGGAAGTCAGCGACGCCGTCGCGCCGCTCGGCCTTGACGCCGCGACCCAACGAGCCGTGCTTGACCGATCGGCAAAGCTGGCGGAGCGCTGGGCCAAGCTTGCATTACGCGAGCTTCGCGAACGCGTGCGATCCTTGGTCGAGCAGATCCAGATTGGCTAGGCCCAAATCTTGGTGGGGCTCAATCGAACCGCAATCGTGTCGAGCGTGATGCCCGACGCGCCTCCCAAGCCAACAGATTCTGTCGAACCTTTCGTCCTGTCGATCACCGCAGGATTCGAACCAAGATTGACGGAGTCAGAGTCCGCTGTTCTACCGTTGAACTATCCCCCACGGCCGGCAACGGATCAATCAGATGCGTTGACCGCGCCGTTCCGCCAAGGCCCTGGTAACGCCCGAGCATCACTTCCGGAAAGCCGAAGGGCTTTTTCCAATCCGCCGCCGAGGCAAAACTCGTGGATAACGGCAATTGTCGGGGCCTTGAGAGCAGCTTGACTCCAACGACCCCAATCAGAGAAGGCTCTTAAACCGGGTCTCGAAGAGAATGGCCCATCGGCCCCGGCCGTCAAGTCCGGAGACGGCCATGACGACGAGAGTCGCGCGCAATGAGACTTGGTATAAGAGGTAATCCCACGACATTGAGCGGGATGCGTCCACAGTCTGCCGTTGCACGACCGCAACACCCCGTCATGAATTTTCCGGCATATCGATTTCCTAAACAATATTAATAGTCGTTAGAGAAATATGGCACCAATTCTCACGGGTGGGAAATGGATTTCGATCTCCTCCAAGCGTTTACAGGGCGCAAACCGCGCAGTCTCGATCACCTGCCATTGACTATGCGCTACGCGGTTCGAATTTCCGGCGATAAAGAGCGCTTACACAATGAAGGCCAGAGGACGATTCCGTCGTTGCAGAGCTTGAGCAAATTAACCGGCTCCTGGAAGGTGTGCTTTCTCGAATGTCTGCAAGGCGTAATCCTGCGAAATGGGATGCGCCATCTCGAAGCGGCGCGGTGGCATACGGATCTCGTGCTTAAACGCGAGAAACAGGCCGACCATATCGGCATGAGGGCAGCCGCCGTTCTTGCGCCCGCAAAGGACGGCAATGATGAAACGCTATAGCTGCGCTGGCGAATTCGGCACAACGACAGGATCTGGCCTGCCGTCGCAAGTGGTAGTGGCATGGCGGCAGGCGAGTTCCGGGAGACGCGGCGCTCGCGGCACGCCTTGAACCTTTCGTCCTGTCGATCATCGCAGTAGGTCATATTGGCTGACGAGCCAGTCCAGGGCGAACCGGTCTCTGAAGCGAGATTCCCTGTCGCCGGTAGGTCGTAGTAGATTAATCCTCGGCTTCCGCGCCGGGGAGATTCCAGGCGCTTCGATAACGACTTCAGGGATAACTTGGCCCCTCGGGCGCACACGAGCGTTTCGAGGTCGCGTGGCGCCGAAATATGCATTCGTGAACCGACTTCATCGCATCGCGAGGCCCGTGGGCGCGTCGCTATGGGAGAAAGCTAATTGTCGATCGGTTCCTCGAAACGCGAATCCGCGCCCATTATGCGTGTCTCGCCGGCACGATGTAGCGCATCCCTTGCGCTTGCGGTCCCGTTTCAATCCTTATTGAATTAGGTACACCACGCGCCGTTTCCTCAAGCTTGAGCGAAGGTTCATCATGTCTGCCCAGCCAACTCAAAAGCCTGTCTGTGTTGTCGTTGGCGTCGGTCCCGGCAATGGCGCCGCGTTCGCCTGCCGGTTCGCCGCGGAGGGATATGCCGTCGCGTTGCTGGCCCGCAGCACCGGCCTCACCAGCGGACTGGCGCAGGAGCTCCCCGTGGCGCTCGCCTATGCGTGCGATGTGGGCGACCCCGCAACGGTGGAGCGGACCTTCGAATCCATCGAATCAGACCTCGGGGCTGTCGATGTCCTCATCTACAACGCGGGCAAGGGGGTTTGGGGCTCCGCCGAGGAAGTGACCTTTGGCGATTTCGAGGCGGCGTGGCGGACCAACACATTTGGCGCCTTCGCCGCCGCGCGCAGCGTCATCCCCGCAATGAAGCGGCGCGCCGCCGGGCACATTATCTTCATCGGCGCGACCGCTTCTCGCCGAGGCGGCGCCAAGACGGCCGCATTTGCTTCGGCCAAGGCGGCCCAGCGCAGTCTGGCCGAATCCCTCGCCCGTTCGCTCGGGCCATCGGGGATCCATGTCTCGCTGATCATCATTGACGGAATCGTCGACGAACCGTCGATTCGGACGAAACTCGCGGACAAACTAGACAGCTTCTTCGTCAAGCCGGACGACATCGCGGACACAGCCCTGATGCTGACACGTCAGAAACCATCGGCCTGGACCTTCGAGCTCGAGGCGCGTCCCTTCGGCGAGACATGGTAGCGTTCGAACCTGGCGAACAAGAGAGGAGCTAGATGCGCTCAGCATTGGCCCGGATGTTCGCTTCGAAGAACCCGAGAGGCGCCGATCGCGTGACTGCGGTTTTGAGAAACTGGATCTCGGTAGCTTCCACGTCCTCGAGAAATACGAGCTGTTCCAGAAACAGGCGCGAACTGAATTCGACGTCGAACTTTTCTCCGCGACATCGATGATGTCGGTGGGGGTGGCGAGTTGGCGTCTTCGGAAAGACGTGCCAATGTTCACAGGGGTCGGGAGCTTGTCTGGCATGGGAGAGACGAGTATGATCGGTTTTCTCCTCGCGCTTCTCATCGGCGTCGTTGCAGGCCTGCGTGCCATGACGGCGCTGGCGGTGATCACCTGGGCCACCAATTTAGGATGGCTTCACGTCGGCGCCACCTCGCTCGCCTTCTTGGACTATAGCTGGGTGCGCTGGATCCTTACTGTGCTGGCGCTCGGCGAACTGGTGACGGACCAGCTACCCTCGACGCTAAGCCGCTCGGCGCCGGCGCAGGACGACCGGACCGCGCTGGCTCTCTGGGAGCGCAGCGCGGCGTTGGCGGGCCTGAATGCGTA
>Ga0207108_1024_pt1 | contig 27974 bp, 22 predicted proteins | sample Alteio_BWMinHeat_76_FD_153562 | JGI IMG/M metagenome (GOLD analysis project Ga0207108, IMG submission 153562) | Enriched cells from forest soil in Barre Woods Harvard Forest LTER site, Petersham, Massachusetts, United States -... | ecosystem: Environmental > Terrestrial > Soil > Temperate forest >...
CTCAGCCGACATTTCTGCGGTTTATGTTCGCGGCCGCCAAGCGCTCCACGAATAATTCGGGATAATTGGGGTCTAATTGGGGTCAGGCACCAAAGGTGCCAGGCTAATGCCCCACAAGCGAAAAAAATCCCTCATTTTGGGACCGCTTTTTCATAACGTCACTATGACAGCGCCAAAAGTAGTCTGGCACCTTTGGTGCCTGACCCCATTGGGACATTAATGCCCCAATTGGCCATCGAATGTCGCGACTGAGGATTCCCGGCGCTCCGTAAAACCTAAGTTATTTGGATGGTTTACCTCAGCATGGGTGTTGGCATGCGATGTGCATCTAGAGAAAGCAGGCAGAGTGATTCTGGCAGGATCACTAAGGAGGAAACTATGCGTGCCTATGAAAATTTACGTAAACTGTTTGCTGGCGGAGGAATTCTATTCCTACTCGCGTATTTATTTTTACTCAGCGCCGGCACTTTCAATCCAACCTACGCAGCCTCCAGCGATGACGACAAACGAATTTGGTACAAACTATCTTTCGACGACCTTCAAAAGCTTTGCGCCGGAACATCCATTCCCATAAAGGGTCACGGCGGTGTTCACGATACAACCGTTGATCCAGTACGACTTGGAAACGACGGTCTGAGATGCGAAAGCCTCGGCAACGGTCAGTATAAAATCATCGACATCGACAGCGAAGCCGAAGTAGACGGCGTCAGTGTCACAGCGAATGGCCATCTCGTTTATCAAGTGCCCAAAGAAAGTTTAGGCCAACACACTTGGGATACGAAAGTTACCATCAGCGGACACGATATCCCCTTCAAATTTCGTTTTCGTGGAAATATTAACAGCGTTTCGTTTCGAGATGCGCTTCGTCAAGCCATTATCGATGCCTTACCTACCGGTTGGAAAGTGGACAAGGCGACCGGTAAAATTTTCGACGACAAAGGTAACGATACAGGTATCACGATCGAGCAACTCATCGATCAATGGATTAAAGACCATGCAGATGATGGCAGCACTTCCACATCAAGTTCGACGACCAAAACCACTCATCGCAAAGGCTCTGGTAACGGAGGCAGAAACGGCAATTCGGATGATGAGCTTTGGATCAATGACGACGGGAGCACTAACTCCGGCGGTGATAGCAGCAGCACATCCACTACCACGAAGGGCCGACACAATGGCTCTGGCAATGGCAGTGATGATGGCAGTTTAAGTTCAGATGAAACCACTACTACCAAGGGCCGTCACAGCGGTGGCGATAATGGAGATTCCACCTCCACGACTTCCACCACCAGACGCTCGCAGGGTGGGAGTGACGACGGTAGCGGAAGTGACTCGAATGGCTACGTCAGTCATTGGAGAAAATTCAACGGATCGGGAAATTTCAATGCAAAAATTCAAGTCAGCGGTGATTTCGGAAATGCCGTCGACTCGATTCTGGCCCGTGCGGGATTCAATGTCCCTGGAAAGGGAGGTCTTGGAACGGACCGAACACAACTCGATGTGATCATCCAGCAACTGAAGAATCAGAATCCTGGAGGATTTAGCGCCGTCATTCAATTCTTAAACGATTTGAAAGCTGGCAACGTTCCAAACGATAAACTTTCGGCGCAACTGCTTTGGATCAAAACCAATCTTCCAAATGTGTACGCCGCGTTGATCAAAGCCTTTCCGCAGCTCGCGAGTATGTTAGAAGGCGGCGCGCAACCTGGCGACGTGAATGCTACAAATTTTCAAGTCCAGTTCAAAGGTTCATTCGGACCCCTTGTAAATTCAATTTTGCAAAAAGCGGGGTTCTTACCTCAGGGGCAAGATGCGCCCGGACGGAGTGGACCAGCCGGGGTAAACAACGGCGCCCAGGGTAGTAGTCCTTCGGTCAATATTAACGTCGCTTATCAAAGTGGTTATGAGCCTCGAATCGTCGAGTTCAGTACCGTCGATAAGGATGGCAATCCCATCAAAGTGAAAAAACTTCAAATCTACATCGTTCAACCCGATGGAAGCCTGAAGGACTTCTACTTGGATGTGGATGGCAAAGTCGCTAAAGGTTCTGGATTTACTTTTCAATTGCAAGATAACGGTCAATGGCTCGCAGTCGGTGGTTCGGGACCAGCTCCGGCCACGACTCAACCAAGTGCACCCACTACTAATCCTTCAGTACCAAGCGTTGACATCAACATCAGCATGCTGATTGCCCAAGTCGGAACCACACTCGATAATATTCAATCAGTCGCGAGTGATCCAACCGCGTACTATGATTCCGTCCTTTTGATGGGTTCACGATCAAATGGAAGTCGTTTCAATGTGCCTCTACAACTTGGGAAAAATATTCCCGCTGGTGTAAGCGATGTTGCTGAGCAATTGGGCGCTGAGACAACCAAAGCCTATAAAGCTAAGGCAGCCTCAGGAACGACAGCCGCAAATGCTTATAAATAAATAATAATAGTTTGATGAATAAAAAGAACAAATGTTCGATCGCTAGTTAACAAGAAATATAGAAGTTAAACCTCATACTCCACACTCACACACACCACGGCGTCTGATGGCAAGTCCAATCCATCAGACGCTTTTTTTTGCGCACATAGAGAAATCCCTGTTCGCGGATTGCGCTTCAGAGCAGTTCGCGGCGAGGATCGGCCGAATCACCGCAATCTAAAAGACTCCATCAACCGCCTCCACTCGCGCGTGTTAAGTCCCCGCCTTCGATCACCACTCCACTCCGCGCAGCGCTCGGAGCCTCTCGCGAACCGCTCTGAAGCGCAATCCGCGAACAGGTGTTCGTCATGAAAAAAAAGCGACGTGAAGCTCTTTGGTAGTGGTGGGAAAAGGGGAAAAGACGAAAAATATGAACGAAAAACTGAGGCATAAATGTCTCAACTGCGACATGACGGCCGCAAAAACTCAAAAGATAAACTGGCAAAACAAGAGTAAATCTAGGGGGTTAAGGTGGGGACATCTTGGCACAATCCTTGCTTTAAAAGAGCTCGAGGCAAAAGCCTCATCTTAGTATCGCAACATAGGTGTTCTAATTTTCAGGCAAGAAACTTAGGACAATCTGGCAGTAAATCTACCTGTGGATGCGATGAAGGAGGAACCGATGAAAGCTTCTAACATCTTTAAAACTATTTCAGCTACCGCAGCACTCGCTGTATTTTTAGCTGGTTGTGGCAGCGGAAATAGCACACCTGCAAGCGGAAACAATGGACCCACCCCATTTGGGACTCCCATCAATCCGTCAACAGATGCGGGATCCACCAATGCCAGCCCATCGGTTGTCGGTGGCGGTTCAATCTCTCTACCTACTCCAACTGGAACGGCTCCAAAGACGGCATTCGCGGCACCCATCCCTGACGCCGCAACGAAGGCCGCACGAGATGCAGCCAACAAAGCTGGCCGAGCAGTCAAAGTTGCCGGAGCCAACAATGCAATTCTGTGGGGTATCGCCGCTTTACTCGGCGGAAGCGCAATTCTCAATTTGACGAACGCCCAATGTGATAAAGATAAAGACGGACATCTCACGAGTACCTGGGATTGCATTAAGCGAAAAGCCGGTGGATTCTTTGGTTCTCAAGTGCATGTGACTGGAAAAGCCACGGCGGATCGAGCCGCAAACGAAGCTGCTGCCAAAGTGAACGGGCATATGGATAATGCCAACAGTCCACTTCGAAAAGATATCACTAAAACCGATGCGGACGTCAATAAAACGGATGGCCATGTCATCAAAAATAATCATGCGATCATTACGAAGACCAATCAGATTTTAGGCGCAAACGACGACACACAAGACGAAGTCGCAGCCTTCGGGGGCGGCAATATTTATGCAAGTGGCGCCACGAATGAAAATGTCACCCAACTCCGACGAAGTTACGATGCGCAGAAAGCGCAAACCGATGGTCGACTTTCATCCTTGGAGCAGACTTTAGGCGCCATGAAAAACCAAGGCGCAGCACAAGGTCGAACATTGGCGTCGATAGAAACCAAAGTGGATGAAACAAATAGAGAAGCCATTGCGAAAAGCGCAGCTCTCGACCAACAGCTTACCGATATTAAATCGATGAACATTAAAAATGCTGAAGAAGCTCAAGCTCAAATCGAAGCCATCCGCCAATCGCAAGAAACTGCACGCCGAGCTTATTCCAGACTTTTCGACAGTATTGATAAACGAATGCTAACTGCCGACGATGGCTCGAAAAGTGAGTTGACGAAAATCCGAGAGCAGGCGTCCAAGGATCGCGACGCCCTCAATAAGCGCGCTGACGATCTTGTGAATGACCTCGGCAAGGTAAGAAAGACAGCGGAAGATGCTCTCGCTCAGAGTGGCCAGACCAACAAACAATTGGCCGAACTTCAAGGATCGTTCAACAAGTTCAATGCTTCGGTGGAGACAATTAAATCTCAGCTCGCCGATATGAAAGGCGCGGCGCCGTCGCAAGCAAATTTTGTACTTTTGGAAGAAAAAGTTAGAACGGCTCAATTGAACCTCGAGGAACTCAAATCAAAGCTGAATAATGTTCCGACGAATGATCAAGTTAAAACTCAGCTTGAATCGGCGACAAAGCCACTTGTGGACATTCTTCCCAAAGCTCTTGAAGCTCTCGCCAATGCAAACAAAGCAGGGGCGAGCGGTGATGCAAGCTCCAAAGCGATGACGCTCATCAGTGACTTGACGAATGCGATCAACGCTTTCAATCAAGCTACCGCGCGAGTCAATGGTTCAGTGCCAGCTCCGAAAGTTGAAACGGGCGCTGCCACTCCTGCAATGATTCAAATTCCAATGTCTCAATATGAGCAATTGCTTCGCGACAGCGGCAAACTTGAAGCCCACCAGGAGATAAAGCCTGGCCAAGCTGACCCAGCCGCGCCTGGCGCCCCCCCTGCCAGAGGCAGAGGCGCTTTGAGTTCCGCCACACGACCAGTGAATGGTTACGACGAAGGCGAACAAGCAGCCGCCGACCAAAAACCGGCAGACCCTCACTAAAAAAAGAATTTACCCCTTAGTCCCACGATTCGGAACGAGGCCCTCACTCCCAGTGAGGGCCTCTTCCGCTTTTATATTTCCGCAATATATTTTTTGAATTGGCTTGGCAGCCTCCGCCATTTGGCAGCGCGCGCTGACGTTGGAGTTCTGATGTCGGTCTCGAGAGTCGTGCGAGCGGTGAAAGTGCTACGACGAATGTAAGCTCGCTCGTCAGTCGTTTGAATATGGGGCTCCTCTTCGGCGTGTCCAACGTCAGCGCGCGCTGCCAAATGGCGGAGGCTGCCAAGCCAATTGAATTAATGAGATTTCGACTTCAAGAAAGCGATAAGGCCCTTCACCTGTTTTTGAAGTGAGAGTCTCGTTCCGGAATTGTGGAGAATATAATCTGCTTTGGCAGCTTTCTTGGAGGCCGACCATTGTTTTTTTTCCAGAAAATAAAATAACCCGAGCGGCATCTTTCGCTGAACCGCGCGCTTCGCTCGATGTTCTTTATGCGCGTAAACAAAAATATTCCTGTAAAAATGCCGATCGAACTTCGCTTCGAAGAGTAGTGGAACTTCTACGACAATGGGCTTTTTCGCATTCTCTCGAAACAGCCGAAAGATCTCGCTTTCGACCACAGGATGAACTCGCTTCTCCAAAGCCCTCAACCGCCGCTCCGAACCGGCCACATGCGCGCGCAACTTTTGTTTCGTAAGTCCCCATTTTTTGTATATCGAAGCCACGATGGCATCGGACGAAATTGCATGGAATCCAGCCCTTCGAAAGAGGCTTAGAACGGTTGTTTTTCCGGAAGCGATGGAGCCCGTAAGTCCTAGCCGAAGCTGCCCTTTTTGCCCCCGTTTCGTTCGTCTGAAACTGGGAAGCCCATGTCGCACCTGGCTCGCTCGATTTACCCGCGCTTTGCCCATAAACCCTCGAAAATGCTAGCTTTTTTTACGTCCCCTGCCCAGGGGTACTTGGCATAGTGATTGCATTAAAAATAAGGAAGGAAAGGATCTCAGGGGTTTAGAGACTTAATTCGAGTCAGGGCTCTGAGATGCAAAAAGCGGAGAAATATAAAATGAAAAGTAATTTCATTCAAATCAGCCTTTTTATTCTGACCGCCATGATAGCGACCAGTTGCGGAGAAGATTTCACCGGAGACTTCGCAGGAACAGCAGCAGTGAATGACACTTGTGTTCCAGGAGTGACCGGAAATTACCAAACGAACGTGCGAGCTGTTGTTTCTGACGGCGATGTCGATGTGAATATCACGAGCCTCACGAAAACTGGAACAAACAGTCCCGCTTTCGTTTTCAATCAAGGCCAGATTGTGAACGTTCCAGTCACTGCACATTTCACCAATGAAACAGCATTCTACGTTCAAAATCAGACTTTCGCGGATCGAGATCCGAATGTGTATACCGTTTCAGTAGCAGGGAGTCTTACGACGGACCGAAGTATCATGAATGGCTTTGTCTATCAATTTAACGGCGTCGACTCTTCAAATCGGGGTTGTAGCGTGATCGTCAGTGCGCCCCAACTCAATCTCGTTAAATAATCTTTCTTCGAATGAATTTTTAAGTCTTACGCTCGGGCGGACATCGGAACGTACGAAGCTTCTCGCACACCTGTATAATCGGCACGCGGACGAAGAAGGCGATTATGCGTCAACTGCTCCATCACATGCGCGGTCCAACCCGACATCCTACTCATCGCAAAAATGGGAGTATAGACATCGAATGGAATTCCAAGTGTGTAGTAAACGCTCGCTGAATAAAAATCGACATTAGGAAGAAGGCCCTTCTTCTCTTTCACATACTTTTCCACCAAACCTGAAATTTCATACCACTTCAGATTTGCTTTTTCCCGGCCGAGAGCTTCGGACATTTTTCGAAGTTCGATGGCTCGAGGATCGCCGTTTTTGTAGACACGATGTCCGAATCCCATAATGCGATCTTTTTTCGCAAATGCATCGTTCAAATACTTTTCAACATTTCCGGGTTCGCCAATCTTGAGGAGAGTCTCCATCACACGTTGATTCGCGCCGCCATGAAGCGGACCTTTCAAAGTTCCAATGGCCGATGTGATTGCGGAATGCATATCAGACAGAGTCGATGCAGTCACTCGAGCACAGAAGGTCGAAGCATTAAACTCATGGTCCGCATGCAACACCAAAGCTTGATCAAAGGCGCGAACTTCGAGCTCACTCGCCTCTTTTCCTCGAAGCATATATAAAAAATTCGCCGCTAGTCCCAAGCCCTTTTTAGGGTGCACGGGCTCTCGATGATTGCGAATATGTTCCCAACTCGCAATCAATGTTGGAAGCTGCGCGATCAGACGGAGCGATTTTTTGCGGTTCGCGGCCTCAGAATTATCGGCTGCATCTGGGTCGTAACATCCCATCAACGAAACAGAAGTCCGCAGTACATCCATAAAATTGGCGGCTTTCGGAAAAGTACTTTTGAGGGCTTTCAAAATGGCTTCGGGAAGATCGAGATTTGCATCGATGTCTTGGGAAAGCGCATTGAGTTGAGCTTGATTAGGAAGTGACCCATTCCAAATCAAGTAAATGACTTCGTAGAAATTTGATTTTTGTGCGAGCTCATGAATATTTATTCCTCGATATCTCAGAATCCCATCTTCGATGCTGCAAATGCTTGAGCTCGCAGCAATAACGTCTTCAAGACCTTCGCCACTCTTCGATCCTAAATTCGTCACTTTAGCGTCGGACATGATATATCTCCTTAATATCCATAAAACGCACCGCAATATATCTTACAAGTATCGCTTCAGTTTAGGTAGTCTAATCTCTGAAATGCCCGCTCCGAAAGCTTTCGAAAAATGGATGCTGCTTCTGCTGTTTGGCTTTCTCTGGGATTTTGGAGTTGTCGCAACCCTGTACGGAAGTTTGCCCAACCCTCAGAAACTTATTCGCGGTGTAAAAATCGAAAGAACAGCGAGTGACGGTAGCATTTTTAGCTTCGTCGCTGGTCCTAAAAATAGGCATTACGTTACCCTCGATCACATCCCCTCCATCTTACAGTCGGCGATTATTTATCTAGAGGATGGAAAATTTTATTTTCATCGCGGTTTCGATTTAGAAGAGATGGCGAACGCCATCTGGAGCGCAATCTATTCACACAATCGCCTGAGAGGGGCCAGTACGATTTCTCAGCAGCTTGTGAAGAACCTTTACCTCAGCCCTGAAAGAAGTTTTCGAAGAAAAATTGTCGAAGCTTTGATCACCATCAAACTTGAGTTCTTTCTTTCTAAGCCAAAAATTTTGGAGCTTTACCTGAACAGCATCGATTGGGGTCAAGGGCTCTTTGGAATCTCGGAGGCTGCCTGGCATTATTTCCACAAGGCTCCTGAAGAATTAAATGTCAAAGAATCCGTTTTTTTAGCTGCCATTGTGCCTAATCCATCCCGTTTCGGTCGACTCGATGATGAGTTATTAATCCCCAAGCGATTTGCGAGACGCCAGATGGTCCGGGCTCTCGACTATCTTTATCATACGAATCAAATCAGCATCGAAGAATATCGCGGGGCCATAGAATTCGCAGGACCCGCTCATGAATGAGAAGGACATCGACCGTTGTCTCAAAATGATTCTACGTGAGCTCCCATATATTCCCGGCGAAAAGAAAAAAAAGACGCCACCACACTTGCCCCCGCCCGAGACTGCCGTCGGCGATCTGAACTTTCAAAATCACCTTCAGTATCAACTTGGAATTCGTCTTCATGAATCCGGTTACTATTGGGAAGCCCATGAAGCCTGGGAATCTCTTTGGCAAATCCAAGACCGGAATGACTCGAACCGCGAATTTTTAAAAGCTCTTATCCAAATCACCGCCGCCTGCCTGAAACGCAAGTGCGATGGATTTTCTCCGGCTCTTCGACTCATGAACTCAGCCGAATCGATTCTGAAGAAATTATTTCCATCGAACCAAATTCGTTTTGGTATCTCGTTGAAGCATGTACTCGACGAAATCGAGAAGTGGAAGATTGATTCTTCGCAAATTGCTTTAATACTGATTCCTCGAAATCGGATTTGAGCCGCAGCCTTCGATCACCACTCCGCGCCGCGCTCGGAGCCTCTCGTGAACTCACATATCGCCCAAGGCGGCGGCTCAAATCCGATTTCGAGGAATCAGTATTACTTTCCCTCAACAGCCAAATTTTCTGACAGAGCGGAAAGATCGATAGGCTTATCTAGGGCATTCGTTAGTCCACGAATTTCGGTTTGGCGTTCTTCGGCGCGGTTGAGTCCAGCTTCCAAAAGAACTTTGTAAAATTTTGCTTGAGATAAAGCAGTTAAATCGGAGCTCAAGTTTTCGATTTCCTCAGGGGAACGATTCTCATTGATCCAATCTTTAATTTTCGCTTCCACTGGCTCCGTTCCATCAGGAAGTTCCTGAATTATTTTTGCTAGAAGCGCGGCGGCTTTTTCTTGGTCCGCGAGAACATTTTCTGTAAAATTCTTTCGGTCGCCGTCTTGATAAAGTGCTTGTTGCAACCTTAAACTCGAGAGCAGATCCATTTGCTGAAGCACCCAATCGATGTCGGATTGGAGATTCTTCTGAGCGCGCCAAAATCCTTTCCACCCCAATTCTGCGACTGGGTATACCTTTCGACGCACTCCGTCGTCGAGATTTCTTAGAGCGGAATTGAAGTCGCGTTCCACCATCCAAGTCTTCATGGAGAGTAACTCGGAGTTGGCCTTATTCTTCACGGCATTAGGTGTAAGGAATTGAATCAACAATCCGAGAAGTGCGCTGATGCTCGCGGTATAGCCGAGTCGAATGAGGTATCGCTTCAAAAAAGGGGCGTCCTTATATTTTTCTGCGATCAAAAGGCCAATCATATGGCCCGCGAAAATAGCAATTTGAGTGGAAATGAATTCGAACGTAAGGATGCGATGGTAAAATACCGAATTGATGATCCGTTGCTGCATATTCGGATCAACCATGTAGTAGTTGAACAAATTCATCATCACCTGCGATCGGCGTGAAGGACGTGCGTGATAGAATCCTGACATCGTTTGACACTCGGGAATTTTGAGAGTCGCATGCGCCCAAATATCCGAAAAATATTCGAAGCCCGAAGCCGTCGCGAATAAATAAGTGAAACCGTTGATCATCCCGGCCCAAAAACTCACGGACTGATTGGCGTAAATCTGAGGTGCTCCATACTTTCCAATGAGTTTGATGAGACTCGATCCACCATACTCCGTGAGTGCAGCGCTCGAAGATCCAATTAAGCCGTAATAGAATCGCGTGGAGTTGAGAACATCTGCGATGCCGCTCACATTAATTCCACGGCCTTCTTTTAAACTCATCACGGCCTCGGTAACTCCAACCGCGATGATGGCTGCGATGGGATTCGGCTGGTAAGGAAATACTCCGGGCGTTAGCAAAAGCGGACTGACGAGATTTTTGGCTGGAATATTTTTTGAGAGGTCGTTGGAAGCGTCCTTCGAATTCCTCTGACTAAAGTCGACGGCGGACGGAACTGGAGAAGATGGATCGAACGCAGCTTCGGATTCAGGCAAAGAAGCAAGGCCCGATAGAGACATTTTAGTTAAAACCTCGGGGGAGGATGTCTCTATCGAGCCTTTTGCCGATATATTCGCCGGCTCAAGGCCAAGCGAAATTCCAAAACTTAATAGAATAATAGAGGAGAATCTTTTTTTAAGGCTGTCTGACCAGAATCTCTCAACCCCCAATCTACGTTCTCCCCCACTGACACATCGCAGTTTAGAGTTGCGTTAATTAAAGGGTCAATGATTTTATGAGCGTATGAAAATTTTTTTTTCGAACGTCCTTTTTGTCACCACCGTTGCGTTTACGTTTTGCATCTCGGCGAATGCCAAAGAAAAAAGAACCGATGGGCCTCCTGGGTCTGAATATGCAGACTGGAGCAAGATCGAAGGCGAATTACAGATCGGAGCTCATTTCGGTGCCACGGTCCCTACTGCGACGAGCCGGAATGCTCGCATCGCAATCGGCGCCGATGTGGATTATCGACCCTATGATCTTTTCGGAATCCGGCTGAATTTTTTTCAGGGGTTGCAAGTTCCTCGCTCGACACTCATAGGAGTAACTCCTTTAGTACAGTCACGATTCTCAAATCTGCGCCCCTATGCGCTCTTTGGCCCTGGACTGGGAGTCATGAATTACAGAACTACTGAATTGAGGTTCGTAATCTCAACGGGCGTTGGAGCAGACTTCATGATTACCGACCATTTCGGCTTTGGAATGGCAGCGATCTATCATTTTATTTTTGATTCTTCGGATTTGGCCACAATTACCGCTCGATTCATGTACAGTTTCGGCGGAATGTAAGATGGATTTAGAAGCGATGGCACAAGTCGTTCTCTCAGTTCTTATTTTCGGTTTTAAGTTCACATTGGTTTAAGAGACAAACCTCTTTGAACGATCGCTTGTCTTGAGAAAGCTTTATTTGCGCATCCGAAGGACAGTTTAGTTGCTGAGCCATCAAGCCGGCCCAACCGAGATAATCCATAAATGACTTTCGCGAAACTGAAACGCGCTTTTGGTGACATGGATCGAGAGTAACCGAGCAATCGTTGTCTGATTTGCACGCAAACCAAGCTCCCTCAGGTTTTTTTGAGATTTTTACATAGCATTTCTTTTTGACAGGACTGCAGCCCACTTTAAAATCTTGGCTGAGAAATTCCCCGAGCTGAGCGCAATCGATCAAAGGTCGCTCACGCGCCATTAGATCCTGCCAATCTTTTATATAAACCCTATTGATTGCGGCCGGTTCATAACAACCGCCGCGATCCAAAACACATTCACTGTCCTTTTTGCATTCGAACCATTCAGGTGATTGATGAAAAGGGCTCTTCGGAAGCAGCCGCACGCGTGGAGCTTGTAGATGAAGAAAATCCGCGAGTCGGCTTAACGGCACCTCCTCCTTTCCGATACGAAGATTATTTCCTTCAAGATGACCGGTGGCGAGGGTGGGATAGCATTCCAGACGGTGGTACGTCCTCCCACCGACTTTTTTCAAGAAAAAGAGATATTGATCGGCTCCCGGATTTATTCCGTCTCCGCCGCAATCCTTGTTCGTACAGTTTGGTTTTGTAAATACGATTTCAATCGCGCGGGCGCTACTTCCCTTGTAAGTATCGAAAATTTTTATCCTCATTCGCCCATTTGCAGCTCCCTCTCTCTTCAGCAGCTGAGACTTCATCACTTGACCAAGAATCACCAGATCGGCGTCATTCACGAGCTTGGAAACAAGAAGGTTGGAGTGCGAATCTTCATAGGAACACATTGGACGTTCCGCGGACCGCGGAACTGCTTTCATTTCGTGCAGCGGAAGAAGTAGGAGAATCACAAACGTAGCAAACTTAAATTCGTCGAAAACTACTGTCTTCATCTTGTTACAGATTAAAGGAAATGCTTTCCTCAATTCAACCTCGCTTGCAGGGCCGCCGCTTTGCAGTGATTCCCTCTAAACCATTGTATTCACTTGTCTTGACGCTCTGCATCAATTCTCTTTAGTTCTGGGTTTATTGAAAAAGTTTGAGAAGATATTGCTGAGCCACATTTGCTTGTCCAAGAACGGCCACTTGCGCCTGTGCAAGAATTTGATTTCTCGTCAGACTTGCTGTGTCTTGCGCAAAATCTTCGTCGATCATTCGGTGCCGAGCATCCGTGAGATTTTGTTGCATCAGTGAGCTTTGATTCAAGCTTTGGTCCAATCGAATTTGATACGCGCCAATGCTCGTGCGACTGGCTTTCAGTGTATTTATCGAGTTGTCGATGAAGAACAGGAGCCTCTGCGCTTTCGATTGAGTGGAGACATTCAAATCTCTCACTGCAGAAGTAGAAAGCGTATTCGCTAATAAAACTGAAAGTGTTCCGTCCGCAGCGTCGGTCTCAGCGACGTCGACAACTCCATCTTTATTGAAATCCCCCAGAACGAGCCCGCCGGGTCCGTTCCCTAAAACGCCTGCCGTAACCGGGGCTTGAAAAGTGCCATCGCCATTTCCCATTGCAGAAAATACTGCTTTATTGACGATCGAATAAACTATATCGCTTCTTCCATCTCCATTGAGGTCAGCCAGTTGCAGTCCCGTGATGAAAGCTCCGGCCGCTACCGCTGACGCCGATGAAAACGTACCGTTGCCTAGCCCCGTAAAGACCGAAAGTCCGTTCGCTGTTGTGCCTACCACAATATCCTGTTTGCCATCTCCATTGATATCCCCAGTAGTGACGGACCCTGGCTGATTGTTGAGTGCAGCAATCGTCGAGGTTTGAAATGAGCCATTTCCGTTTCCGAGCAGAATGGTCACGGTGGTCGCCGCCGCGTTTGTTCCCACTACCAAATCTTGGTTGCCATCGCCGTTGAGATCAGCCGTGGCAAGCCCCTGAGCTGCTGTCACAGCCACGGTTGTTCTAGCAGCGAAGGATCCATCGCCATTGCCGAGAAATATCGAAACTGTATTGGCACTTCCGTCAGCTGTCGCGATATCGAGTTTTCCATCATGATTGAGGTCCGTGAGAACGATGTTTTGAAGATTTGTCGCCGCGGATAGCGTGACACGCGGCTTAAAGCTGCCATCGCCGTTTCCCAACAAAATAGAAATCGTATTGTCATTTCTATCGATGGTCGCCACATCGGCAATTCCATCTCCATTGAGATCTCCAACCGCAAGCCCAACGGCCGCATTTCCAACCGTGAAGGTTCTACGGCTTTCAAAGGTTCCATCGCCGTTACCTAAGTACACAGAAATCGTTGGACTCCCCGCATCCGCCTCAACGAGGTCGAGCTTTCCATCGCCATTGAAATCAGCCGTCACCGTCTGAGAGGGCGTCGTTCCTGTTGCATAGGTGGTTCGGGCAGCAAATGTTCCGCCCCCTATTTGTTCTTGGAATACATTGTTCGCCGTTGAATTGTTGAGCTGCACTCCGAACGATTCATTCACTTGAGCTCCGACTTGGACCTGCTGACTACCGAAACTTCCATCCAGAAGATTGATATTGTTAAAGGAAGCAGTTGAAGCAATCCGCGAAAACTCTTGGAGCAAACTTTGCACCTCGGTGTTGAGCCCGGCTCGATCGGTCGCTTGAAGAGTTCCGCTGGAAGCCTGGACGGCGATCTCGCGAATCTTATTGGCGATTTCAAGTTGTGTTCCGATGGCATCGCTCGCTGTCGCTAAAATGCTGTTGGCAGTATTGATATTCAAAATAGATTGCGAATAGCCACGAACTTGCGCATCCAATCTCACGGATTCGCTGAAGACTGCCATGTCATCGGTTGGCTTGTTCACCGCCTGACCGGTGCTGAGTCTTGCGAGCGAATCAGAGATCGCCTTTTGAGTGTGATTCAGCTGATTTTGTGCAAACAAAGATCCTACCGTCGTAATTCTGAGTCCCATACAAGTTCCTCCTGCTGCGGCGCAGCGTTTTCAGTCTAAACTCACTTAGCTCGAAGTTCTTCGGCTCCCACTTTCGCGAACGAGAGCATTTTCCAAAGACGCATCACCGTAAGTAGACGATCTCAAAACCCTTCTTCGAGATGCCAGTTTACGTGTCAAAATTTGCTTCAGTGCGTCAATCATGGATACAAAAGTTCCTTCATCGCAGAGATCGGATCCTGCGCACGACGGCATGAACTCTAGGAAGTCACTTCGGTGAATAGAGCTCAGATTTTCGGAGTTTGAGCGATACCAATCATTCAGCGTCAAAATGAATCAATGCGCCGCAGCAGATTTTGGGGCTTCGCGGCAGAAATCATCTCCGTTCCACTGGGATGTACGGGAAAGAAATAAAGAGATGCGTCAGGAAATTGGCTGGAAAAAGACTTAAGAAACCGGCTTGAGCAAGCTTTGCACGAGCTGCACTTGAAGATTGGCCTGTGTGAGCGCCGAGACCTGCGCCTGCTCAAGAATTTGATTTCGAACGAGATCGGCTGTCTCCGCGGCAATGTCAGTATCCAGCGCTTTGCTCTTTGCATCGGTAAGATTTTGAACGAGCAGGGAATTATAGGCACTCGTTTCATTGAGCCGATCTTGAACCGCACCGATCCCGGCTTGATCCGATTTAAGAGCGGTCAAGGTATTGTTCAAAATATTGATCAAGTTTTGTGCATCACTTTGAGTTTGGATCGCGATATTCGAAATCGCCGAAACTTGCTGGGTCCCATTGAGATAAACCTCCAAATTCGCGCTTCCACCTGAATCTCCAATGAGGAGGTCAGGAATTCCATCGTTGTTTAAGTCCGCCGAGGTCACAAATTCTGGCCCCGCCTGTGGAGTTGTAAAAGTTCGATTTGTTTTAAAGGTTCCATCGCCGTTGCCAGTCAGAATGGTCACAATGCCGTTACCGATATCGCCGACTGCGATGTCTTGGATCCCATCTCCGTTAAAATCAGTCACTGCAAAATTAAGAGGAATGCTGCCGGTCAAGATTGCTTGAGTTGCTTTAAATGTTCCATTCCCATTACCCATGGCAACTTCTAACTTCCCTGGGCCATTATCGGTGGTAATGACATCGAGTTTTCCGTCCCCGTTTAAGTCTGCGAGTTTGATGGCTGAGAGGCCGCCTCCGATGGCGTTAGTTATGGGCGATTGGAATGTGCCGTTTCCGTTTCCAAACAATACGATCGCATTGCCTGCATTGGTTGCGACGACTAAGTCTACCGAACCATCATTGTTGAGGTCGCCTGCAACCATGTCTGATGGTGAAGCTCCCGCCGTATAAATAGTCGTGGAGGAAGCAAAGGTCCCATTGCCATTTCCGAGAAATAGATTCACACCAGAATCGGTTGCAACAGCGAGGTCTATTTTTCCATCGTGATTGAAATCCCCTGCCACCGCTTTGAGAGCATGTGTCGCGCTCAAGGTCGTGCGTGGCGCAAACGTTCCATCGCCGTTTCCTAGCAAAATAGACACGGTATTATCCGCGAAATCGGAGGTAATGATGTCTTGAATCCCGTTATTTCTGAGCGAGGCCACCGTGGGGCCAAGGGCCGGTACTCCGACATAACCACCTGTCGCATAAGTTCGACCTGCAGAAAGTGTTCCGGTACCGTTGCCCAGATGAACTTCAACATAATTAGAACCCCATGGTTCTACCACGACGTCCTGATTTCCATCCCCATTAAAATCTCCAGCAGTAACTCCATTTGTAATGGATGCCAATTGAACTTGTGAGGAGCTGAAATTGCCAGTGCCGACGAGTTTTTGAAAGACCGTCGATCCTTGAAGCGAAGGAATTTGGATGGAAGCTGTATCTCCAGCCTTGGATCCAATTTGAATGGTCTGAGTTCCAAAACTTCCGTCGAGTAAATGAATATTATTAAACTGTGTCGACGAGGTGATTCGAGAAAACTCACTCAGCAGAGATTGAAGCTGTGTATTAATCCCCGCTCGATCGGTACTCGAAATCGTCCCATTTGCCGCTTGAACCGCAAGCTCTCGCATCTGCTGAACGATCTCAATCTGAGTGCTGATCGCCGACGTCGCGGTCTGAAGCAGTCCCGTCGCATCATTCACATTGCGAATCGCTTGCGTGAATCCTCGAATTTGAGAATCCAAGGTCACCCCTTCGCTAAACGCCGCCATATCATCTTGAGGCGAGTTCACGCGTTGACCCGAACTCAGTCGCGCCAAAGAACGGGAAATCGCCTGCGTCGTCAGACGAAGCTGATCCTGGATGAATAACGGTGAGCCGAAGCCAATTCTCATGAGAATTGCCTAAAGCCTTTCCGCTTCCTCAATGACACGCTGCCCCAATTGTGGATCAAGTCCAACATTCACGAATTCTTTCGTCCCCATTTCCTTTGACGCTGCGCGCGTTTCTCGCGAGCGACGGATGCGATTCAAACCTTTCGATCACTTACGTCGTGAGCTCGAATACGCATCAACCATTGAACTCGCGTCAATGAAAGCAAAGCGATGGAACTGAGTCCGCCGTTCTGCTCTGCACCATGAAAGCAAGGGGAAAAGAGAGATGCGCGCGATATAATCACCTACGCGAAAAGCGTGGAGAAGCTCGCTCATGGACCAGTCGGTGATGATTCGCACATAAAGTCGTGAGATTTGCGAGAGTATTCGGACCTCCCATGGCGATCGGCTGAAGGTGATGCAGGTGAACCCACCTGGCTTTCTGACAGAGCGTTCCATCGGGGTTTTGGTGTTGGCATTTTCCCTGGTCGCGGCCAAATACTTTGTGGGAGACCGCGGCGGGTAAGTGTTTTCGATTTCTTGAGAACCTGTCGCGCGACAGGCTTCGAGAGGATGTTGTTTGTGACGGCACTGAGGGAGGTCGTGACTTTTCTTTCACCTCCGCTTGTTTGGATTTCTCTACCGGATCTTTCCGTTGCAGAAAGAGATTCAGGGCCTCTTCGAGAGTTTCTTCATAACTCACCGCTTTTCTTTGAGATGAGCTCACCAGATCTTGAGCTCGTTTGAGCCTTTTCATCAGTTCTTCAGAAATCCCCAGGGTTAACTTCATCCGCTTATCCGAGACATAGACTGCTCTTTCGGGAACAGCCGTTTTCGGAGATACCTTCGCCACTTCTTTTTCAAGCTCCCTTTGGGAAAGAGTTTTAGCTTTCTGTAACCACTCCCCTTTGTTTTCTGAGTGCAGAATCGGAGTAATTTTTCGAGCTTTGGAAACACTCAAATTCCCTGCTTGGATTTCAGCTTTCAATTCGGGAATCTCCCGAGCTTTGCGCGCGACCGTGATAAAATTAAAGGCGGAAGCTTCGGTGAGTTTCAAAGCCTTGGTGGAGTAGTCGAAAAGCGAAGCGTAGCCGAGAGCTCTGTAAATTTTTTGAGTATCCATCTGATCGAGAATTTCTAAAAGCTCGGCCTCGACCTTGCGGTACAGGGACGCTTTTTCGAGCGCCAGTTGGTGTAGTTTTTCGTGCTCCGGAGGCAGCATAAAGTCGTTCTCCTTCTTGCGAAGAATCTAGCACGACATTTCAGAGCTTCTTATCGCTCTTCTATCTCACGAAAAACGGGAGGGACAAGATTTTTTGAACAGAAAAATTTCCGACACCCTCTCGAAGTGTCGGGAAATTTTTTACAATTCACCGCCTTGGGTTGATCTGTTTCAGTTTGCCCTCAAGCAAACCTTCCATAGTGAAAGACGAGGAAAGCCCGCAAACTTTGCATAGCGGAAAAAAGACATCGCCTTACGGTGCTTAAACAGCCCTCCTTTTTTGGCCGGGTTTTTGCACGTTATGGAGTCGGGTGAAGCAGTTCCATTGGATCATCGTTGGATGGGCCGTCGGTCTTTCTATCCCGTCGTGGACGAATGGCGCTCCGCTTTGGTGTAACCCCGACCCTCTCAAAGCCACTGCCGATTCTAAAATCACTCCGATTTATTCCAATTCTCCTGGCGCCTTGCTGCTTCCACCAACAACCAATCTGCGCGAGGCAAGTTCTCAGGCGAATTCCGTCACAGCAAATCCTAATATCGTTGAAGGCATCTGGACCGAAGAGAAAATCGATATCTCTAAACTGGAGGATCTTGATCACGGAAAAGATCATGAGCGCGACGAACCAGAGATGATCGGCATTTTACGAAAGCAATATGGAATTCGCGTTTACGTCACGCAGGATGACGTTCCACCCGCTCAAGCCTATGTAAAACGAGATCCATCTACTGCGTCGGGCGATTCAACCACTACTGAATTGAACATTGCGCCAGAAAATTATTCACCCAACCCGAAGCTCAAAGACATCAATGAAACTTCTACAGATGGACCTGCCGTGATTCAGTACACCGCTGCATTTAAAGATAACGCTTATCAAGAAGACAGGGGAATGTTTTTGCAACCCGGTGGAGTTCTTGAGCACCAAAATGGCCCGATGCTCCATGAAAAAGATCCCGTCATTTTTCTAAAATCCTACGCCGATCGGCTGACAATATTGCATGAATTTGTCCACTTCTTGATCTATCAAGCGCGGCAACTGCTTGGCCATATCGATCCCTGGACGAGAATGGGCCTCATGAAGACGAAATTAGAATCCGACGCGCAAACAATCAAACAACGCTACGGTGCAAACTCCAATCAATACAAAAGTAAGCTCATTGATCTTTGGTCTCTTTCGATTCACCGCCTCTCGCTCACTGAGGGCGAAGAAATGGACGTACAGCAGTATTTGAATCGCATTTCACTTTCAAGTGTTGAAAAACAACATACGCTTGGCGAACACAAAGAACATCTGAAAGAACTCCAGAAGAAGTTCAGGGCCCAGCTCGATAACCCCGAGTTCAAAGCTCTCGCGCAAAATACGGCATCGCTTCCCCAGGAGCTTCAGCGAAAAATGGCTTCCTTACAACGCCAGATCAATAATGTAGAAACCAAAATCGATCTTTCAAAGCAGTGGGAACGGAACGCGGCATGAAATCGCCACTGCGAGTTCCCAGTGCTGCGGCGATGACTTTGATGGCGCTCTTGATCACAAGTCATGTGCAAGGAGCAGGCCCAGCATTTTGCGATCAAGAAGTAAAAAAAGCGGTCAGAACAAAACCAAAATCATCCACAGCAAAGCAGCAAAATCCTAGCGTTTCGAAGGATGTCTCACAGTTCCTCCATCTAAATGGAATCGAGATTAAAGAAATGAAAGAAGCAAGAATCGCAGTGCTCGAAGGAACCTATCAGGGGGTTCGGTTGGGGGGAATCACGCTTCAGTTAGCCGTTCAACACTCGAAACCTTTCAACTCTTTGCAGGTCAAGGAAGCAGACCCCGCTACCGAATTGAAGGCCAAAGGTCTTTTGGTTTATGTTGAAAATACAACGACCCATTCGATCGAACTTGTGGGAATTGCGGCGGGCCAGGAAGAGACTTCTGAACCCGCCTATCAAGTTGCTCAGGATATAGTTCGTTCCAGAACGACAGCGACTACATCTTCTTCGGAATCTCGATCCCCAAAAGCCCGAGCCCCGTCTGCAGAATCTTCAAAGTAGATTGCACCAAGGCCATTCTTCCCGGCCTCAATTTTTGATCACCTTTGATGATAGGAACGTTCATATAAAAGCGATTGAAGATCGCCGCCAAATTCAGAAGTTCGTGGGATATCGCCGACGGCTCATAATCCCGTGCCGCCGATTCGACGACCGCTGGGAAGCCGAGGAGTGACCGCACTAAAGTGCGTTCTTCGGAAGTCGACAGGATGGGTGTTGCACCTTTCCAATCAATTCCTTCTTCTTTGGCTTTTTCTAAAAGGGATCCGAGTCGAACGCATGTGTATTGAAGATAAGGTCCTGAGTCGCCTTCGAAGCTTAAAATATCCTTCCAGTCAAAAAGCACATCTTTTGTGCGTTTGGCCCGAAGGTCGAAGAAGATGACGGCTCCGGGCCCGACTTTTTCAGCGACCTGTCGTTGTTCTTCTTCACTCAGTCTTTTTTCGGGTGGACGTTCTTCGTTCTTTGCTTGAACAATCTTGAGGGCTTCTTGCACCGCCTGATTGAGAACTTCTTCGAGAAGAATGATGTTCCCTTTACGCGTCGACATCCTTCCTTCTGGAAATTTGATTAATCCGAAACTGACGTGCACACATTGCTTGGCCCACTCATATCCCATAAGTTCCAAGACTTTAAAAACCTGCTTAAAGTGCAGGGTTTGCTCCCCCCCAACCACGTAGACAAGTCGTGTGGGCTGGAAAGTCCTTTCACGATACTCCGCGGTCGAAAGATCTCGCGTGGCATACAAGGTGGAGCCGTCCGATTTCTTGATAAGGCATGGCGGAAGATTATAGGCTTCGAGATCCACGATCATCGCTCCGTCGGATTCTTTGAGCAGGCCTTTTTTCTCGAGTCTTTCAACCGTTTTTTCCATGAGCGAATTGTAAAAACTTTCGCCCGTCACGTAGTCGAAATCGACGCCCAAACGATCATAGATTCGCTTGAACTCGTGATAGCTCACATCTTTAAACCATTTCCAAAGTTCCTTTGCTTCCGAATCGCCAGCTTCTAGCTTTACAAACCACTCCCGCGCTTCATCGAGGAGCGCAGGATCTTCTGCCTCCTTTTCGTGAAACTGGACGTAGAGTTTATACAAATTATGGATCGGATCACCTTTAACAAAATCGGCATTTCCAAAACGTTTATAAGCGGTGATCATTTTTCCAAACTGAGTTCCCCAATCGCCGAGGTGATTTATACGAACGACACTTGCGCCAAGCGCCTTAAAGATACGACAAAGGGACGCTCCGATATTGGTGGAGCGGAGATGCCCGATGCCGAATGGCTTCGCAATATTCGGGGATGAGAAATCGACCGCGAACTTCTCATGAGCGAGAGCGGACGCCGAATCCGCAAGTGGATCGGATTCGCGGGCGGCAATCGCCTCGCCAAGCAAGGCATCCTTGAATCGAATATTGACATAACCTTTCTTCACTTCGAGCTTTTCAATCTGAAGGGATAATTTATTCTTTGAAAGGAGGTTAGCTATCGCCTCCGCGCATTTTGGGGGGGGGAGCCGGCGGATTTTAGACAACGAAAAGCAAGGAATGGCAAGATCAAATTCGTTCGGTCCATCAATTTCTGGAGGCTGCTCGAACGCAAGAGGGAGCGTCCAATCGGAATTGTGTTCAGAAAGGAATGTTTCTAGGTTTTTAACGAACCGCAAACGTCGATCAATCACGGCTTCTTAAAGCATAAGGAGGCATTTTTTTCAGTAGTTAAAAAAAATTTAGGTTTTTCAAAAAAGGCTTTCCTTAAATACCCCGATCCAGATTAACTTTCCAATAATGAATCCTTTAACTAGCCCATTTTTCAATTACTTTTTGAATTTCATAGGAAACGGAGGGGTTAAAGACTTTCATGGGAGCGGAATAGAGCCGGGAGGGGCGGATACATGAGCGGTAAGTTAGTGGTCATTGAAGGCGTAATTGGAGTGGGGAAAACCACCATGGCTCGAATGCTTGCCGATCGTTGGCAAGCCACTGGATTTTACGAGGTCTTTGAGGAAAATCCATTTTTGACTGGGGGGTTCTATGAAAACACTCCCGAATATGGATTTAATACAGAGGTTTTCTTTCTACTCAGTCGATTTCGACAACAACGCGATTTGAAGACAAGTGAAGGCCTTGCAGTGTCCGATTATTTTTTTGAGAAAAACGCCATTTTTGCAAAAATGAACCTACAGCCTGAAGATTATGCAATTTATCAAAGCGTGTATGAAAAGTTCTTGCCCGAAGTTCGATCTCCCGACTTGGTGGTCTTTCTTCAGGCCGATCTCGAGACTCTGATGCGCCGAATTTACTTTCGCGATCGAAAGTTCGAGCGCTCCTTGGCTCCGGCTTATCTGGAGCGGCTTATGAATGAATATTATCGTTTTTTTTCAAACTACCATCGCTCGCCGGTTCTCAATATTTCGACGAACGGCCTCGATTTTGTGAATGATCCGGCGGATTTTCGAAAGATTCGATCTTTGATTGAGGATCGTTTGAGCGGCCAGATACAGCTTTCTCTATCCACGCCGAAGCCCCGCACCTGGGATGTTCATGCCTGACGCAAGTTCCGCAACGTTTGTGGCGATCGCTGGCAATATTGGAAGTGGAAAGTCTTCATTGACGACGCTTCTCGCTGAAAAGTTTGGTTGGAAGCCTTACTACGAAATCGTTGAAACCAATCCCTATCTCGCGGACTTTTACAAAGATATGCGACGCTGGAGTTTTCAGCTTCAGATGTTTTTTTTGACGAAACGTTTTCGTCATCAACAAGAGATTGCAGCATCATCCATATCCGTCATTCAAGACCGAACTATTTATGAAGATGCCGAAATCTTTGCGAAGAATTTGTATCTGCATGGGAATATGGAAGAACGTGACTACAAGACCTATGTCGAGCACTTTCATTTGATGACGAATTTTTTGAAGACTCCAGATTTGCTCATTTATCTCAAGGCGGAAGTTCCCACCTTGATCGAGCGCATCGATATTCGAGGTCGCGATTATGAGCGAAGTATACCGAAGGAATATCTCGCACAGCTCAATGAGCATTACAATTCTTGGATTGCCTCCTATCATCGAGGGCCGGTTGTCACTTTTGATGTTGGCAAGCTGAACTTCGTCAAGCAGTCGAAGCATCTGGCGCAGATTGCCTCAGTGGTCAGTTGGGAATTGGCACGGCTAAAGAACAAAGAGCAGGCTGCCCTTCCCCTTCAAACCATGCCGAAAAAGAAGCCAAAAGCTTCACCGCCTCGCGCCTTCGGCCGAGGGGACGAACCTCCTCCGCGTTATTCCTAGTACACCGTACTAGCCACTCCGAACAATAGAACGCCTCTCCCCATTGACCTCTGTAGGGAATTTGGCTTCGATGGAAGTCATGATGAATCCGGACGCACCTGATAAATCCTTCGTAGGACATTTCTCTGCACGGTCGTTTGCCGTTGCCCTCCTGCAAATTCTTGGCTTCGCAGGGCTCACCGCCTTATGCTCAAAAGCACAGTTTTATTTGCCGTTCACGGTAGTTCCAATCACGCTCCAGTCATTCGCCGTTGTTCTTGCCGGCGCCCTCCTTGGACCTGAAAAAGGGGCCCTCTCTCAAATGGCGCTCATTGGGTCTGGAATGGGTGGCCTTCCTGTATTTACGCCTCACGGTCCAGGTTTTCTTGGATTTTTTGGTCCTACCGGTGGCTATATTTTAGGATTCGTTCTCGCCGCTTATGTCACGGGAGTTTTATTTCAGCGCCTTCGCCCCCGCGGTTTTTTTTCGACTTCAGTGCTTCTTTTCATTGCTTCCCTTTTCATTTTTATTCCTGGGGTGCTCTGGCTGAAGGTTTATACGGGCAATCATTTGAGCGCAGCTCTTCAACAAGGATTTTTTCCATTCATCCCTGGGGATATTCTGAAATCTTTCATGGCAGCAGGTGTTTTGATGGGTTTGCAAAAGACGAAAACTCTCAGACGGTCTGAATGAATGAAGGTCGTTCCTTTCGCTTTCTGTAGTGGGAATTAAGCCGCTAGAAATTCCATCTGATAGGGTGTGGGACCGAGAATGCGATGCCGAAGTACTCCAAGTGTATAATTCACGGGATTGGCTCGCGTTAAGAAGGGCACAACCGGACGACGGCGAACGCCCAACCACTCCAAAATCTCTTGGGAAGCTGTTTCAAGCGAGTCCACTCGGGCCAAACGTCGCATAAGTCGCAATCCTTCTGTTTTATGTCCCGCCGCTAATAAACAGCGAGCCAAATTCAATTGAACATAGGGCTTCGTGGGATTTTCCTCTGCAACACGTCTTGCGATTTCAACCCCCTCGTTTTCTTTGCCTCGAACCTGGGTGAGCAGCCACGCAAAGCCCGACATAAAAGTCGAATCTTTTTGATCGGCACCTTGATTGAAAAGGGCTCGAATGAAGACTGAGATTTCTTCCTCTCCAATCCCGGGCATACAAATTTTTCGCGAGGCCGCGTCAATTGCGCTTTCGAACTCTGCGCAGTCTTTGAAACGCTTTGCTGGATCCGTCGACAAAGCCCTCCTAAGAACGGCTTCGACTTCTTCAGGAATATCTTCGCGCCAGATACTTGCACTGCGGTATTCGCCTCCAATAATGGCGGCCATCACTTGCTCATCTTGCTCTCTTAAAAATAAGGGCTCCCCGGTCAGGAGTTCCCACATCACAATCCCGCACGAAAAAATATCGGCACGACGGTCCAAAGGCTTCCCATTAATCTGCTCGGGCGCGAGATAACACATCTTGCCGCGAAGTTCGCCTTTGGGAGTCAGTTGATGAATCTCTTTTTGAGTTGCCTTGCTAATGCCAAAATCCAAAATCTTCACCTCTCCGGTAAAGGTCACAAAAATATTGGATGGGTTAAGATCGCGATGGATAATTCCCAAAGGTCGCTTTCGTTCATCGCGTTTTTTGTGAGCGTAATCTAGGCCTCGAAGAACTCGCTGCATGATCGTCAAAACGATAATGAACGGGATCTTTCGTCGACGTTCGTAAATCGACCGCAGAACTTCGCGAAGGTTCACACCTTCCAAATACTCAAGGGCGAGCACGAGTTGATTCCCAATGTTTTCAAAGCGGTAAGCTTTCACGATATTCGGATGGTCCAACTGGAAAGTGATCTCGCCTTCGCGAATGAAGAGTTCGCGGAATTTGTCGTTGCCTTGAAATTCAGCCAGGATTTTTTTTAAGGCAATGGTCCGCCCGAGATCATCCACTGAACGAACGATCTCACCCATCCCGCCTTGGGCGACAGGCTGATCCAGATGAAAACGACCTAGTTTACGATACTGCAATCCACATCCCCTAAAAGGCGACCACGCTTTTGTCCTTATATTATATCAAAGAATTGAAGCGCCGCGCTGTAACGCAATCATCTGATTTGATTGAGGTTTTGAATTGAAACTCGCTGACAGGAAGGCCGGGCTTATTTAACTTTATTATTGATTCGCCTTTTTGACTTTCTACGGCGTTTGGCTTTTTCCTCAAGACCTCGTTCGGCATCCATCCGAATATTTTCCAAATAGTCCACGATTCCATCATGAAGATTGTCACCTGCCGTAAGAATTTCATCGGAGAGCTCGATAGCCTCTTTGAACTTTCCGAGAGACAAAAGAACACCTGCCAATTCGACGCCAGCACCGATATTCGTTTCGTCCATCTTCCAAGCTTTGCGAAGAAGTCGCTCCCCTTCATAGAGATTTCCCGTGAAAACATAAGTTCGGCCCAGCTCTTCCAAATAAATGGAGTTCTTCGGCTCAAGTTTAACGGCACGTTGAAATTCTTCGATCGCGCGTCTCCAGTTTTCTTGAGTCTGATAGACCATTCCAAGTAAATAATAATAATGCGAAAAATGGCCATCTAGGCTTATCGCGCGGTTTAAATACTCCACGGCTTTCGAATAATCTTCGTTGAAGAGGTAGATGTCCCCGAGATAGGCATAGCAATCCGCCTTCATGGAAACCTCGAGAAATTTCCCATGCTGCTTGATCAGTCTTTCAAAATACTTCAGAGCCTTTTCGAAATTGCCGCGTTCATAAAAAGTTTCGGCGGCTTGAAAAAGCCAAGTGTAATAACGACCTCGATCAACACGTTTCATCGCGAATAAAACTCCCTGAGAAAGGCAGCCAAGCCTTCGGCGCCCTCAGCTCTTCGCAAGCTCGCTTTCAAGACATGGGGCTCCGCATGACTCATCACAATACCTACATCTGCTGATTTTATCATCTCCATATCATTCTCGTCATCGCCGATAGCAATCACGCGCGTCGCTCCCAGCTTTTCTTTCACATATTCAACGGCCGTCCATTTGGAAGAAGTGCTTCGAAGGATCTCAAGTGCCGCCCATCCTTCATATCCTATGTTCTTGATAACAACGGCGCGCACAGATTCAGGTAAGAGGCGCACGAGCTGTTGCTGCTGTGCTAATAAGTCGTGATAAGGACCAAGCGCGGCAATCTCAACAATGGGAGCTTGGGAAAAGCTGAGCAAATCGTCTCGATTCTTAAGGACCAATGAGGTCTGCGGAGTACGATTATAAACGACTTGCAATGCCTCGGATCGATGGAACTGATCTTCGGCAAAAATAAAATCCAATTGCTCGTCATAACCATCGACTACAAAAAAGCAATCCAAGCCATTCCCTTCTAGAATTGTAGCGATGGCATGGGCTTCTTTCGGAGTCAAAATCGTACGATGAACCGTTATCCCTGCACCGTCTTTGATCACGACCCCATTATTTACGATGGCAAAGGGCATCTTCGGAAGCACTTGAATATCCTGGAAGGCCGCACGATAACGTCGCCCCGTCGCTATGACCATGTGGGCTTGCTCCGCTATTTTGAATAATTCCGTGAGAAGAATTCCGGGAATGATCCGCTGGCCTAGGACGTCGCGATGAACCAATGTCCCATCTAAATCAAAGGCAAAAAGATCAGTATGTTTTTTTTCCACGAATATAAACCGAGCTCACATTGGTTTCGCCGTAACTGTAATAAATTTCTTCAAACGACTGCGCATCGAGAACAAGAAAATCAGCACGCATTCCTGCTTCTAAACAACCACGATCTTTCAGACCCAAGGCAAGAGCCGAATGCCATGTCTGAGCCGTAAGAACTTCGTCCAAATTTAGATTTTGGTGAATGGCCGCCATCGTTCCACAAAGCGGAAGATTGAACGAAGGATTCGTCCCCGGGTTGAAATCCGAACCAATCGCGACGGGAAGACCCCGATCCCACATTTCCCGTGCGGGAGAAAATTTTTTAGCTCCTAGAAAAAAACACGTTCCCGGGAGAACAACAGGGACGACCTTAAATTTTTTCAAAAGCGCCATGTCGTTCTCATTCATATACATCAAGTGATCGGCTGAAACAGCTCCCACTTCAGCAGCCACCTTCACCCCACCCGTCCTGCCGAATTCATGAGCATGAACCTTAGGCATGAGCCCGATCTTTTTTCCAGCTTTCAATAATCGGAGGGACTCTTTTTCGTCAAAATAGCCCTGCTCACAAAAAACATCTTGGAAGTCAGCCAAGCCACGCTTCACCTTAGGTAAAGTCTTCGAGATAAGATGATCCACATATTCAGCTGTTGAATCAAATTCAGGAGCCTTCGCATGAGCAGGCATAAAAGTTGTGAGAACGGTTTGCGGAGACTTTCTTTTCAGTTTTTGAATTACGTGAAGAAGTTTCAGTTCAGATTCCAAAGACAAACCATAGCCTGTTTTGATTTCCACCGTTGTCGTGCCCATTCGCAACATCTGGCGAAGTCGCTCGAGAGCACCCTTGTACAGATCCTCAGCTTTTGCTGCCCTCGTCTTTCGAACGGTACTCTGAATTCCGCCTCCCTTCGCAGCGATAGCTTGATAAGTCGCACCCTTTAGCCTTTCATTCCATTCGTCGGCGCGGTTCCCTGCGAAAACAAGATGCGTATGACAGTCCACGAAACCGGGAATGATGGTTTTTTCTCGTTGAATTTTCTTGGAACGATTCTTCAGGGCTGAAGTCGGCAAGCAAGAAACTTCCTGAATGAGACCCGCAGAAGAAATTAAAAGTTTTCCGGGTTTTAT
>Ga0207108_1026_pt1 | contig 27655 bp, 20 predicted proteins | sample Alteio_BWMinHeat_76_FD_153562 | JGI IMG/M metagenome (GOLD analysis project Ga0207108, IMG submission 153562) | Enriched cells from forest soil in Barre Woods Harvard Forest LTER site, Petersham, Massachusetts, United States -... | ecosystem: Environmental > Terrestrial > Soil > Temperate forest >...
TATGGACGCGATTGTCGTTACCGAGATTCTTTCAGGCGCTTGCGAAATGATTGCGCAAGCAGGAGCGAACTTAGTCGGAGGTCACTCGATCGATGACGATACTTTAAAATTTGGACTTTCAGTGATGGGCTTCGTGTCGCCGCAAAGAATTTGGACCAATGCGGGGGCGCAAATAGGAGACCGCTTGATTCTCACTAAAGCGCTGGGCACAGGAACATTGACCGCCGCTCTTAAACGAGGAGCGGTCACGGAAGCGGATATCGAGGATGCCATATTTTCGATGTGTCAGCTGAACCGAGTCGTACAAGTTTTGCCGCTAGAGCTGCAACTCTCCATCCACGCCGCCACCGATATTACGGGGTTTGGACTGTCAGGTCATAGTATGCAGATGGCGATCGCGAGCCAGCTGAGTTTTGAACTGAAAACACCACAACTGCCGAGGTTCGAAAAAACCCTCGATTGCCTCGAAAAGGAATTTCTCACGAAAGCTCATCGAACGAATCGCGAATACACTAGCAGGAAAATCCAAACTCATGGGCTCATATCTCTCGAAGAGCTTCTTATCCATGATCCACAGACGAGCGGGGGGGCTGTTACTTTCGGTTGATGAAAATTCTACAACATCCGTTCTGAAAATTCTCCACGAAGCCGGATTTACAAACGCTAGGGAGATCGGGCGGGTGGTAGCCTTCTCCGAGTCGGCGGTCTCGTTTTATTCTTGAGTGGAAATCTTTGAACTTGCGCCCAAAATGAGAGACAATCTTTTTATTGGTTCGAGGCAACTCGCACCTCGAGATCTTTCGGAGGGAAAATGGCGCTGCACTCACTGGTAATTCCCATCTTCAACGAAGAAGAAAATGTTCATGAGCTGTATCGCCGGCTTCACCAGGATTTGCTTATGCCGATTCGAAATCGTGGCGACGATTACGAACTCGTATTCGTCGATGATGGTTCGATGGATCGATCATTTCAGCTTCTCAAAGAGCTCCACGAGAAAGATCAAAAAAGTATCGTCATCATTCGATTTTCACGAAACTTTGGTCACCAAATGGCGATTACGGCGGGTCTCGATCGCGCTCGCGGGGATACCGTGACTGTTCTGGATGCCGATCTTCAGGATCCACCCTCGATCGTTCTCGAGATGATTCAAAAGTGGGAACTGAGTTTTGATATTGTCTACGCCGTTCGAAAAAAGCGTTTGCAAGAAGGTCTTTTTAAGCGCCTAAGCGCCAACTTCTTTTATCGAATCTTGGCCTATTCAACTCGCCTGGATATTCCCAAAGACGTCGGGGACTTCCGCTTGATGAGCCGGCGCACCGTCGATGCTCTCAGGGGGCTTCGCGAAAGGCATCGTTTTATGCGGGGGATGGCCAAATGGATTGGCTTTAAGCAAACCTATGTTTCTTATGTTCGCGAAGGAAGATTCGCCGGAACCACAAAATATCCATTCCAAAAAATGCTTCGATTGGCGTGGGATGCATTCACGGGCTTCAGCCTTCTTCCCTTACGAGCCGCCACGTTTTTGGGGCTGAGCTCGGCTGTAGTCAGTTTTCTTGTCGCCTTGTGGGCACTTTATATTCGATTTTTCACGGATCAGGCAATTCAAGGCTGGACGTCAACCATCATCATTGTGCTTTTCCTGGGAGGCGTTCAGCTTTTTTGTATCGGCGTTCTAGGCGAATACGTCGGCCGTATTTTCGAACAAGTGAAAAACCGTCCCCTCTATATTATCGAGGAAATTGTCGCCCCGATAAAATAGCCGTCGCCGGCTCTTCCTTTCGGCTTTGGGTCTCTTCTTCGGGAGTCTAGGCAATTTCATAAAGCTGTGGTAAAAAAGCGCCCACGAAGGAGCCCCTCGTCTCTCTGTGAGAAGAGGGCTGCTCGCTTTGAACAGACTCGTCGAGAAAGAGAAAATGACCAAGTACAGTTGTAAAATTACTTGCGAACTTTTGGCAGTACTTCTTGGGCTGGGGGTATTTTGGGGATGTGGAAATTCCGAGAAGAAGTCTGCAGTAAAGGCATCGACTGCGGTAGTTCCTCAACCGGACATCAGCACGATGAGCAATCAGCAGTTGCTTTCACGACTTCATCTGGCTCCTCAAGAGACGGACGCGATTGTTAAAGAGTTGATGAAACCGGATCGAAAGGTAAGTCTCGAGGATTTATACAAAGCCGTGGCACAGGAAGTGGCCGTGGAAGAGGCGCGAATTGCGAATCTTAAAAAATCGGAACAGAGTCCTGAAGCCAAAAAAGATCCTAAAGTTTTAGCGCGAATCCGAGCCGATGAAGCCGAAGCACAAAAGCACCTTGCGACTTTGAATGCGCAGCTAGATGCTTTGGAAAAAGCCTTGATCGCAGCGCAAAGTTCCACGGACACGACGGCAACTGCTAAAGACGACAAAAAAGGCACTCCACAACCTACGACGAAACCTACGGCCAAAAAGTCGCCTCTCCAAGCTATTCAAGATGAGGTCGAAGGAAACGGAGCAGCGGGGGATGCTCAGGATAATAATACTGGGGCTTCAGCAGCCACCCAACCAGCAGCGCCGCCCGTGCAGCAACCACCTCCGGCCCAGCAACCTCAATCTCCGGCGCCTGCGCCGCAGCCGGAAACGCCTAAAAAATCTTCAAAACCAGGTGCTGCGACTGCAATTCCTTTAATAAATTTGAAAATCGATCCTCTCGGAGGATCCAAGTCACAAAATACTACTTCTTCCTCCTCCTCCTCGACAGATAATGCGCCAGCTGCGACCCAACCCGCAGCAGCACCCACCACGCAGCCCAGTTCTGCGACACCTCAGACTTCCGAGAATACAGCGGAGTTTACGAATGGCGATGTTCCCAGCCGGGAAGAAATTCTTGGCTATTTCAATAGTCCTGACACGCATGGGACCTTGGCAGAGTTTTTGAACGGAATCCATTTGCTGAGAGATTCGATCGAGTAAACAACTTTTTTGTCGCATTGCCCTTTTCGGGCTCCTTCTTTTTCCACAAAATTTCATATAGTCCAGCGAACTATTGGTTGATCGCGTCCGTTCATAACTGATATCCGGAATGAGTGGGAGGGAATGATTTCAAGAATATGATCTTTTGGGATCAATCAAGATCATCAATCAATCACAACTAACATTTGTTAATATTAAAAATCAAAACCCAAAAAGAGGAGGGTTCATGACGTATCGTCTTTGGCCTCAAGGGATTCGGCGCCCTTGGGTATCTTCGTTTTTAAATTGGAAAGTATCGAGCTGGTTCGCGGTTGCGTTCGTTTTGAGCGCGGCGAATGGCGCTCAAACATCGGTAGCGGCGGAGGAGCAGCTCAATCAAAATAAAGTGGTCATCACGGCAATTGGCCCGACGGAGAATCTCAGTCATCAGTCCCATATTACGGTTTGGCCGGGTGAGGGATTAGAGCTTTCCGCTGGAATAATTGATAAATCTGACAATGAGCAACTAGACTCGGACGTCGAAGATTTCGTCTGGGAGTCCATCAGGTTTAGGCCTCATGAAAAGCCTATCAAAGAATCTTGTGATCCCTCCCAAACCTCCGACTGCATGACGGTCAGTAATTTTGAAATCACCAAAGATGGTGCGACTTTTTACGTTCCAGAAGACATGCCAAAAACGATGGAGCTCAAGGTCAGAGCCATCGACACGGATCTTGCTCCTCACGGAGATATTCTGATTCTACATAATGGAATGTACGATGACGATCCTCAGTGGACTCCTCCACCTAAGATGATCGAAGAGCTTCCGGAGTATCATTATCGATATTACAACTACCGCAATGCTCTGACGGGATGGGGCCATTGGATTCGCATCGGAGGTGAATTCTGGTGGAAGCCCAATGTTCCTCCGGGTTGGATACCGATGACCCATGGCTATTTTGCGATTGTAGATCGCGATGATCGCTACGGTGGATTTCATTGGAAAGGTGAGGAGCCCTTTAGCGATATCACGGATCACCATGGGGGTTGGAGATACCATGAAGACTTTGAGTATCTTTGGAAGCCCTTTGACGACGATGATTATCATCCGATCTGTGCCACGCTGGTTTGGGGTGAAACTCATCTGGTCTACCATCCTTATGTTGTAGGCTGGGAGAATGGTTATGCCCTCGGAGAAGACTATGGTTTTCGTGATGGCTACGAAGCAGGAGTTCGCGAAGGCTGGCGAGAACATGAGCGCGAAGAATATTATGGCTTAAACGTCATTCCGCTCAACCAGTTCGACTCGACAAACTATTACAGTGTTCGGATCACTGAAAGAACAGAGATCAAAAACTACTACATTACGAATATCAACTACGTAAATGAAAGACACGAACACGGGATTGACGAAAGAACCTCAGCGAGAGATGCGAAGATCTATATTTCGACTCATATCGAAAATAAATATCATATCCACGCTCCTGTCACGAATGTGAACATTGTCGAAACTAAGGATGTTCGTGGCAAAGCGGTCCAAGTCGTTGCCGTTGAACACGCCCCGCAGCACGTTGCTTCTGCAGAATTCAAGGAGCAAATGCATGCCGTAACCTTGGCCCACGGTGGACGACCGATTCCGCTTGGTGCGATGGTTGTACCTCCTAAGAAGGAAGGCGAGAAACCTGAAATCGTTCGAGCGACGGCTGGTGACAAAGTGATTCATGGAATTTCGATGTCTCCACGAGTTCTCGATCCACAAACTCACGAAGTGACAGGTGTACGGGAGGCGCGGGATAAAAAACATCCAACGCAACCAAATACGGATCATCCCGCTTTCAAGGATCATCCGACTTTTCATAAGGAGACCGCGGAAAATCATACCAAAGCTAAACCAACAAAATATGATCCCAAGGCCAAACCGCAGGATCCTCCAAAGGTAGATCCTAAGAAACCACAGCACCCAGCGCCGGCGAAGAAAAAGAAACCTGACCCGGAGCCGAAGAAGCCGGAACCAAAGCCGCAACCGGAGCCGAAGAAGCCGGAGCCAAAGCCGCAACCGGAGCCGAAGAAGCCAGAGCCAAAGCCGCAACCGGAGCCGAAGAAACCGGAGCCAAAGCCTCAACCGGAGCCGAAGAAGCCGGAACCAAAGCCACAACCGGAGCCGAAGAAGCCAGAGCCAAAGCCGCAACCGGAGCCGAAGAAACCGGAGCCAAAGCCGCAACCGGAGCCGAAGAAGCCGGAACCAAAGCCACAACCGGAGCCGAAGAAGCCGGAACCAAAGCCACAACCGGAGCCGAAGAAGCCGGAGCCAAAGCCGCAGCCTGAGCCGAAGAAACCGGAGCCAAAGCCTCAACCGGAGCCGAAGAAGCCCAAGCCAAAGGGAGCGGAAGATTTGAATGACTGAGAGTCACCATCGAGACAAGGCAGATTGACGGAAGTCAATAAAGCCTACGCTCATACCTAGAAACCAAGGAAGGAAGGCCGGTTGGAAACAACTGGCTTTCTTTTTTTTGCAACGGGCAGAGTCTTATGAAATGTATAAAAATCTATGATTGATATCGACCCTTCCGAACAGGCTGCTTGCATCGAAAATCCTCTTTTGGAAAAAGCGGGGATCAAAGAATGGCAGTTGCTCTTTTTGTTAGCTGCGATGCAGTTCACTCAAATCTTGGACTTCGTCATCATGATGCCACTGGGGCCAACTTTTCTGCGGGTTTTTAAGATCCTGCCTAGTCAGTTTGGTCTTTTGGTTTCTGCCTACACTTTCGCAGCTGCGATATTTGGTTTTGTCTCGGCGTCCTATATGGATCGTTTTGACCGAAAAAAATCTCTGCTCTTTCTTTATTTCGGATTCATTGTTGGAACACTCTTTTGCGCGCTCGCACCGAATCATTTTTTATTTCTAATCGCGCGAAGTGTTGCCGGAGCATTTGCAGGTATTTTACTGGGTGCCATTTTCGCCATTGTCGGAGATAAAATTCCCGAACATCGGAGGGGTCGCGCGACGGGAATTATTATGTCTTCGTTCGCTCTCGCAGCGGTCGTCGGCGTTCCATTCGGACTTTTTTTGGCGAATCGATTCAGTTGGCGGGCGCCGTTCATTTTTCTCGCGGGCATTTGCACCCTTATTTTCACTCTCGGCACTCTCTGGTTGCCGAACATCAGCGAACACTTAATCAAGCGAACGAAAAGGAAATCACCCCTGGCTGAAGTCTTTGGATTGATTTCTGAAGAAAACCATTGGAAGGCTTTTGCATTGACCTTTTCCATGATGCTCGCTCAGTTTTTTTTGGTTCCCTATATTGCAACATACATGGTTCTCAACGTCGGAATTCCCGAAAAAGAATTATTTTACATTTATCTCGTGGGTGGCAGCTTCACATTCTTCGGATCGCAAATCACGGGCAAATTGGCCGATCGTTTCGGAAAAAAGAAGATCTTTCAAATCGCAGCCCTCATTTCTCTCATTCCCGTCTATTTGATTACGCATATCGGAAGGGTGGGTTTGCCACTCGCGATTGCAACCACGACCTTTTTTATGATCACCAATTCCGCACGTTTCGTGCCCGCGATGGCGATGATTACTGGAAGTGTGAAGCCCCAGCGACGCGGCGGTTTCATGAGCATCAATGCTTCGCTTCAGCAATTGGCAGCCGGAATAGCATCTTTGGCCGCCGGACTCATACTCGTACAAAATTCCAATGACAAAACCCTAATGCATTTTGGCGAAGTGGGTTTCTTGGCGATGGCAATCATTTTGGTTTCTATCTACGTCGGCGCTAAATTGAAAACTGTGGCTTAAAATTGCCCTTGTTTTTTCTCTCGATCCTAGCGAACGGTTGGCGGAAGGTTCGGTCGATCCTCAATTCGCATGTGGGCTTCGCGCTTTGACTTCTTCGGGCTCTCCGTGTGCAGGTCGATCGATCTCCTGATCGAGACCCGGTCGAGTTTCTTTGTCGAGAGGTGGCAACCGTACCGGCTGATGGATTCGCGCAGACTCATGGAGGGCTTCAATAATTCGAACATCGGCAAGACCTTCGAGACCGTCGGGCTCAGGTTCCATATCGTGCGCAACGCAGTGAGAAAAGTAGAGCAGTTCCGCTGCAAATTGATCCTTTTTGGAAAATGTCTTCTTTTTGATTTTGTGGCCGATTGCTAGTCGATGGGTTATCTCTTCTGCGTACTCATAGGCATTCTCAACTCGCAGGCTGCCCTCGGTTCCGACGATTTCATAAAACGAAGTGTCGGCAGCACCAAAGCTCACAACAAACGAAGCAATTCGGTCATTGGAAAACTTCAACAACGCTCCCGACATTTCTTCGACTTCCGAGAAACGTGGATCTTTCGAGTTCGAGGTATAGGCAAACACTTCTTCAGGCTCGCTTCGAAACAAATAACGTGCGGCGTTGATACAATAAATTCCTATGTCGTAGAGTGGGCCACCGCCTTTATTGGCTTGCAGGCGAATATTTTCGTCATCTTTTACCTGAAAAGAAAAAAGGGAACCAAACATCCGAGCTTCACCCAGTTTTCCACTTTGCGCAATCTCGATGGCTTTCAAATTGGCCTCTTCAAAGTGTAAGCGATAAGCCACCATAAGCTTCACCCTATTTTGACGAGCTGCACGAATGATCTCATCACATTCTGTGGAAGTAACCGCGAGAGGCTTTTCGCAAAGAATGTGGACGCCGGCCTCGGCCGCGCGAACCGCGTAATCGCGATGCAAATTATTTGGAAGAGCTATATAAACTGCGTCGATGTCGCCACTTTTGAGCAAGTCCTCAAAGGATTCGTACGCAACATTCCAAGTGGTTTTATATTTGCGTCCAAGCTTTTTTAACTTTTCCTCGTCGCCGGAGACGAGGCCCACGAGTTCAGAATTCTTGCGGGCATTTGCAAAGGCCGGAAGCACTGCCGCTTGCGCAATATGTCCCAGACCCACGACTGCATAACGGATTTTCTTTGAATAGCTTGGAGCCGATCGAGTCTGAGAGGCAGATCTTTTGGATGATAACATTCGCGCCATAACAAATTTCCTCCAGTAAGGAGAGTTTAAGGAATTCTGCCTACAAGAACGTGGGACCAAAGTCGTGAGGAATGGATGTCGCCAATTTGGACATGTCTTACCCGCTTTTCGTTCGAGAGGGGTTTAAAACCGAGTTTAAAGGGATCTATTCGCTACTGCTTTGGAACGGTTTTTGCACGTTTTGAGGATGGGGGTACAATTTCGTGGGTCGGGGAGTAGTAGTTTTCTCTACAATCCTTTTGCTTTTTGTCTTTTTTCTGCCTGCAGCGGTCATCGCTCGAGATTCTAATCAAACGCTTCAAGAGCAGCTCACAGAACTGAAATCGATTGTGGATAGCTTTGCGAGTTCACCCGTTCGGTTTCTCATCCCACCTCACAATCCAAGTTCAAGTCGAACTGTTCGATCTCTCATAAAGATTCGGATTCCTATTCTTAAGGGGCGATCGCCTGAAGCCACCCAAGAGCGTCAGTTTATCTTTATGGTTCGAAAACTCGAGAATTTGGTCAGTTACTGTGTTTCCTCCAAACTTCCAATCTCAGTCGAAGGTGGAAGAGTTTTCTATGAAGAGTTTTCGCGATTTTTTCGAATAGCTAGTGAGGAGGGACGCATTCCACTTACCGATGACGCAAAGATACGTCTCGGCAATCTCATTTTCAGTTATTATAATTTATCTCGATATGCGATCACTAAGGACAATCCTTATTCGACTCAGTATGAAGACAGAAAAAAAGTCGAAGAGAAACTCACGAAAGCGAATGACTCTTTTGCCAGGTTTTTGAAAAAAATTCTCCGTGGTCAGAAACCTCACGACGGCGCTGCCCCTTTTTTAGAAAGTTTGCGGCGCCATACGGTTATTTCTGGTCGCAACAGTGAAAAAGATGCAAATACTCTCGATGATCAGAATGATTTTCTAGAAATATTCGCCGGGGGAGGTCGGGTGTTGCAAATCCCGAAGTTTCTTGTGAGCCAAGTGAGTCGCAGAATTAAAATTAATCTTTGGGACTATGCCAAGGATCTAAGGCCGAACCGTGAAGGTCGGCTTTGGAAGCTAATCGAGCGTTCGCTTCCACCGGGTTTTTGGATTGAAATTTCAGATTCAAGACGCTTGCAACGAATTATTCGCTTCTATAGTTTTTCGATGAAGTTTCCTGATATTTCTCAATTTGAAAAAGTTGATGCCTGGGAAAGTTATCGAAAGACTCGTCATTTAACGGCACTCACTAAAGATGATCATCTTGAAAAAGCTGAGGATATCCAACCTATTTTGCAGAAGCGAAGCCCTAAGCTTTGTACCGATTATCTTGCGCGGATGAATTGGCGAGAGAAACGCTTCGTGGCACAGCGAAATCGGGAAATTCGGGATGCCCAAATTCGAATGAAACAGCAAGCTGCTCCCATGGTCGTACAAGACAGCCGGAATCGCGGCTTCAAAATCGAGTGCTCCACTTGTGACAACTCTTCCTGCCATCAAATACAAAGATAACGGACGAGAACAATTCAAAGCGGCGCCGGGACTCGCGCTGACCGAGGTTGAAGCGGGTGGGGCGATCATAATCGCCCATGCAAAAAGGCAGATAAATAGAAGCAAGGTGGATTTGAAAATCGAGTTTTTCATATGGAGGTTCTTTAGGGATTGCGAACAACTCTGAGGTTTGTAGTCGGTTAAAGGGCGACGATCAAATTGATTTTTCTAATTCCGATAAGTAATGAGAACTTATGCACAATAATAAGAAGCTTTTTCTCGTACATTGCGGATTCTATGACAAAGAAATTCTGGAGGGGATTTATGAATCTCATGTGAATTTTTTCGTAGTAGCTGAAGATTTGCAGCAAGCGCGATCCAAGGCTAAAGAGCATCCTGAATTCAAACGCAAACGAATGCATATCGACGGAATGCAGCAACTCGATGCCATCGATGGATTTCGCATTACAGTCGAGCGCGATGAGTCGCTGAGCGAACCCACTTCGATTCAGAATTACAGCTACAGAGAACTCTCGAATAAACCGATTCCAACAGCTTGAATCAGGGCGCAGGCAGCGGCTGATCTAGGACCGCTGGGCTATATCGATCCCGCACCATACTACGGGTAAATGGCATGGCTCTCAGTGCCGAATAGCAAAGCATCTTCGACTCATCCCATGCGAAGTGACGAAGGCGACGAGGCATCGCTAAAATATCAAAGCCGATGCGACTTCGGTCGACGTTGGCCGTAAAACGAAAATCATTGTAACCTCTCATATTGGCCAGACCAGATGCACGCTCATGCAATTTGAAGAAAATTCGCCCGATGAAATAATACAGCCCCCCAAAAAGTATGGGGTCTGAAGCAATTCGTTCACCTACTGCGGGTGCATTGAGAGTAAACAACGCGGTGACGCCGAAGAGTCCCCACCAGAAGATGTCATGAATTTTTTCCAAGGCGATCTCATTCTTATCAATGAATGCATCGGCAAATCCTCGCATTCCCTTCTTGAGCTGGTCCCGAGCCTTTGGATCTCTTAAATGCATTCTTAAACTAAAGCGATAAGGCAGCCTGCCATACGCGAAAACTCTTTTCACCACGCTATTCAACTCGGCATATTCTCCAACGAGTGGCCAGCCGGCTGGAAAATCCCCATGAACTACACCCGAGCGTCGATCGCGCTGGGCTGGGATGATCATCGAAGCCACTTCTTTCTTGAAGATTGTCTTCAAAAATATGGGTGTGCCCACAGCTATCTTCATGGGCCAGTTTTTGATTCCAGGAGGAACGGCTTGAATTGCGGCAAGATCCTCAGGCTCAATTTGCGAATAGTCAGCCATCAATCTCTTCGCTTCCACAGCGACCTCAGTATTCAATTTCTCAAAAAGCAGCTCTTCCTCGTCGTCAGGAATTCCGGGATGACCTGCAATAACAGCGTAGAGATCGACAACCTGATAAAAAGCCTGGCGCAACCTTCGTCGATCTCCAAAATGTCGTACGCCCTTGTCCATTGCCTGCCGCAAATTAGCAATCGCTTCATTCACCCTTTGCTCAGCGTTTTGCACAACTTGGCGCGACCCCGGAGGTGGTGCAGAGTATGTAGGGAGCGACAAAAGGAACGCGCAACTGAGGAATAGAATAGAACCTAATTTTTTCATTTCTTCTAAATCCTTATTTTTGTTTTTGGCGTGCTTCCGTCATTAAGATTTCTTTTTGTTCGGCCATTTTCTTATCGAGGCGCAGAAAATCCTCAAGTTGGAGAAGATCCTTATTAAGCTGTCCATAAAATTGAAAATCCAAAAGTTCTGTCGGAGGAGCGGGGCGAACATAATTTTCGGGAATTGGATCAGGAACCCTCGGGGTTTTTTCAAAGGCAATCTGATTTAACGGAATAATTTCCTCATCGGCAGGTACGTCAGTCTTTCTAAACCGAAGAAGCAGATCGATTAAAAATCTACGCAGCACTTGCGTAAGTTGTGCCAGCTTCGCGCCGGCATAAGAGGCCCCTTCAAGTTTTTGGCGAACGTAAGGAAGAGACTCTATCAGCTTCATATGGCGGATTTTTTCAACATCATTCAATTTTCTGAGAATTGGATTCCCTGAACCATCAAGTTTGGGCGATCCATCTTCGGTTTTTTCGTAATATACTTTGAGTTCGGTTTCTAGTTTTTCAGCGAGCAATTGAAGTGCGCTTACATAAGCTAAATCTCTGCGAGTCTCAAAGCTCACCAGCATGCTTAGGCTTACATAAATAGGTGGTTCTTTCGGCTTTTGAAATACTAACCGAGTAACGTAATATTCGAAAACCTCCGCCCGGATAAGGGTTCCCAAAATAGATTGAGAATTCGGAAGCACCGCACCAGTCTTTGGATCTTTTTCTAAGGGTTCCGAAGCCTTCAAATAATTTTGTATGGCCGCTGTGAGCACTCTTTCATATTTGGCGCTTTCCGAATCTGCCGGCGGTTCTTGGTAGTCACCATCTTTCACTTGAAGCCAAACTTGATCTAAAAAAAGTTCGAATTTAGGAAAGGACTGCTCGAAAATAAATCGATTTCTTTCGTGCTGATCAGCTTTCATTTCTCCAAAGACTTTCGCCGGGTCATAAGGAACTTCAACACCGAACATTTCTTGGAGTCGGAGGTTCTCAGTCGCCAATTGCATCTGATGCTTAAAAAATGTCGAGCTAAAGTTCATACGACTTCGTCCGAAAACTTTAGGATATTCAAGCGGTGCTCCTTTTTCATCCGTGAGCTTGATCTCAGGTGTTGGGTGGCCCAGCAGATCTCGAATGGTTTCGATCCTTTTTTCTACTTCGCGACTGAGGTCCGTATCGATTTGATTTTTCGAGTACCTCGTTCGGTATTCTTTGAGGGTTAAGGCATGACACTGAGTGGAAATTAGAAAGCAGAATGAAAGGAACAGACTCGATAGGAAAATCTTTTGTCGTGTCATCATAGTTTTACCTACTCACCAAAAATCCGTAAAAAAAGTATAAGGCTTCTTCCAAGACGCATCCCCGAGCCAATTGATTTTCTTTTCAAAAAATCCTCGATCATCCAAAAGCTTGTCTTTGTCGATGGTGAACCAAAGCATCAGCGGTTTACTCCATTCCTTTTCGTCATAAAACCAGATCCCGATCTGACGTTGCTTCAAACTAACTGCATACTTTCTGCCGGGACGCAGATGGATCGATTTCACTTCGAAGATCCATTCGGTTCCGAACCGGCCCGGCCATCGGAACAAATCATTATCCGACGTATCACCTATCAAGTTGATCGTGTATTCATCGTGCGGAGATCTCCAAGTAATGACTTCGGAACTTCTCTTGTCCAGGTTGTGAGTCCTGCGAAGTCGAAATTCTCCATATGGAAATTCGTAAAGTTGAATTAAAATCCGGGTGTCTTTCATGAAGCCTTTTTGTCGACCCTTTTTGCTTTTGGCTATGCGGTTTTTGGATTCCGCGACTTCATGAGCGGGCGCATTCGTGTTTTGCATCGAATCGCTTCGAGCTTTTTCAAGATCGGAAATAAATTTTCGACTGTGTCTCGCCATATCGGCAATGACCGTCGAGCTCCTGTCGCTAAGCAGTATGGTTTTGGGTTTCAGATGTTCCCCATCTTTACCGCGAGTAAGCCAATCCAGTGCACGCTCGGTCGGAAGTTCGTTCCCGTCGAGATCATGTGGGAGCCCAAATGCATTTGGAGGGGCGCGCTTGATGCGATGGTCCGTCTTCATCTCAACGGTGATATGGTACGAAGTATTGTACCTACAGGCTTCTTCCGCTGCGCCGCTATCGAAGCGTATTACGGGTGTATATTGATTCCACCTATCGCCAACTTCGACACTGGGTTTCAATATCGTGCCGCTCGATAGAATTGAGCTCGAGGTATTGTAGACTTGGACGTCTTCTGATTCCGCCGGAAGCAAAGTGTATTTGTCGTAGAGCTCATCAATATAACCCTCTACAGCGGGGCCCCACTCGTCATTTTTGTATCGAGTGAAATGTGCGTTATAGGTCATCGTTTCAGTTGAGCATTCCCGAGATTCGGATCGAGATTCATTGTGATAGCAGGACTCGACTTCTTTAACTTCGGTGGTCGTTCCGTCACTGTTTTTAACTTTTCGATAGTGAACACCGCAGATTTCAGCTTCGCCGTAGTAACATTCTACCCAGCTCCATTTTTCGATGGTTTGGTATGGGATGCTTCCACTCCATGTAATATCCGGGTCAAGGCCCTGTCTGAAGGTCTGCATCTGATTCCGTATTTTAACGTCACGACTGCTTTCGGCTTGATCGTCGAGTTCAAGCCATTTGTCATAATTTTCCTGCGAAATAGGAAAAGGTTGACGAAGGTAATGCGAGACGTTGGAGCTGCAAACAAGTCGAATGTTTGATGCGTATCGGCTTTCGCTTCGAGGCAAAAGTCGATCACACTTTCCCGGAACGGGCGGACCGTAATTTTCCGTAGGACTGCATTGGTCGCGTCCGCGACCTTCGGAATTCGCGGCATACCCAATCAGTGCCATTATGAGAATTGGACCAAGCCATTGACGGTTCAAACTGCTCTCCCTGCTGAGGTTGTCGAAGACGATACTTATTTCTTAGTGGGCTCGAATCCTTTTTCGAAGTCATCATCGATTTGCTTCGTTTTATCCGGCATCGTTTCTTCCAGCGTGCTCTCGATTTGATTAGCCACTTCGATGAGGTAAGACTTCTTCTTCAGAAAAAGTTGCGCACTCTTGAAGGCCGTATTGAAATCGCCCGCTCCGCCCACACCGGGCCCACTTCTATATTTGCCCTGCTCAGTTTTTCCGGAGAGCTGATCAAAGAGAGGTTTCCAATAGGCACGGTCTGCGTCATTGGACTGATAAAGTTGTCCAAATCGTTTGACCATCAGCTCATGTCCGCCCGGTTGAGTGACAAGCTTCTCACCGTAAACAAGGCCGGCCATTTGTTTGAGCTCGGCCCAGAGCGCGAGTGCTAGATTTCGATTTCCCACAAGATAAGTTATCAGCGAGTTTGCCTGCGCCAAAACACTCGTATTACCTGCCGTTAAAACCTTAACGCTCAGGTCATCTTCTGCTTCGACAAACTTCATCATTCCTTCGATCTGTGCCTGGCTGGCTCTTCCAGATTGAGTCAAAGCCTCTTTTCGTTCATTCATGACCGACAAAGCATTAAAGATCGATTTGTAGGTCGGATCAATTTCAGCATCCGTGAATGCAGCTCGATCACCAAAATCGGCAACGGTTTTAGTCTTATTGAAGAACTTATCGACGTGAAACCATCTTGGCTTCCAGTCGACCTGAACCACACCTTGTCTTGCGCTAAATTTGGCGAGCAGATAATTTTCTGCAAATCCGACATCCATTAGCTCCTTGAGACTTGCAATGAGTTCGCTCCAAGTCCAACTAGCAAAACTGCGATAACGTTCTTGAGTTCCATAAAGATCAATGAACGTTCTATATTTTTGAAGTCGGTATAAAAACCAAGTGTCGAGTTCGCGGCGATCGGCCTCACCATAGTTTCTGTATTTCTTAATCAATGCATTTTTCGCTGTGATTTGAGACTCGGTCCATTGAAAGGGGATTTTGTCTGCGAGTACTTTTCCTGCCTCGACGTGGTGAGGATTTCCATTGGGAAGATCCACAAGAAAATCCAAAGAATTCAGTGCATCGGTAATTTCCTTAATCTTTCCACGAGCGAAATCTACGAGCGGCTTAAAATTGATATTGTTCGTTTGAGGAATCTCTTCGAGAGGTTGCTGCGTTTCAGCGGCTCGAACAATTTTCAAGCGCGAGGGAGCGGAGGCATCGGTGGTTGTAGCTATTGACTCGAGTTCGATTTCGAAAGCCTTTAATGCATTATTTAATTTTCTTTGGGCAATGCTAAATGATTCAGCGCTTGGGAAATCTTTTCCCGAAGCATTTGCTTGGGTGGCGAGATCAGCGATGCCACCTTGATCAACTAAGGCCTGCTTCGAAAGAGCCTTAAGACTTTGATTCACCTGTTCAACAATTCCTCGATACCATTGTTTATCTTCTTCCCGCTGTTTAAAGACTTCATCGAGCGTTTGTCCGCCTATTTTGGTGGAATCATAGGACCAATATTTTACGTTGATATCGGTTTGCCCTGGCTGAATGGAAATAAACGCAGCTTGAGGAAGAAATGGGATCGCCGAATTTTGCCCGGGTGTTGCTGGATGTGGCGCGGTTTGATTTGGCTGCGCAGGCTGCGTCGCCGGTGCGTCGGCGGCCATCAGAGACCATGAAAAAAATGCGGGAAGATAAAAACTTAAGCCAAGGATCTTTGTGCGGTAAATCATAAGATGACGAGCTCCTTCAGAAAAACGTGGGATCGATAACTAATTTAAACAGACAAAAAATAGACTCAAAATATGTAGGGCTCTTATTACGCCTGCTTTATCCAGTCAAGACAGGATGGCGGAAAAAGAGGGACTAGCTAGGTTTTGTGGAACGGGATTTTTTGAATGGTGGCGACTAAGAGTGTCCTAAAGCCTGTGTAATCGCTTCGCAAGTTGCCTTGGCATCGCCAAAGACTAGAGAGCAATTGTCATAGTAAAAGAGGGCATTATCGACACCAGCATAGCCCGCCTTCATGGAGCGCTTCGAAACGAAGATTTGACGGGCTTTAAAAACATCCAAAATCGGCATTCCATATAGAGGACTTGATTTGTCACTCTTGGCGGCGGGATTGACGACGTCGTTGGCGCCAATGACATAGGCGACATCGGTAGTCGAAAACTCCCCATTGATTTCTTCCATTTCGAAGACCACATCATAAGGAATTTCGGCTTCGGCTAAAAGCACGTTCATATGTCCAGGCATTCGGCCTGCCACCGGATGAATTGCAAACTTCACTTCGACACCTTTTACGGTGAGCGAGTGATAGAGCTCTTTGACCGAATGCTGTGCCTGAGCGACCGCCATTCCGTAACCTGGAATGATGATGACCTTCGAGGAGTTCTCCATCACAAAAGCCACATCTTCAGCAGCAGCGGATTTCACTTTCTTATTCGTGGGACCTGTAGCCGCGGCGGCTCCTGCTTCTCCTCCAAAACCCCCCAAGATGACACTGATGAATGAGCGGTTCATGGCCTTACACATAATATAGGAGAGAATCGCACCACTACTTCCGACAAGAGCGCCCGTCGCGATGAGAAGATTATTCTTCAAAGTGAAGCCAGTCGCCGACGCCGCCCATCCGGAATAGGAGTTGAGCATCGAAACAATCACGGGCATATCGGCTCCACCGATCGGAAGCACCAACAAAAAACCCAGCAGGAGCGCAAGGATGGTAAGCGCGAGCAGCGGAGTGAACGAAGGGTTCATTACAAAATATCCGCAGAGAAATAGAATCCCAAGGCCGAGTGCGAAGTTCACGAAATGTTGGCCCAGATAGACGAGAGGATTGCTCGAAAGCAATTCTTGCAATTTACCAAACGCGATCACCGATCCTGTGAAAGTAATGGCTCCGATCGCGGCACCGAGCGCAATTTCCACACAGAGTACCGGATTCAGTTCGCCGCGAGCGGCATGAACGAGATAAGTTCCAAGCGCGACGAGGGTCGCAGAAAGGCCGACGAAGCTGTGAAGGGCGGCGACGAGCTGGGGCATCGCGGTCATCTGGATGTTCCGCGCGACAAGAATGCCAACCACGGCACCGCCAATGAGTCCGTACACGATCCACTGATACGAATGCACATCCGGATGTAGGAGGGTCGCCACCACGGCGATGAGCATTCCAAGCATGGCAAATGAATTCCCACGAAGAGCCGTCTTGGGAGAGGCAAGGCCCTTCAGCCCAAAAATAAAAAGGATGGTCGCGATGAGGTAAGTCAGTGCGAAGATATTCGGATTCTCAATATGATAAGCTAGCATTTATTTCTTTTATTTCTTTTTTTTCGTCTTCGTTTTAAACATCGCAAGCATTCTATTGGTTACGACAAACCCACCAAAAATATTGATCGATGCGAGCAAGACCGCAAAAAAACCGATCAACTCCAGACTTCCAAAGTTTGCAGAGCTCGCCCCAGCGACCAAAATCGCTCCTACAACCACGATCGCGCTAATCGCGTTTGTGACAGCCATGAGAGGAGTATGAAGCGCAGGTGTAACACCCCAAATGACGTGGTAACCCACAAAGCACGCCAATACAAAAACATAGAGTCCGACCATCGTTTCAGACATGGAAAAAATTCTCCCTCACTTTTTGGGCCATCGAGCTTTTCCTTCGTGAGTCATCAGCGCCGCAGCGATAATGTCGTCTTCTAAATTCATTTTCAAAACAGCTTGGCCATCTTTCGTCTCTAAAATGAGCGACAGCAAATTCACCAGATTGTTGGCGAAAAACTGACTCGCATCCGTGGGAAGTAATGCAGGAAAGTTCGTGTTTCCAATCAAAACCACCCCGTGTTTTGTGACCGTCTTGTCGGCTTCACTCAGCGGACAATTTCCACCATTCCCGGCCGCCATATCCACGATCACGGAGCCAGTCCGCATTCCGCGAACGGCCTCTTCCGTAATGAGCACAGGAGCTTTTCTGCCAGGAATGTTTGCCGTTGAGATCACGATATCGCATTTTTTGATTTTTTCTGTGAGCGCTGAAATCTGTTTTTGCTTGGCAGTTTCGGAAAGCTCTTTGGCGTAGCCGCCGCTGCCCGAGCCCTCTTCGCCTAAATCGATCTCAAAAAATTTTGCGCCAAGTGAGAGGATCTGTTCTTTCACTTCCGCTCTTACATCGAAGGCCTCCACGGCAGCGCCAAGTCTTTTGGCGGTCGCGATCGCTTGTAAGCCTGCGACACCCGCGCCAATTACGAAAGCTTTGGCAGGTTTGGACATTCCAGCCGAAGTCATCATCATTCCGTAGAATCGTCCGAAGTGGGTCGCCGCTTCCAGGACGGCTCGATAGCCTGCGATGTTAGCTTGCGAAGAAAGAACGTCCATGGACTGCGCACGCGTCGTTCGTGGAATCAATTCCATTCCCAAAACATCGACTCCTGCGTGCGCGAGTTTTTCGACGCTTCCGTCGTTTTGAAATGGATCCATCAGCGAAGTCAAGATAGCCCCTCGTTTGAAATGCGAAGTTTCTTCGGCCGTCGGACGATGGATCTTGAAAACAATTTCGGAGCTCATCACCGCTGAATGGGAATCGACGATCTCCAGTCCATCCATTTTGTAGTCGGAATCAGAGAACCCAGCTTTTGTGCCGGCGCCTTTCTCCACTCGGATCTTGAGCCCCTTTTTGATGAGCTTTTTAGCAGATTCGGGCGTTCCCGCGACACGGGTCTCATCAGATCGACTCTCTTTAGGGATGCCCAAATACACAGATTATTAAAAGTTTTTCGGAATCAAAAGACCAGTCATTTTTCGCTGAACGGCGGACCAAATTCAGGCGTGCGCAAGTCTTCATTCCGCTTGTTCAACTGAGGTTCTCTTGCTAGGAACATTTCGTCGATGAGAAAGATTTTTCATTTTCGGTTTTGCTTTGCGATATCTATTTTCTTTTGCTGTGTGGCGTCCCCGAACCCCTCTTTTACACGATCATTTCCTTTGAACGTTAAGAAAACTTGTGCGCAGCTCTCTGGCCTTGTATGGAGCACAAAGCTCTCAAGTGCGGCTCATACAGGTGCGGCTCATATAGACGGAAATCATTCTATTCGTCGCACTCGCATTTCGCGAATGGCAAAAAGAACATTATTAGCTGGACTAATTCTAACCGCCGCAAACACAGCATGGAATTGGGGCTCTTATCGACAGGAGCGAAAACAAAAGACTGTTCTGAACGAGATTGAGAAACCCAGGAACCAGTGGGGACTCGTTCTCGAAAAGCCGATGGGAATTCGAATCCTTGGAAAAGGAACGCTTAGCGACGTGACCGTATTCGATAGCATTTATCGTGCGGTCAACAAAATTTCCCCAAAGCTTTATGACAGGCTTCCCAGCACCGCGATTCCCCTAAAATATTATCTATTCTCCGACACCGATTTGAAGGTCGAGTTTGCTCGCAGAATGGAGATCTTCTATGGGGAGGTCACTATGAAAAGCACCATGGCCGTTTTAAATGCGAGTGCTCTTGAAATCTGCGTCACTCCTAGCGGAGAAATTGAAGGGCTCAACCTTTTTATAACCACAAATCGCGCAACATCCGGTTTTGTCGAAAGACTGTTGCATCCCCCTGGCGCTATTCCCTTTCAGGATGAAATCTCAAATCAATATCGGATCACGCGCTTCACTCCCGGTACTACGGTGCAGCTCGATACCATCAATGTCATGCACTTTCAATTGCTGCATTCTCAGATCCATGCGCTGGAAAATGCTAAGTCAGCTCAATTGAAGATTTTTTATGAGGCGGTCCAAGATCGGTACCGACTCGTGCTGGAACTCTACGATCCTTCTGGAAAAAAACTTTCAGCCATATTTTTGGGTGAGTTTTAGAAATCCGCTTACTTTTATGAGAAGAGTGCCAGCTGCGCTTTCTAGGCCGCGGTGGCGCCGCCCGCCGCAGATCCTCCGGGAACTGGTTGAATCGGCAGTGCCATTTCAATTCCCAAGGTGCGAAGTCGAGCAGCCATATCATCTTTATCTACGCTTTTCGCATAGGCCTCTTCGGAAGCGACGACTCTTTCTTTCACGAGGCGCGCCAATTCCTCATTTAAGAGTTGCATCCCGAATTTTTTACCGGTCTGCATTGACGAGGGAATTTGATGGGTTTTTCCTTCCCGAATATTATTGCTGACCCCAGGAGTGATACAAAGGATCTCGAGCGCTGCCACACGGCCTTTACCATCTGCCTTTTTGAGAAGTGTTTGAGTGATTACCCCTTTGAGAGATTCTGCCAGCATCATTCGAATCTGCTGTTGTCGATCGGGCGAAAATTGATTGATAATCCGGTCGACCGTACCTACGGCGGTGTTGGTGTGGAGCGTTCCAAAGACGAGATGTCCTGTTTCGGCGGTTTCGAGTGCAATTTCAGTAGTTTCTAAATCTCGCAGTTCTCCCACCAAAACCATATCGGGATCTTCGCGCAGAGCTGCACGAAGAGCGTTCTTGAAACTATTCGTGTGGCTTCGAATCTCTCGCTGATTCACTAGGCATTTCTTATTCGCATGCACAAACTCAATCGGATCTTCCACTGTGATAATGTGATCAGGTCGTGTGTCGTTGATATAGTCGACCATACTCGCCAGAGTGGTGGATTTTCCACTGCCCGTTGGACCAGTGACAAGCACGAGCCCTTTCGTGAGTTCGCAGAATTTTTTTACGACAGGAGGAAGTTTTAGATCCTGAAACGACAGAATTTTCGAAGGAATATGTCGAATGACGGCTCCCATACCCTTATTGTCCGTGAAAAGGTTCACTCGAAACCGACCAATTCCCGAGAGCTCATAGGCGAAATCGGAATCATTTTTTTCGGCATATTCCACTTTATTTTTTTCGGGAATGATTTCATTCAAAAGTTGGCGGACAACTTCTTGAGGGGCCTCTTTCATTCCTTCGACCGGCGTCATATGACCATGCAACCGGAAGCGTGGAATCGTTCCAGAGCTTAGGTGGAAATCTGAGGCACCTCGCTCCACCATCATTTGCAGTAACTTATCAATGGCGGACATTCAGAATCCCCTCGTTCGTCTCGTCATTCCTTTTAAGCGTCGTGGTTGTTTTGCTGCAGGCGCTGACCCTTTTTGGACGATCTCGAGTCGTCACGTTTGAATGAAATAGAAACCACGGCGTGATAGGGTACGATGAAAATTTTATCGTCTGACCCTCTCATAAAAAACTCATAAGAGGACGGGCTTTCTTCGACTTTGATAAATGTTCCCGAAATACTTTTGCCATTATTGAGTTCGAGGCAAAGTTCAATTTCATCCGTCACCAGATGACCCCAGTTCATTTTCAGGGCTCCACTGACGTTGAGACTCCACTGAATATTGCGGCGGTATTGATCGGTGGTGTTGCGAATGCGGTCGACCACGGTACGAGTGAGAAATTTTAGAATCTTCATTCCGAGTAAAGGATGATCATCGATCATTTTTTCAAAATCCGCCGAGTTCATTTCTAAGAGTGCGGATTTTTGTGTGGCCGTAGCTCGAGCCTCGCGGGGATTATGGTCGATCAGCGAAACTTCTCCGAAAGCATTTCCCTCTCGAAGAGTGACGAGAGGTTTTTCGAGATCGTCTCCTGCAAGGGTGCTGATGCAAATGGCTCCTTCGAGCACGATGTAAAAAGTTCCACCTTCATCGCCTTCTTTGAAAATAATTTGCCCCTCATCATAGGTTGCCTTTTTGATCAGACTTATAATGAGTTTAAGTTCTTCTGGCGAAAGCGAAGAAAAAAGAGGGAGTTTAGCTATTAATTCTGTACTCACTTCCATGGATAAGAGATTCCATTGTAAAAGAATTCAGGAAGTTTAGGAGATGCGCTGCGTATCGTTGCAATAAGTCGTAACGCCTCGCAGTCTTAGCTCAGTGAGTTAAACTCGATCGCGCTAAATAGCTGGCATAGGCAATCTCTGAAATGAAACGATCTCAACATTTTGCGACAGCTTTTTTTGACCCATTGCACCATCTCTAACAGGCCCGTTGCCGCCTTAGTACTCGCTTGTATTTACTGAGGCGTGTACTCAATTTCGATTTCCTGCTGCAAATGGCCGCCGACCCGAGTTGGCGATGAAGAAATTCCGTGATGTACCGATTCCTTTCGGAACTTTAAACTGACTAAGTGGGGCCCCGAATATTTCTTTTGTATTTGCTTCTTCATGCAATTCCCGCACCCCACAATACAGGCTCTCGCCCCTCTAGTAATAAGACGCAAGATGAAATGGAATTTGACGAAGAGGACGATACAGACCCCTTTTCGGATCCTGAAGCCGTCCATCGTTACAGTCTTTATTTTTGGGGAGCGGTCGTAGCTTTGCTCGCTCTAGGAGCGGGCACATTTATTTATTATGGGCGAATAAAAAAGGACCCCAATCGGGCCCTCCGAACAGACTTGCAAAAGAAGCGAAAGCGCCCCTCGGCCCCCAAAAAATTAATACCTCAAATAAGAAGTGAGCCAGATGAAGATTCCCGAGGCGACCTGCCTGGGTTACCAAATTTTGGGGGTCTTTCAAAAGTTTCCGAAATGTATTCTCCTCCTTCTTCTGTCAAGAATGTCGTTACCCCTCAAACTCGAGAAATCATGAAGGGCCTATTTCGATCTGTCAGTTCTCTTAAATCTTCGAACGACGAACGTCCGGCCACTTCGGTCGTCGCACAAGAAGAATTGGAAGGATCACCTGTCGTGGATGCTTTAGCTCAGACCATGGTCTCGGAGGTCATTACCGAAACTCGTCCTACGGGCCGTTATTCCAATATGACAGTCGATGCCTCATTGGTTTTTGATGAAGCAGATTTATCGGTTAGCGAAAAAGGCGATAAAAAAAATGGGAGTTAAAAAGCATTCACGGGCTGGTAATGAAGAACCGTGCTGTGAAGATTCGTTCTCTCAATGATCCGCCGCAGCGTTTGATGTAATTCTTCCAAATGTACGCGTCGACCCGAGCCACTATTCGCCAATTCTTTTGTACCCTAAAATGAGGCTGGGAGATTATCCAAATGAATCGCCTCACGGTATTTCCATATATCTTCGATCTAGAACTGAGCGGAAAGTGCAATACCGTTTGCTCGTTTTGTCCTCGCCATGAAATGAAGCGTGGCGAGGAGTATATGAGCGAAGAAGATTTCGCTCATTTTTTTTTGAAGCTACAACGTTACGTTCAGTTCCTTGAAGGGCGTCAATTTTATCTTCCGCAAGAGAAGCTCGCCGGATCGATTGGTCGGGGGAGTGGCTCGCCTGTTCGCGTGATTTTATGTGGAATGGGTGAGTCTTTGATGCATCAAAAATGCCCTGAATGGATCAAACAGCTGCGTAGCGAAATTGGCGTTCGCGTCACCGTCGTCACGAACGGCCTCTTGCTTCGAGAAAAAATGCTCGAAGCGCTTCTCAATTCTGGCATCACGGTGGTACTCGTCAGTGTTCCTGGAATCAGTCGTGAGAGCTATTCTCGAGTCATGAGAATCGACTGGGACCGCGTGATGAAGAATATCATTCGAGCCAATGAAGTGCTTCCTGGTCGAGTTCAAATCAACGCCACGATTCCGGACAATGCAGACTTTACCCAACAAGATGTAATTGATTTTTGGGGGGCCAAAGGGATTCCCATTGCAGGAATAAGTTCATGTCACAATCGGGGCGGTTTTCTAGATGATCCAACACTCACTGGAAAGTTTAGAGTTCCTGAGCAGAACTTTTGCGGCATTTTTGCGCGACACAATTTCGTCGCATGGGATGGGCGCATTCTTTCGTGTTGTCACGATCTTCATGCGGAGAATGTGCTTGGGCATGTGGCAACCCACGAATTCATTGATATTGCTGAGCTAAAAACGCCGATCGTCCCAAAAGGTCCCGACTACCGAATTTGCAAGAATTGCAATGACCGTGAGCGTTGTCATGCGGGTCAAATTGTGACCGTACCATCCGCTCCCATTGCGAACGCGACGGCGCGCCTCGAGTAAGCAGGCGTTAAAGGCCCTTCCAAGATTGAAGCTCTCTCCTCATTGTGTCCTGACTAAATTGGAATTTTCTTGCTTCACAGCTTCGTTTGTGATTCGCAAATAGTGCGAGCATCAAAATGCGCACTTTCTGCTTCGGCCCCGCTAATTTTTTAGCAAAGGTAGTTCATGAGTCATCCGAAAAAATTTTCTGGTACAACCCAAAGCGATACTGGCGATTTTGCTCCTGTCGACTTTTTCGAATCCCATTTTCATTTAGAGACTGATCCTCTCAAAGATAGTGAGGAGCTTTTTTATGCCACTTTCAACCAAGCGGCCGTGGGGATCACCCAACTTAGCCCGGAGGGAGAGTGGCTTATGGTCAACGACAAGTTTTGTGAGATTGTGGGCTATTCTCGGGAAGATCTTCTTCAAATGAAGTTTCAAGACATCACTCATCCCGATGATGTCGAAGTCGACTTTGCAAATGCTCAAAAAATGTGGAGGGGGGAGATAAATACTTACGAACGAGAAAAAAGATATATTCAAAAAAACGGCGAGACAGTCTGGGTTTTGTTAAGTGGATCGCTGGTGAGATGGGCCTCTGGCGAACCTCGATATCTTATCGCTGTCGTGCAGGATATTCAGGAGAGGAAGTTAGCCGCTGAAAAGTTGCGCTGTATTCACGAGCACTTAGAAGATCTGGTCAGCGAACGAACGGCGCAGTTATCTCGTTCAAATGCTCTTCTCAATGCCGTCGTGGAGGGGACCACCGATGCAATTTACGTCAAGGATCAAGCCGGAAAATATTTGCTCATGAATTCGGCGGCAGCAGCGTCTGTCGGAAAAGATGTGCAGAGTGTTTTGGGAAAAACAGATCGGGATATTTTTTCTGCTGAGACTGCTTCGAAGATTAGTAAGGTCGATGAAGAAATTAGGTCCAAAGGAATCTCCAGGAGCTTTGAAGAACCCGCACGCGTCGGAAATCGGAGTCGCATATATTGGTCGATCAAGGCTCCTTATCGGGATTCAGAGCAAAAGATTATCGGAGTCATCGGAGTCTCTCGCGACATAACTCAAAGAAAGAAAATGGAGGTGAGGCTCAAGCGCGAAGAGCTTTGGCGTGCGAGGGTAAAGGATTTTCAAGCCCTTGCTGAAGCCATGCCCCAAATTGTATGGATTGCAAACGCGGAGGGCCGTGTAGAATACATCAATCAGCAATGGACCGCATTTACAGGAATGGGTCTCGCCGAAGTTCACAATGATCGGTGGCAGGAAGTCGTTCACCCGGAGGATATTCCCGCTGGAATAGCGATCTGGGATAAATCCGTTCAGAATGAGCAAAATTTTGAATGGGAATATCGTATTCGCTCCAAAACAGGGGAATACCGTTGGTTTTTAGCGCGCGCTGTTCCGATCCGAGATGCAATCACCAATAAAATAATTCAGTGGTTCGGAACAGCAACGGATATCCACGAACAAAAACAGCTGGCAGAGGAGCGCCAACGACTGCTCGAGCGTGAAAAAAGAATTACGGCTGAGCTTGAAATATCGAAAACGGAACTTGAGAAAAGGGTTCAGGAAAGAACTGTCTATATTCGCTTGCTTCAGGTTGCGGCCATGGCAGCGAATGAGTCCAGTGTTCTAGAAGATGCCGTTCGCATTTGTCTCACAGAAATTTGTCAACTCTCCGGATGGTCGGTTGGCCACTTCTATAAATTTGATCAGCCTTCTCAAAAACTCGAGTCGACAGATCTTTGGTATATCGAGGAAAAGGGACAAAATTTTGATTTCTTTAAAAAAACGACCCGGGACGTTCAGGTGGAATTTGGTGTCGGTCTACCAGGAAAAGTGTGGAAAACACATAAACCGGAATGGATTCACCACTCAGATTCTGTGGCGCATACTCGAAGGGCGGCTGCTGAGAAGGTCGGCTTACAATCGGGATTTGCATTTCCGATTCTCGTAGGAACCTCAGTAGAAGGAGTGCTCGAGTTTTTTTCTACAGAGAAAATCGAATACAGCGCTCATCTGTTAGAAACAGCAGAACATATCGGTACTCAGCTCGGCCGCGTCGTGGAAAGGGCCCAAAATCGCGAAGCCTTGGACGAAAGTGAGCAGCGATTTCAGGCTTTTTTAAATGAGAGCCCGCTTCTCGCCTGGATGAAAACTGAGGGGGGTGAATATGTCTACGTGAATAAGACTTATCAAGATCTGCTCGACTTTGATCCTCACGGAAAAGAAGAGGCTCTCCATTGGATTTCTGCTGAAACTCGTCAGGAATTGGAAAGTCACAATCGAGAAGTTCTTGAAAGTCAAAAACCTCAGCAGTTTTTTGAAACCGTTCCGACCCCCGATGGCACGGTTCGTCATTGGTCAGTGTTCAAATTTCCATTCAATGATCCCTTTGGAAAACGTTTCTTGGGAGGCGTTGCCATCGATCGAACGCAGGAAAGGCTAGCCGAGCAACAATTGCAGCGACAGGCGAAGGATCTAGCTAGATCCAATTCGGAGCTCGAGCAGTTCGCATACATTGCTTCGCATGATCTACGAGAGCCCCTTCGCATGATTTCAAACTACACGGAACTTCTTAAGCGGGATTATGTGGACAGTCTTGATAGTGGCGCCCAGACATTTATGAATTTCGTAATCAGCAATGTGGCTCGAATGGGCGAGCTTATTCAAAGTATTATGGCTTACTCACTCGCTGGCCGCGGAGATCGTGACCTTCGAGAAGTAAATGTGGGAGTAATATTGGAGGAAGTTCTGCAACTCTTAAAGGTCTCTCTCGAAGAGAGTAACGGGAGAGTCTGGCATGGTGGTGGACTGCCGTATGTTCAAGCAAATCCTACTCAACTCGCTCAAGTCCTTCAGAATCTTTTGCAAAATGCCCTAAAATTTCGAGGAGAGCGCAATCCAGAAATTGAAATTCGCGTTCGGGAGGACAAAACTCACTGGACGTTCTCAGTTGGCGATAATGGGATAGGAATTGATCCCAAATATTTTGATCGTATTTTTTTGATCTTTCAGCGACTTCACGGACGAGATGAATACAAAGGAAGTGGAATTGGACTGGCGATTTGCAAGAAGATTGTAGAGCGCCATGGAGGGGAGATCTGGGTTGATTCCAAATTGGGCGTAGGTTCTACCTTTTACTTCACTTTACCCAAGCGTGATTTGTTACGAAAATCTCAAACGCCTTCATAGATTACGAGGTCTCAGTTACGACCTCGTAATCATCGGCCATCACTTACTTTGATAGAGCTTCAGGCATAGACATCGATTCTTTCCTGAAACTTAAGGTTGAACTGCTGTCCGTTGATAGTGCCGTCGATACTTGCTTGGAGGCGTTCCGAATATGTCGGATTTCCTTGCGAGGATGCAGACGTTGCTGAATTATTTGAATTCGAAGGCGACGAAGGATTTGCCGAATCGAAATTCGACGCGGTTGTGTTGGTTGGTAGTATTCCAGCTTAAAACCTAGTACACTCTAAATATCCCGAGCAACAAAGGAAAGCCTCCAGTCTCAACCCGATCGAGGCTTTGCGATACGAATAACACTTTTTACAAATGTGCATTCCTTGAAAAACCTTCATAACAAAAATTTCCTATTAAAAGTTTTCTGCAATTCGTTTCCACATTTGTTAAGTATGGAAGAATCTTAGCTGAGCGTTTTTTGTCACCATGAA
>Ga0207108_1031_pt1 | contig 26220 bp, 18 predicted proteins | sample Alteio_BWMinHeat_76_FD_153562 | JGI IMG/M metagenome (GOLD analysis project Ga0207108, IMG submission 153562) | Enriched cells from forest soil in Barre Woods Harvard Forest LTER site, Petersham, Massachusetts, United States -... | ecosystem: Environmental > Terrestrial > Soil > Temperate forest >...
TGAATTTGGCGGAGATCCAGCGACTCGTTCCGTATCAGGCCATCGTCGTCCGGGAAAAAGTGTTAACCGACTCCGCCAAGACGTTTTGTGATCTCGTTTGGGCGCACCTCAACCATGTTCGAGTTCTCGTACTTGAAGATCGGTGGATCCATCGAATTCTTGAAAAATCGCTTACGAGTGGACGACACTCGGGAGCCGACTTTGACTTCCATCTTAGGCACGAAGATTACTATCACGCAGCTCTCGAATGCTTAAAGCAAGGAAACCTTTTTCAAGGTGTGGAACTCTTGGAACAGGTTAAAACTGAAGATGCACACTTCATCAAAGCCAAAATGATTCTGGGCAAAGCGTTTCTCAAAAAAAAGAACTACAATAAGGCCACTATCCACTTTCAAAAGGCCTATGATCATTGGTGTGAAGAGCCTGATTCCATTGTGGATGAAACGGTTCTGAAACTCCTATACCATCTCGCTTATACGTTTGAAAAACTTCAAAGGCTCGACGACGCTCTGAAACTTTATGAACGTGTGGCTGCTGAAAATCCGCTGTTCAAAGAAGTGGGTGCGCGAATGGCTCGAGTAAAGGAATTGCAGCGCAAGGCCGATTCTGCGGATGAGAAGAAACAAGGGCTACCAGCCTTCAGCAAGAACATTCGGGAAGAAAGTCGCTATGAAAAGATTGAGCAAATCGGACGCGGAGGAATGGGAACAGTTTACCGAGCTCGAGACCGGGTTCTCGGCCGAGAAGTGGCCCTCAAAATCCTTTTATGAGGACGGGCTTGGCTAAATCCCTGATTTCAGAAGATAATAGTAAGGAATGTTGAGCGCAAAGCGAGTCGCCGGGGGGAAGACTTTTCAAGAGTCTTTAGCTCCCGCTTTTAAAGAACTGGGGATTGAGTTTCTCCCTTTTAATAATGTCGATGAGGCCATTCGAACTCAGGCGGATTGTTTTCTGCTGGATGCACGTGACAAACAGGATTGGAAGGATCTTTCGAAACTCAAATCGAAAACATCTGTCCCGATTTTATCGCTGGTGAACGATTCGGTTCGCCGAGACGAGCTGTTGGAACTTCGCAATAATGGCTCTGAAGGTTACTTGCGCGAAAACACTCCCGCGGAGGAAATTGTTGTGCGAATTCGTGCAATGCTTGCCGATGTTGGCGATAATCAAATTCCAACTGAAGTGCGCGCAGCCCGTCGGTTTTGGTTTCAGCAGAGCGTTGAATTTCGGATTTTCGAGCGATGGCACAAAGCTTGGAGCACAACTTTAAGTGAAACCGGGGTGTTTTTAAGGACGTCTCTGAGTTTTCCACTCTATACCGTTATTCTGCTAAAGTTTCAGCTGTTGGGTGATCCCACACCGTTCGAATGTAGTGGTGTCATTGTTCGTCAGGAAGTCGAAGGAGACATTCGCGGAGTGGGGATTATGTTCCAGAACTTAAGCGGCGACGCGGTTCGTCGGCTTGAATCATTCCTCGAAATTTATAAGTAGCGAGCGTGCGTGCGCATCCATTTCGTTCTTCTCAATCTGTTGATATTTATCCTAGTGGCGGGAGCTGTGGGGCTTTCCAAACATGGAGTCGTGGATTTGCTTCGCCTTCGACGTCAAATGGACGCTGCAAAGACTCAGATCGCGACGATCGAAGAGGAGAATCGGAGACTCAAGACCCAGGCGGATCTTTTGGAGACTCCAACACCTGCTTTGGTGGAGCAAGAATTGCGACTCTACCTGGGGTGGGTGAAGCCCGGTGAATTGGTCTACTTCGAGTCCAGCGACCGCAATTAAGGGTCAAAGGAGTCGAAACGGGGTCTCCCAGAGTCCCAATGGTGTCAGGCACCAGAGGTGCCAGACTACTCATAGCAGAGCTGCGATTATTCATCGAAAATCAAGAACACGTCTGACAGGCAAAATTCGGTTCAGTGTACGTTGAGCGTTGAGCACGTCTCCAATAAAGCCACTAAATCCCTCTCAGTTAAAACTGACAGTTGTCCAATATCAGTGAGATGTTAAGAACATCGTTGAGTTCGTAGAAGCTGCCGGCTCTTCTTTCCTTACTAAGATAGAAAGCCTCTGTGTCCGGAAGCAATGCCGATTTCTGAACTCGTCCGGTCGGATGCATGTCTAAACCTCCCTTAGTTTCAACAATCCGCGTTAACCTAAATCTGAGGACTCTATCTGTCTCAGTAAAGTCATCCCGCGAAGCAAGGATTTGTAAAGAATTCCGGCCTTCCGCATCCACCGCTCGTATGAAAACAAGCTTTCCACCTTCGATCATTTGAAAATCGAGCTTTACCATGTGTCGCTTTTGATCGCGTTCGTAGCCTAGGGAATCATCGAACGATCGATCGACGGAACAAGACAAAAATGGTCTCGGGTCAGTCAGAACTCTATTGAGATTTGTCTGGGCAGCGTGAGCCAAAATTTTGCTTTCCGCAAATAGACTATTCGTGAATGCGAAGGAGAGAACGACGATAGAAATATAAATTAAATTTTTCATGCGAGCTATATATCACTAGTGATTCAGTTTGAGGAGGCCCCCCATCACATGGTTGAGATCCGGCTCAAACGAGGCGCCTATATACCAATTTCATGTCAAGGCGGGCTCAACGCTCAATTTACGGTTCATTTCCCCTTAAAGACGGTCTTTGGGCGAATTTAACTGATTTTCTCGGGCCGAGTAGTCTGGCACCTCTGGTGCCTGACACCATTGATGACACCATTGATGATGCCTTACTTTAGCATTCGCTCAAGCTTAGCGATGATGAATTGGGGTTCTGAGGATTTGGAAATGAAGTCGGCGGCGCCCAATTGGATGGCTTTCGTGGAATGCTCGGGTGTGGTCGATTCGGATAGAAAGACCAAAGGAATTGATTTCAGAAGCTGATCTGCTTGCAGCCGAGCGCATAGTGAAAATCCGTCCAATTTGGCGAGCAGGACCTCCGAAATGATGAGATCCGGTTTATCTTTCTTGATACCGGACAATGCAGCCAAACCGTCCGCATAAATTTTCGTTTCAGAAGAAATATTAGAGAGATGCGCCGCAAGATTTTTTGAGTAAGCGGAATCGAAGTCTACAATGGCGATCTTTGCGGACTTTGTCTTTTGCTGAGGTCGCAGGAATTCCAAAATCCTGGAGACAATTTGAGGATCCAAGTGTTTGCCGGAATAATGATCGAATTTCCGCTTGAGATCGTTCAATTCGGTCTCCGTCCAGGGCATCGCGTGATCCGGATGGATTGTATCGACAAGGCTGAGCGCCGTAATAAGACGGCTGGCCAAAGGAATTTGGCGATCGCGAAGTCCCAAAGGGCCGCGGCCGTCGAAGCGTTCCCCGATACAGTCAAAGACATGTCTGAGACGACAAATATTATCGAATAAATTGATGCTGGTACCTGCATTGCCCGTCAGATGCTCCCACTTCCAAAACAGCACCGAGGCATAAACTTGATCCTGAACCCTGCGATTTTCGGTCGCCGTTTCTGCGACTCTTAAAGCAAAGTTTGCAAGGGCTTCCGCTTTCGTTTTGGCGAATGGAGCACCAGCCGTTAGAAAATCCTGGATGACCCGATTAAAGAATTCAGAAAATTTGCGGTAAGGAATAGATTCCTCAAAAAGTTCATTGGCCAGTTGATCATAATATCGAATTTCCGCGTTCGCATTTTGCTTCAACGCTAATAACTCAAATTCGAGTTCATCGCCAATCAAAGACCGGTTAATCCAAAGGTAATCAAATCTCTCTTTTCGAATTTTCGCAAGGGCTTCGGAAAGCTCGGACGCAATCACCAGGCTGTTTTCATTTCGTTTGAAAAGCTTGATCACGGCTTCACGATTATGCATTTGATTATCAAGCAGCAAAACTCGTTGACCCCCTATGGAGAGGGTATTCAATCGTTCTGCCGTATTTTGCACCAAAGCAGGGCTTTCACCCGTGGTCGGGCTCGACTCACGAGTGCGTAACTTGGCATCGATAAGCTTCTGGAGCGTCGCCCGGCCCGCAACATAAAACTGAATCTGGATATTTTGCGAGATTTCCAAAAAATCGGGATTTTTTTGGAAATCGGAGCAACCATCAATCAGCACGCTCACTTGTTTTTTCTCTGGATCATGGAAAAAAGGAAGAATGTTCTGCTCGCGCATGACTTGTCCAGGAAGAAGCTTTACAGCTCGGTCAGAAATTTTGAGAGCTTTCAATCGTCCACGAGGGATCCATGAAAGATCCAGGCAGTCTGCGATCGTCTTGGCCAATTCATCTTCCGTGATCAGATTTTCTCGAAGGATGAGATCGAAAAGAGAGGGCCTGCCACGCAGTTCGGTAACCTGCTCGGTGGTGATTTTCTTTTCGGCTTGCAGCAATGACAAAACTTGCGAGGAACGAACAAAATACGATTTCAGGGCTTGCGTCGATCTGGGCTGCGGGCCGGAGGTGTTCGCCTGCCGTTCAGATATGACCATCTGCTGAATCCCGAGTATTTCACGATCTATTTCTTCGCATTTTTGAAAACGCTCCGCAGGATTTTTCTTGAGACACTTCATGATGAGCGTTGAAAAACGCGAATGAAGTTCGGGGCGAATTTCACTCACAGCCTGGGGATCAAAATTCATGATTTTGTACAAGATACTACTTGAGTTGTTTCCCCGAAAAGGGAGCGAACCAGTGGCAGCCTCGTAAAGCACTGTTCCCAAACAAAAGATGTCGCTTCGACCATCGAGGTTTTTTCCGGTAATATGCTCGGGAGATAGATAGTGCGTGCTACCCAGAACCATCCCTGTCGAAGTGAGTTTCATCTCTTCTTCGTTCACGAATTTTGCGATCCCGAAATCCAGAATCTTCGCGATTCCTGAATGTGCTTCCAGGATCACATTACTTGGTTTGACATCGCGATGGACTATTCCTTTCTTGTGCGCAAAGGCGAGCCCATTTGCGATTTCTTTGGAGATTTTCAGAAGATCTTCCAAACTCAATTGCCCGCGCGCTTTCAGAAGATTCTCAAGGGTCTCGCCCTCGATATATTCCATGACAATGTAGGCAAATTCCTCGGCTTCGCCGCAGTCGTAAATTTGGACCAAGTTGGGATGGGAGAGGCCGCCTGCGGCTCTCGCCTCGTTGAAGAACCTTTCGCGAATGTTGCGGCGCACTTCGCGATCTTGGACGCGGTCCGAAATGATTTTGATAGCGACAGGCCGTTTTAGACGTGTATCGAGGCCTTTATAGATGAGCCCCATTCCGCCCGCACCAATGCGAGTCTGTAACTCATACCGATCGAGTTTCGGTGGGATTTCACCTGACTGGCTCTTGGGGGTTTCCATAGGAGCTGTTAGCATTTTATTGTAACATGAGTTCCAACAAAGTGGCGTCGCGGATCTATCGCGATATCGAGAAAATCTACCGGCTTATCGGGCTGTACCAGGGCAATCGCCAACAGATGGAACAGCACGTCAAGATCATAGATAAAAACGTTGAGCTGAGCCTGAGGAGCGCGGATATCAAGATTCAGCATCTGCGCTTTGATTTCATGATGACGGGGGTCTTCAATGATGGGGACGAAGTCTTTAAGGCGGAGCAACCCGAACAAACGCTAGCCTATATGTTATTTTGTGAGTCCATTGAGTCGCTGCTTTTGTCCCGCGATGTGACTGCCTTCGAGCTTTTGGATTGGTGCCTTTTAATTCGGGAGCGCGTCTCTCGAACTGACCAACCCTCCGATCTTGCGACGCTTCTGTGGAAAAATCCGTTTCCGCACATCCGTTGCTATCTCTACAATCTTCTGCTCGAAACTGGAGTCGACGATAAGACCAAAGCATGGGCCTCGAAGGAGCTGGTCGATTTAGGTAAGACTGAGTTCTTAGAACGTGAACAAATATCCGACGAGACAGGATGGCACGCTCGAGATCGCGAGTGGGTTCTTCCTTCAGGCGACCTCGTGATGGAACGAAACCTCAATTTTGAAGAAAATCTTTCTGACCTTGAAAAACTACGCGACGAGCTTGCGGATGCTTCTATTTCAGACCGGGCTCGGCACATCATTCGATTTCGTAAAGATGAGCTTGAGGGTTTGAGCACTGAGCTTGAGAGCTACGACTTCAATCATATCGAGTTTAATTTATTGGCTGAGTATTTCGAGCTCCTCGAGCCTCTCAGCAAATTGGAGATTGAATCGAAAAGCACTCAGCTGATCCTGGAATCTCTATCTCGGTTTGTAAGCTCGATCGTTGAAAGGTTTCATGGTGGACTGTTGGTTTTTTTGCTTCATAAGCTTGAGGCCATTTCTGAGAAGCCAAAATGGAAGTCGTTTCGCGATAAGATTTATAAAAGTTTAACCGATGCATTGGCCTTTCCGAAAAATGTGAAAAATATTGCGGTGGCGTTCTCGGAAGAGAGCCGTGTGAATATCGCGAAACAATTAGTTCCTTACATTCGACGTGATCACTGGGGGACCTTGTTTGACTTGTTGTTGCAAGAGAAGAATTCCGAGAGCTTGAAAGCCTTTTTGAGCGTCTTAACTCAGAATGACGAAACGGCCGATGGAAATCTTTGGGCGTTGGGAGAGTCTCGATTGAGTTATGCGATTCCGCTCATTCGATCGTTTGAATGGGCGGGAAGAGAACGTTTTTTCATGAGATGTTTATTTCACCGATCGTCCACACTCATGCGCGCAACTCTTCCTTTTATGATGGAGCTTCCTGTCAAGGCACAGGAAGGATTAGCACTTTTCGATCGTCTCTCAGAAAATGAGAAAAAACTTTTAGCCGAAAGCATGTTGATGTCTGCCTTCTCCAAAGAGCGAGCCCCCTTTGTGTTGGAAATCGTTCGAAGTGGCCGGTGGGCTGATGGCTCTGCAGACTTGATGAGTATCTGGATTCGAGTCGCTTTCAAATTTTTGGGGTCTTCCAGTTTCGAGGCCTTTGATGCCTATGTTTCTCATCGACGATTTATGTTTTGGGCTCGATTTCCTAAAGAGCGAGAAGCCATCTTGACGCTGGCTTTGCAGCAGCGGGAACCACAGATGCAAGAGATCATTCGAAAGTGGGCCGAGCGCGAAAGATCGCTGCTCTTCCAAAAATCGACTTTGAAGCAAAAATTGGCGGCGCGGAGTTAAGTGATGGACGTTCAGTTTGAAAACGAAAAAGTCGAAGTCAATATGGACATCTTGGCCACGGCCTATTTGCAAAGTTTGTTCCAATTTTTCCGCCTTACCGAAATGCATGATCCGCAAAATGCCATTTTCAATCACGCGGTCGGAGATGTGCAGAGACTCGTGGATTCTCTTATGAATCAAACCAATAAGATGGGAATTGAGATCCGTGCGCGAAGTGAAAAACTTTACCTCAATCGCCTGGGTCTTCGGCCAAAACCGCGCCAAATGTATGTTCATAAATATTTCATACGATTTATGCGAAGTCGCAAGTTAGCAGGATTCAAAATTTTGCTAAAACCGAAGGAGGATCATTTAAAAATTTTCCTCTGGTCACTCGCTAACTTGGAACCCGGCGAGAATGCTGTTTTGGAACTTACGAAGATCATGCGATCCCAAGGAATCGATGAGTTTGAGGTCGAAGAAGCCGGAGTCGTCGATCGGTCGAGTGCCGAGAACAATGAACTTGCAGACATTGAATTGGTGGTCATTGGACTTTATAAACAGATTCTTCAATTTGCCGAAATTTGCTTTGATAACCTTGAAAGAGCGCGAGAGTTTCCTTTTCATCCTATCCAGCATTCCCTCAATGAGCTTGCCCTTTTGGCCGATGAAGACTTGGGCCAAATGCTTCGCTTACTATCTTTGAAACATTACGAACGTCCTTTGCCTTATCGTGGAACAAATGCATGCTTTATGACTCTGGCATGGGGACGTGCACTTCGCCTGCCGGATGGGGTGCTGACAGAACTTGGGGGCGCTGCTTTGGCGCATCCTCTGGCATTGATCGCGAGTTCGAACTCGAGCCAACCATCGAATCACATTCGACTCCTAGAAATTTTCGAGGCCCTGAAGGACGTTTGGCCGCTCTCGGATCTTCAACGACTCGCGATTTTGGAATACACACGTCCTTATGGACAAAGTGGAGTTTATGAAGTGGGCGGCGTGCGTTGTTATTTACATTTCTTTTCTCGCATCGTTCGAATCACGTCTACCTTTGAGGAATTGACCACTTACCAGTCGGGAAAGAAAGCCTATCTACCAGATGAAGCGATGGCGGAGATGTTGAGTAGAAAAGGTGAATTTGATCCAACCCTTCTGAAACTCTTTTTGAATTTTGTGGGTATTTATCCCATCGGATCCCTGGTTCAACTACAATCTGGTGAGATCGCGCAGGTTTTTGCAGGCGCTTCGGATCCTCTAAAGTTTCAGAGACCCATTGTCTGTGTTTTGAAGAACAGCCGCGGGGAGTTGCTGCAGAGGCCTGAAACTTATGATTTGTCGGAGATTAATCCGAAGTTGGGCGTGTATTTGAGAAGTATCAAACGAAGTATGAGTTTTGACGAAGCAAAAATTCCCGAAAAAAATCTTCGGGTGAAACCCGTGAATTTTTAAACATTTAAGAAGTTCAAGAGAAGAGTCGATCAGGGTACATTCAGTTTGTGGCAGTAAGTTCAAAAACTATGCGTGTCGGTGCTGGAGTCAGCAAACTAAAAGAGGCCGAAGGTGCGCTTCAAGAGGCTTATCGAAAAAGCCTCCAGCGTTTGGGTGCCACCAAAGCTGACCTCTGTTTTATCTTTTATTCCTACGACTACGCATTGGATGCCGTTTCGGTTTCATCAGCTTTTAAGAAGGTCCTTCGAGATATTCCTCATTTCGGGGCTTCGAGTTGGAGTGCTTGGACGGCGCGGGAGTCCTTTGAAGGCGAGACCGGAATGCTCGTCGTTAGTCTTAAAGCTCCCGCGTTTGAATTTGATTTTTTCAAAGTGCATAGCTTAAGGGAAAAAGCGGAATTGTGGTCCGCCGAGATTTCTCGGCAAATCGGCGATCGGTTACCCACGACGCCGGATTTTCTTTTCCTGATCGCAGATAGTTTAAATTTTGTGGCGGGAAATGGATTTGCTTTCGTAGAAAGACAGTTTCCGCAACTGCCGATCTGCGGAATGGGAACTAGCTTCAGCGTCCCTCAGTGCAGCCTTGCTTGTAACGGCGAAGTTCATATGAACTCATTGCTTGGAATGACATTCAAGGGAATCGAACCTTGGGTCGGGATCTACCAGAATATCAAGCCGGAGCTCGAGCCTATCGCCGTAAATCGAATGTCGGAAAATTTAGTGATTGAGATTGATCAGAAGCCTGCCTTTTATAAGTTATGCGAACATCTCATGACACACGACGATTTGCCGATGATGTCACCCGATGAATTCCGACGTCATATGGGAAATCTTTATATTATTGAAAAAGGCAAGACGATTTCAGAAAGACCTCGCACCATCGGAGACAACTACCGCGTTATTCCGCTACTGGGCAGTGAAATGACGACCGGAATGGTTGCGGTTGCCAACTCTCTTGATTTTAGTCAGGTGCATTACTTAGGACAGAAAAAAGCCACTTATGCGGAAAGGGACGCCGAACAGATCTTGCAACAGATTCGAGAAAAAGTTCCAAATCCGTCGATGGTATGGATGTTGTCATCGACCAGTCGCTTTCGAGATACCGAGCGAAAATTGAGTGATCTTGCGATCGTCGAATCGATCTTTCCAGATGTTCCGATTATGGGGATGGCCACGAACGGCGAATATCTTGGCGGGCTCAATCAATCCGCTGGAATTGTGATTGCATTTCCTTAGAGAGGTTGCTCGAACGCTTCATGCCCCCAGAACGAACCATCAGAGCGGCAGAAGCACTGAAGAAACCAAATTTTAGTTTTCCAGCCATTTCACCGTGCGCACTAGAAATAATGTGATTTGAGTGAAAACAACCGCGAGACCCATAATGACGATCAGAAGCATATTTTTAAAAATGCCCGGCTCGTCCTTAACCCGAGAAAATTGGTCTGCTGCGTGGTCGTTTTCAATGACAATGTAATTTTGGATTCTTCTTGCTATGGCACTGGCTTCTGATTCGATTTTCACAAATACCCCCTTGGAAAGCTCCTCATACTCTTATCGGATACTCTCCACCTTCTTACTTAAGCAAATGCGATGCCATCACAAAACTGCGTATAAATCGCGTTAAACCGATCTTAGGCTCGGAATCGCGGCAAATATGTCGCACTTGATCTGGACAAGAAAGTCGCAAGTATGTCCCAGAATCGGATTTCGCGAAGTTCGGAGAGCGGTGTACTAGATTCTTTTCATTTTGCTTTGTATGTTGGCATTCCAAATGAGCAAAAAAAAACGCGACGAAGATTATAAAATTGCTCACGTGGCAATTGCCGTTCCGAACGTAAAGCAGGCGCTCGACGCTTGGAGGCGGATTCTTTCTCTGCAAGCAAGTGAGGCTGAGGAAGTTGCATCTCAAAAAGTGAGACTTCAATTCGTGGAAATTGGCGGAGTTCGATTGGAATTTCTGGAGCCCACTTCAGAGGATTCGCCCATCTCCAAATTTCTTCAGAAACGAGGGAGCGGAATTCACCACCTCGCCATTGAAGTCTCGAATCTCGCTGCCAAACTTTCGGAGCTTAAGAATGCGGGCATTGCGCTCATTGATGAGGTTCCCAAGAAAGGTGCTGACGGTTGTCTCGTAGCCTTCATTCATCCAAAATCCACCGCTGGGATCTTGGTGGAACTGGTGGAACGAGAAGGAGAAATTTCCTCTCATTCACCGACCTAATGATTCCATTCCCATTCACTTGTCTTATAAAGCCCAAATCCGCCAGCGATTCCAACACTCACGAACAGATCAATGAATGAGCCGGGATAAGTTCTTAAAATTTGTTTGCGATATCGATCACTCAGTAAGCGATGCAGCTCCATGCTCGATTCAATCGTAAAGGGTGCGCCTAAAAAGAGTATCCGCTCGATCTCATTTGCAAGTTCCGGACGAGCACTCGGATATTCAGCGAGAAGAGTCTTGATGATTTGTTTGCGATACTTTCTTTTCAATCTCTCCTTTTCGCTATTCCGAGTTTTAATAAGCAATTCGAGGAACTGAGGGTTATCGGTAACAAATGGGAATTCCGATTCCCGAAGATTTTCGTAAGGAAGGGAGAGAACTTTGTTATCCAACATGGTGAAAAGCTGGCTTTCAATTTGCTTTGGATCAATATCGATCGCCATTGCTCGAGCGACGCTCTGAGGTACAAGGACCGCAAACGCATCGCGAAGGAGCGGGTCTGCTTGGGCCGCTTCGAGTCGCCTCTTATCTCCTTGCATGGGGATCTTTTTGAAGATGCGTGTCTTTAAGAGTTGCAAAGTCGGGTAAACGACGGAACAGAGCCCAAATGCGGCGAGGCATTTAGCGACCGTGAACGCTTTAAACGGACTTTCATTCGCGAGTCCATGTCGAATGGCCCAGGACAAAAGAATGGCCGGAGTTACGAGACTCACATTCGCCGCTGTTCGAGTCCAAAATTCGTAATGACGCCCAAAAAGCTTTCCATCGAAGAAGGCCTTAAACTTTGGAAATCGTTTGAGCACTGGAATTTTATTGAGCGCAATGGCGTGGGAGATCAGAGTCAGGGTCAAATCGAATGGAGCAACAAAATCGAAAGTCGGATCGAAATATTGATGACCAAGGGCCGCCCGTCCAATTTGAACGGCAGGGATCATGAGAGCTCCGACGAAAAACGTCGACTTAAACGAACGATGTCGAAATTCCCAGTCGGAGGGGTTACTTTGCTGAACGGCTTTCAAGAGCGATAAGCACTGTGTCGGTGTTTTGGCATCGGCCTGATCGATAACTCCAAATGTCAGGCCCGTTGACAGACCAGTTGAAATGAGAAGGAGGAATAGAAAATATTTAAACTTGTTCATATTCTTTACGCGTACCTGCGAGGTCCTTTTTTAATTTATTGGATTGATTCAAATTCAGTGGGCTTAACGCCACTGGTCCAAATCAGTTACTTTTTTTAACAATTGAAATTGGGAATTTTATGAAGCCGGATGGCGAAAAAATTATTTTGTGGCGGGGGGCCACATACAGAAGCATGGCATAAGAATATGGAGCGGTAGCCGCATCGATATTTGGAATAGACAAAAATTTGCCAGATGGCAAGCGCGTAAAAAGATGCGTCTCACCACACGAAATATCTTTGAGCTATAATCATTATTAATTGGCGGCTTTCATCCTTTTGCAGGTTATTGGCGGGGGACTTGGATTTGAATTCGAGACTTTTCTATAGAGTGGCTGTTTATTTATGCTTGGGCGTTCTTTCGGGCTACTTTGCATTTACGCCGACGGCTTATGCCTACGGTCATCTTATGGAACTCAGGACGGATGTGTATTATAAAGGGCACCTCCTCTATCATGCGATCGTACAGCACAAAATTATCTATTGCATTTCAATAGAGCCGGAGGCTCAAGCGGAATTTTCTACAAGAAGCCTTGAGATTCAGACGGAAGAGGCTCTGCGACTCTGGCTCGATGCTGTACCTGATTTTAGCTACTCCGGCGGCAAAGTTCAGGTGGTGCGAACGGACTGTGACTCCAAAAAATACGATCTAAGACTCGATATTAAGCATTTGGCGGCGGATTTAAGTTCCTACCAAGTCGTAGATCCATCCATTCCAGGCGAGCCCCTCCATTCTCAAGTATTCATCAATACGAAATGGGTTTTTCAAGCGGTAGATGGCAAGGGATACTCGTTCACTGATTTTTTCAAGCTTGCTCCGCCTGATGTGAACCTAGAAAATTTCCGAGCATATCTTCAATCTCTGGAATCCAAAAATTTCGTGATCGATGATCTCATCGCATCGACCAAAAAAACTAAAGATGCAATTTTCTGGACGACTTACAAAAATCTTCTTCACGAAATCGGACATTCCTTTGGACTTTGCGATACGCGAACTCCGGATCTGATTCGACGTCAATGTGATCCCAATTTCACTCCGCTCGTTCAATCGGAACATGCAGTCATGTATGAACCCCTGCAATTTTATTTAACGCCGGATGATTTATCCGGTATTCGCTCTCTTTTTGCTCGCTTCGCTGCACCTCCGCAGACCGCCGCCACAAAAGGAACAAAAATAGCTCCTCATTGAAGCAGATGTTCTTTTCTAGCTCGCGATGGCCTTCAATGAGGCAGCGGCACCCGCTGCGGCAGTAGTCGCTGTGGGGATTTTCACATTCTTGATCTCAATCTGAGCCTGCTTACGAAGGCTATCAATGAAGACCAAAGAAGCTGCGCCGACTACACCGGCTTCAATGAAGTTAGAGTTCTTCATGAGCGAAGTGCAAAGGATGCGAAGCTTATTATGACGCGCGACATACGATCGCTCCATCGTGATTTGGATCATCTTACGACTAAACGCCTTCCAAGTGCTGATCAAACCACCCGCAAAACAAACGGCTTGAGGATCGAGTGTGTTGACGACATTTGCAAGCATGATGCCGAGAGCATCTCCCATATCGTCAAAAACTTTCTCGATCGCCTCGAATTCGGGAAATTTATTTCCCCGCTTCCAAAGTTCATAAAGTTCTTCAGGAGTTTGAACATTCAGTTGTGGATATCGCTCTCGAAGATCCGAGAGAATTTTCGTGAAACCAGATCCGCTGGCGTAGAGTTCGACCGAACCTCGATTGCCTGTGGATTCCGGAGGCCCCTGCGGATCAACAGTAATATGGCCGATTTCACCAGCCATTCCCATGCTTCCGTGAAAGATGTCGCCATTTAAATACAAAGCTCCACCAATTCCCGTTCCCAGCGTGACATAAACGAAATGATCATAAGGTTTGCAGACGCCAAAAAGTTTTTCGCCTAATGCAGCAGCATTGGCATCGTTATCAATAAAGACGGGAAATTTAATCTTCTTTCGCAACTTTTCATAAACAGCAAAGCGTTTCCAATCCGGAAATTGCGGCGACTGAATGACTAGACCTTTTTTGAGATGCAAGATGCCCGGAATTCCAAATCCAACACCGAGCAAATCGCGACTAGGTTCGCAATCCGGTGGAGGGTTCTTAAGCAGCTCTTCCACGATTTGGACCAATCGTCCGAGAACCTTTTCCTTACCTTCGCTGACTTTCGTATCCCATTTGATAGGATCAAAAAGCTGTCCCTTCGTATTGACCCACGCGCCCCGAATATTGTTACCGCCTAAATCAACTCCGATGGACCAGCCTCCTAAGCTGCCGACCTTGGGAGCCAGCTCGGATACCGACTTCACTGCTGATGTTGGACTCGTTTTCTTTGCCACTTCTGTCATGGAGTTCTCACTTCCTTCTTCCTCTTGACTAAACATTCATTCCTACATCCGACCAAAAATACAAACTCAGAAAAATCCACCCTGATTTTCTGGTTTCGCCGTTGTTTTTTCTTCTCTGCCCCTTAAACTCGTTCGGCCTCCCAAATTGGGGCGCCTCGAGTCTGTGGCTAGTCTTTTACCATAGGTTGACCTGAAGAGGCGCAAAAATTCTTCAGTTTTTATTGCTTTCTCCGAGACCCCTCTCAATGTCAGAATTTTTGTATAAAAAACGCCGCTTTGGAGAGGCGCTAAGAGCCTATGGATCTAGAAACTCTCAATCTCTATTTAGACGGCCTCCTGAGCTTGGTTTTGGAACATAAGGCTGAGTTTCAGGAACGGGATCTTCGCGCGCTTCTTATAGAAGAGTCGGCCCAAGCACTCAGTTTCAGCGACCTCGTTTATGAATGGCTCTCACTGCACTCTCTCTCGGAAGAAGAAGCGCTTAAGATGAAGATTTGGTTTGCTTTACCATACAAAGATTTGGCAGAGATTCTTTCGATTTCGACTCGAGAAGTGGGGCAGCTGCTTCGAACTCAGCGCTCGCTTCTGCTTCCAAATCGCGTGCTTCGAGACGAGCAGCAGCAGTCTCCCCCCCAAATTGGAGGCCTTTCGTGCTTTATGATCGAGCAGCATCTGAGTGTGTGGATCGATGGGGAGATTCAAGATGCGACAACCGAAGAATCTTTAAGGGGGCATTTAAAACAATGTCGTGAATGCCGTGGGCGACTGGAAGAATATCGTACTTTGCAGGAAAAACTTCTTTCGCAGCGGCAGAGTTTTCCCAGCATTGCGGAAGAAGAATGGTCGAATGTGCTCCGCATGGCAAAAGTTAGAAGACGCCAAAGGATCGCAAAAAGCTCGGCGTATTTTCTGGTCGTCTGCGTACTCTGCTTCTTAATTGTCTGGGTTTTTTGGTCCAAAGCTGCGAAGACTCCGAATATTTATGACATCCAAGAGTAATCACCGCTCTCTCGTTAAACCGCCCGCACTTCGCGTGGGAGATACCGTCGCATTGATTCGTCCATCAACTCGATTGGATGAAAAACTTTTTTCGCAGGCGGTGGCGACAGTCCGCCGCTCAGGCTTATGTGTCGCAGTTTATCCGGGCAAGTTCCAGCGAGATACGTACTTCTCAGCCTCTGAAAAGTCGAGAAGTGAGGAGTTCGACTGGGCGTTTCTTGAACCTGGTATTAAGGCGGTTCTCGCTTGTCGCGGCGGATATGGCGCGGAGAGAATGTTAGCCGAGATTTCGCCGACTCGTTGGAAGAAATATCATCCGCGAATCTTCGTGGGTTATTCCGACTGCACTTTTCTTCATCAATGGATTCAAAATGAACTTGGGTGGGTGAGTTATCATGGCCCTTTGATTGGATTTTTGCGGCCGCAATCGACGAAGAAATTTTTGAAGAGTCTTTTCGAACTTCCATCAATTCCGTCCAAGGAGTCTTGGAAGGAAATCACAAACATCGGGGCCGCGAGCGCGGCGCGAGGTCGTCTCGTGGGTGGAAATTTGTCTATGCTTCGTGTGCTTGGCAAAGCGGCGCTGCCACGGACCCCAATGATTCTCCTCATTGAAGAGGTGAACGAAAATTTTTACCGCATCGATCGAATGCTTTGGACATTGATCGACGCGGGTTACTCAAAATTCGTCAAAGGAATTATTTTTGGAACGCTCGAGGGATGTGGAAAGTCCGACAGAAAAACTTTTGGGTTAAAGCGAGTTCACCAAACCCTCCAACGGCTTACGCGAGGTCCGATTTGGATGAACGCGAGAGTGGGCCACGGTCTTAGCTTTCAACGAATTGTTCCGCTGGGATGCGAAGTAAGGATGCGGGGAAAGACGCTGGAGATCCTGGAAGGAATGGTCTCGGAATCTTGAAGTCCAAACTCAAGTCATCGACGAAAAAACTAATTGTCGAACATCTGGATTCTCTCGTTCGAGGTCGTGCTGCTCCTGGATTTCAACTTTCGCTGGGATTTAAAACTGAAACCTTGGGATGCTTTTCCGCCGGACTGAGCAATCCACTTAAGAAGAGACCTGTAAAAGATACAACTTGGTTTGATCTGTCGTCGCTGACAAAGATTTTAGTCACTGTTGATCTGTTGATGCGGTCCGTTCAGGCACGAAAAATATCGGACCTTCAGCAACCTCTGAAGAATTATTTCCCTTTCTTTACGTCAGATTTGAAGAATCGAACGCTCGCGGAGCTTCTGGAACATCGGTCCGGATTGCCGCCCATCTTTGAAGACACCCCGGAGATGCCAAATCGTGACGAAAAAATTCGATTTTTTCTGCAAAAAGTAGATGAGGGATATCCTACGCAGCCCGCTTCCGAATCATTTCCGGTGGTCTATTCGGATATTAATTTTATGTTGTTGGGGTTGGTTTTGGAGAGCCTTTATGGAAAACCGCTGGCCCAGATCTTTCAAAATTTAGAGGGGCTCCAATTTGGACCTTTGAAACACCGACAGGTCGCCACGATTTTGAGCCTCGATTCGAAACCGAAATGGCTGCAGGGAGAAGCCCAAGATCCCCGAGCGGCATGGCTGGAAGGAAGCGCAGGCCATGCCGGACTTTTCGGAACCGCATTCGGAGTTGAGAACTGGGGCCGAGAACTCTTTCTTGCGTATCACGGCAAGAGTCTCGAAATGAGCGACAAAATCGTTCGAATGTTTATCAATCTTGAAAATCATTCCGGACCCTACGTCCACGGATTTGATACGCCCGCGAAAGGTTCCAAGGTTTCTCAATCAGGTCGGTGGTTCGCAGCCAACACAACAATCGGACATCTCGGGTACACTGGCTGCAGCTTTTGGATGGATATCGAAAAGGGGATTCGAGTGAGTCTTCTCTCCCATCGTTTCGCGCCGGAGATTGATCCCCAGAAACTGAGTCAGCTCCGGCCCGGCTTTCACGATTTTATTATGAAAGAAGTCTTTATGCGGCTGTAGTCATCGGACTCGCCGTAGCTTTTGTTTCTCGTCGAAATACGATGAAATTTGAGGCGCTTACCCTTGGATGGGGCTTGGATACCCCATCACCTGAATCATTTGTTGGGACACAAATGTCTCGACCCCCCTTCCGCTCCTGACCAATTTGAGTTATAAAAAATAATCTTCGCGATTCTATTTGAGGGCGAAGGATAAGGGGTAATTGATTTTCTCGATCGATCACTTCTTCTTAGTGAGATAAGCTCAATTCCGACATATCCAGGAAGCGGGCAAATCAAAATTAAAAAAATGAGTAAGGGGTAAAATATATGAAAAATAAATCGTTTCCAATTTTAAAAAGCCTGGCAGTTGTTGCCGGAATTGCCGCAATTTTTTGTGGTTGCTCCGATGATGAAAAAGTGCCAGTAAAACCTGTTCCCACCGGCAGCGGTGGCAACGGTGGCGGAGGTGGTGGTAAGCCAGCTGCTACACCCACGAAACAAGCTGTCACTCAGGCGGCAACTGAGCTTTCGCTCGATAAGATGAGTGTCGATCAACTTAAGCAAAAGCTGGCGCAAGTGAATGATTTGACCCAGATCTATGCGGTTGTCGATCATCTTGAAAACAAGATCTCCGACGATGAAATCGCGAAACTTCTCGATGCTCAAGTCAAGAAGATCTCTGATCAGCGTACGGCACTTCAACTGCAAGTCGACAAATCCACGGATGCGAAGATAAAACAATCTTTGCAGACCCAAGTGGACAGCCTGTCGAAACAATACGACAACTTCGTAACAGCTTATGATAGTTGGATTATGTACGCCGCAGATAAGAATATGGCCGCTCCCGTTGCTCAAGACGGTCTCGAAGGGGACGCGCAAGCTCATGCGCCGGCAACTCAACCAAATGGGCCCACTACCCAACCTGATATTCAGCCGGGTAACGGTGATGTAGCTCCGACGACACAGCCTGCGGGCAGTGATCTTCCTGCTGCGACTCAGCCTTCCGATGGAGCAACAACTCAGCCGAGTACGCAACCTTCAACTCAACCTTCGGGCAGCTAAGAAGACTTCTAAGTCGATTCTTGTTCGATAGTTTGAAGTTATAATATTCAGAAAGCCCGCCAAATCTTGGCGGGCTTTCTTTTTTTGTCTTTACTGGATGAGATCCCCTGTTTTCTTTAAAATGATGCTGAATGGGGAATTTGCCTCCGCAATCACGGATTTATTTCTTGGCCATCTGCGGCACGGGAATGAGTGCGCTCGCCGGCCTTCTTAAACAGCGAGGGCATATCATCGCCGGTTCGGACGTTGCGGCCTATCCTCCCGTGGGAGATCTGCTCAAGAATCTAGGCATACCCGTGCATTTGGATTACGACGTCGAGGACCTAAAGCAATTTCAGCCAAACTACGTTGTGGTTGGAAATTTCGTTCGCCGTGACAATCCTCAAGCGCAGTATGTTCTGGAATCTAAAATTCCCTATGGCTCTTTTCCGAGTACGCTCGAGAGTTTTTTTCTGGAAACGACGCAGAATCTGGTCGTGGTAGGAACTCATGGAAAGACGACCACGACGTCGTGTTTGGCTTATCTGCTGAAAGCCGGAAAGGCCGATCCCAGTTTCTTAATCGGAGGGGTTCCATTGAATTTCGAAAAGAGTTTTCATTTTTCAGATGGAAAATACTTCGTCATTGAAGGCGACGAGTACGATACGGCCTTTTTTGATAAAGAATCCAAGTTTTTGCATTACAAACCAAACATGGGAATCTTCACTTCAATGGAGTGGGATCATGCCGATATCTTTCCGACCGTGGAGAGTATGGAAAAAATGTTTCGAAAATTCGTGCATTTGATTCCCGAGCACTCCGGAGCTCTGCTTTATTCGTCGGACTGGCCACGAATTATCGAATTGGTTGCCGAAGAAAAACCCAAATGCGAAAAGGTGACGTTTGGATTCAATTCATATTCGAATCACGTCATTCAAGATTTTATGGAGAACGAGAAAGGCTTGGCATTCACTCTCGATGGAACTCGGTTCACAAGCGAAATGACTGGCAAGTTTAATGCCCAGAATTTTGCGGGGGCTGTCTTAGCCGCGCGCCGATGCGGTATAGCCGATTCGGAAATTCAAAAAGGCCTCCGTGACTTTCGAGGAGTCAAGCGAAGGCAGGAGGTTCGAGCCATCATCGGCCAGAGCCTGGTCATCGACGACTTCGCCCATCATCCCACCGCGGTTCAACGGGTTTTACAAGGCCTCCGCTCCAAATATCCCAAGCATAAGATTGTGTGCTTTTTCGAACCGCGCTCGAATACTTCCAGACGCAATATTCTTCAAAAGGATTTCGAGTCGGCCTTTGTCGATGCTGACGAAATTTTCATCGCCGACGTTTTTCGGTCTGAAGCCTTGGCGGAGGAGCAGCGCCTCGATCTTCAGTCCATTGCTGAAGCTCACCGTGCGCTCGGGAAAAACATCTTAGCACCTGCGTCAGAATCGGAAATGATCTCGAGAGCTCTCGAGCTTGCTAAAAAGAATCCTTGTGCTTTTGTACTTTTATCTAACGGAAGTTTTAATGGACTGCATGATAAGTTGATTTCTGCTTTGAAGGTCCAGTAGTCTTGCTTCCATGAAATCAATTTCAATTCTTCCGATTCTGACGGCTTTGACGTTCACAATCACTTTTCTTTCTCTGACAAGTTCGACGTACGGGCGCGATCTTACCTACAAGATTGGTGCAGGTTATCGACAGGCCTACTCCAATGCTGCCGTCGATGATAAGACGGGCGCGTCGGCCCCTGTCCATTTGAACGGAATCGAAGCGAGCTACGGAATTGCGAAGGATCTGCAAGTCGAAGCTTACTTTGGGTTCACAAGAAATTTTGGATTTGTCATGGTCGGCCCTGAATTGCGATACGATCTTCAGCGATTGTTCAGCCGCGATTTTGCAGCTTGGCAATATTTGAACATTTTCGCTGAGGCGGCGTTTTTTACGAAACTCGGAAACTCATCTAAGACTGGAATCGTGCTCAAGCTACCGTATGCTGGCTTCGAGGTTATGCCTTTTGCAAACAACAACTTCGCCATCTCGGCTTCAGCCGGTTTAGTTCTGGATTTCGTTTCTAAAAATAAAGTTGGTTTCACTCAAGGGCTTCTTGGTGACTTGGGCGTGAAGTATTATTTTTAATAGAACTCCAGCACGATTCGATTGCGGTCGAGAAGCGCGAATTAAAAAGATCGTGGGCACAAAAATCTACCATTAGTTTTTTCTTTTCGCGAATTTCTTCAATCTTCCTTCCATTTTAAAAAAAATAGCTCCAATGTTTTCATCTATTGACACATCGCAGCGTTTGCAGGTGTGTTCAATGTCAGGATGGGATTGGGGGAGATTGGTCTAAAGGGCTTTGCCCATAAGTTATTCGCAGCAGTCATCTTTTTCGCAATTTTTCTGTCGGCGGGAGTCTCCGCTCTTCCCAAAGACCAGGGGATCGATATCGTCCATATTGCTAACCTTCGCGGTGACTATGAACGTCTAGCTCGGCTTTTAAGTTATCGAAATCAATCGAAGGGCAAACCCATTCTTTTTGTTCTTGGAGATGATGTTTGCGCGGTTTCAGGTTTCTGGGACGTTGACAATGAAGGGCGGGAATTTCTTAAGCAGCTGCTGAAGTTCACAAAGCCGGAAGATACGGTTTACATTCCGGGCCGTTCGGATCTCTCGGAGCCGCTCAAGAACGTTCGAGAGGTCTTCGCAAGCCTGCGCGAAAATCGAATCCCGATCGTCGCAACCAATTATGACGGGCCCCTTTCCGGGGTACTCGACAAAAAGATTGTCGAAATCGAGGGAATCAAAATCGCGGTCCTTTCGGCCCTCAATCAAGATAAATGGTTGAAGCCGCATGAACTGTTGCCTTTTGAAGGGGCACTTAAGAAAACCCTCAAAGATATTGGCCCAAAGGTGGAAGGCATAGTGGTGGTTACGAATCTTCCCCAGTTCCAACAGCGAGTTTTGGCACGTTCATTAAAAACTCAAGTAGGTGGCGATAAAATATGGGCGATCTTGGGGTCGGATCCGCGAGAAAAGTCCGCTTCTGTGGAAAACAAAGGCGGATCGTCTTTGCTTATTCATCAAGCTTCGATGGCCACCAATGAGCTCAGCGCGTTAACGCTTCGCTGGGATCAGCAGGGAAATCTGCGCAAGGAAATACGCTACGATCCTCTGCCTGAAGCAACGCCTGCCAATTTAAAACTTGTCGAGAGGCTCCGCGAAAAACTCCGTCAGAAATATTCAACACCCATAGGCACGGTGGAGCATGAGGTGGCCGGAGCTTTGAATGTGGATTCTCTTTACAAGGGCACGACAGAAATGGGGCGCGTCGTGGCGAATGCATTTCGTGAGCGCTATCTGAAAGATTATCCGGCAGACGAAAAATTCCTCAACGGCTTCAAAAGAGATTACGGTGCTGAATTCCCTAAAGCGGATCACGTTTTGGCGGTATACCGCGGTGGGGGAATCGGCCAGGGCTGGAAATCCGGAAGTCTTCTTGAGGCCGATATCGTGGAATCTTTTCCACACAATGCCAAATTAGAAGTGGTTTTAATGAATGGCAAAGCGCTGGAAGCCGTCATTCGCCAAGATTTGGCTCAACAGACCAGCCGACAGGCGACCTCGATGCAGTGGTCAGACAACTTGCATATTTCAGAAAAAGGCGGGATTTCCATTGGAAAAAGAAAACTCGATCCAGCTCAAAATTATCTTCTCGTGGTCGACTCCATTTTGCTTGGCGGTGAAACGAGCGATGGCAGAATTTTAATCCCGAGCGAATACGGTAGAAATCTGCTTCGTGCGGGAAAATTTGAAAAGCTGACGCCGGCCTCTTGGAAAGAAGTGACGGAGCGCGGTGCAGTCACGGATTACATTCAGCAGGATTTAAAAGGAAAAGTAGGGGCGATTGAAGGAGCTGCCGCAACAGTTGAAAAGCACTCTGGGGAAATTGAACACTCTGGAAGCGTCAGGGTGCATCCTACCGATACTCGCTTTTTACCTCTCGAAGAAGCAGAGGTCGCGCGTGTTCGGTCAAATCCGTACTCTGTCGTTTGGGTTCCTAATTTTCCCGAAGGCTCAAAGCCTTATGACATTTTGGTTCTTGACTCGACTCAGCGAACGATTGTGGGCGCCGCTCGCGTTCTTTCGTTTGCCTATGGTGCTCGGGACCAAGTGCTTCAGCAGTTCCAACTCGATCCTCCAGTGAAATGGACAGACAGCAATGCCGGTCCGCGAGATCCGGGAAAGTATTACGGCATTCTCCTGGGCGAGTTTAAACCCTTCTCCGAACCGATCGCATTAAATCGATTCACAGATGCTGTGGATGCTAAACAATTTACTCTTCGAAATCGTCTTTCAGACGAAGGACTCAGTTGGTTAGAGAAAAAGGGGTTTGTGCAACAGCGCGATGTGGCGGAGCTCAATCAAATCCATGAATCGTTCAAAATGTTTGAGGGCGCAAAGGAAAAACTCAAAGAAATCGCGGGTACCAAAGAAAGACTCAAGGCCGACGTCGCTATGGTGGGAGCCTATCATCAGCTTTCGATCGCTAAAAAGAAACCCGTCATTTTTTCAGTGACCGGTGCGAGACTAAAAAACTTTTTCAAACAAAACGATTCTCGGCTCTTTCAGCAAGAGGGATTGAAATTTGATCGCAAAGGTCAGCCCATTGAAGTTGCAGGCAAACCCATTCAAGATCGAAAGGTCTATCAAATTGTCTGCCCCTATGCAGACGACTCCAAAGATTTTGATAAAACATTTTCGACGGGTGGAAAAAATCTCACGGTGCATGCCCTTCAAGAAGACGCCACTGCTGCTGCGCTCGTTTACTTACGGCGGGTTGTCCGATTTCGCGACGAAGAGGAAATGCAAAAGATGCGTCGGCGATCAAAAAAATCCGCCGAAGAACCTGAGCTCGTGCTCAAACCCATTCGAACCCGATCCAAGAAGGAACTTAAGGATCTCTACGATTATGGGCTCCTTCTTTTTCCGGACGGCGAGCGAGTCGATACGGGTGCCAATACCGATGCGATGCCAGAAGATGTTGTTTTTCAGCGAGGCTATCAAAAAATTGTAGATCGATTGAACCCTCTGGATCCGAAATCGGTGGAACAAACGCAGAAAGCGGTGTCGATGATGGCGCAACTGGAAGTCATTTCTCGACTTACGCCCGAGTCACTGCAAATCGTTCGAGAGAAAACAACATTTGTAGAAGATCTCCTGCGCGATCTGGGCGAACTTCCTCACGATCTTCGGAATATCTTTAAGAATCGTCTCATTACGCTTCGATTGAAAGGATATCGTCCCACTGAATCAGAAGCCGATCTTATCACTCGATATTATTCTGCAAAGCCTGAGGACTACGAGCCGCTCATTAATAAGTACATTGAGTTTGGTCCGATGAAGGAAGTCATTCGCGAGTCACTGCGCGCCGCGCCTCCGAGTTTTTTCCAGAGTCCTTCATCCACGACTCTGATTCACCATAATCCCGTTCAACACTTCGCCGACGGTCAAGCCGTGCACGATCAAAATGTGAATGCCTTTATGGCAGAAAATTTGAAAGCGCTTGGATATCCACAACCCGTCATTGAACTCGCTTTGCTCGCTGGAATTGGCCACGACCGATACAGCCATGAGCCCAGCCCCACGAATTGGTTCTTCAAACAGCATGGAATTGCCGAAAGCCGAAATGTGATTGCTGGATTTGTGGAGTACATGATCATGTATTTCCCTTATTTCAAAGACTATATCGAGAAGCATCCTACGCTCGGTCCCGAGGAGCTCGATATTTTCGTGCGGCAATCCGAAGCAATTCGAAAACGCGTGGGAGGGTTTAAACCGACCAATCTTAGAACGGACATTAAGTCGATGATGCTTCGATCCAATATTTTGGGCCTTGTTGAGAAGTCGGGTTCCTCTGAGACGAGCTATATCAAGAGCGTCGCCGCCTACATCATTGTCCAGTTGGTTGCGCCGAAGGTATATCGCCAAGTGAAAGAGCTGCGCGATGCGGGTGTTACTGAATTGAGCATTCGAGAAATTGTCCAGAGAGCCATTCAAGAAGAATTTGGGAGTCTCGATGGCGCGCCTCATCCGAAAATCTCCGCCGTGACTCCTTCCCAATCTCCATTTGTGGATCTTACAGAGGACGATGATGACGCGGGTGAATTTGAAGGTGCCGAAACTGGACTTGTGAAACGCCCGGGACGTTCGTCATTCACCGATAAAGGAATTCTGGCAATCGAAAACAAGGCGATCGAGTATGTAATTTATCAAGCTTTCGGGCCGATTCTTGAAAAGAAAGTGGATTCCACCGCGGTCCATCTGCCGGTCGGCGAAATTTTGCGCCAGAGTCTGCCGAAACTTCCCGAGGATGAGATGTTGATGGCTCATAAACTCCTCATCCAGCCTTCGAGTTTTCGACAGCCCTACGGAAAAGAATCGGGACGTGGCGGATGGGATATTGCTCATCCGGCTCGATTCGTAGCAGAACTTTACAAAATGATTCCCACGCTCTGTCAGGAACAACGGCAAAAGGGAAACGAGAAAGCCTGGATAGAGCGGTATGGTAAATATGGCGGTGAAACACTCGAAGAAATTCTGAAAAATGCAATTTCGATAGAAGCTCAGCATATGGGAGCTTTTCAGACTGCTGCGGAAGTGAATCATCGAGTGTATGTGAATGCGGGCGTGAATCCGGAAGAGTTACCTCATTTGCCTTGGACTTGGACGGATAAAAATGGATTCGCCTATAACGATCAAAATATTCTTCACAAAATCGGACTCTTTTTTAATGAAAGCGACACTTTAGAAGCGCTCGGTTACTTGGTCTTTGATGGACCCGCCGGCAGCGTTCCAGATCAATATAAAATTCAGATCGATCGCGAAGTGAGTCTAGTTCCCAAAGAGGGCTTCACATTAATTGATCGAAACAAACCCGCGATTCGCGGGCGAACATTTTCTGATTTTCGCAAAGAAGGCGGAAGTGCCCTCGATAATATTCAGTTCAAGAGACATTATGCCAAAGTCACACTTCGGAATTGGAAGGGCAAAGATATCACGGACGATCCCAGATTGGCGGATATGTATGATGATTTGCTCAATTTCGTTGCCGAAGAAGTCCACACAAAGATTGCCATCAACGCGGTGGGGCTTGCGGAGCGAAAAGAAGCCAAGCGGCGCTTGCGAGAACTTAAAATTGCTCGGGCGCGAAAAGAACGCGAGCAAGATGATCGAACGCGAAAACGGCAGAAGGAATATCGAAGTGTTCTCGAGGCCGAGCAAGAAAACGATCCAGAAAAATTGGCACGGACAGAACAGGAATTCGGCATCGATGAAGGAATGCGACGGCAGCTGAAGAAGTCGACCGAAGGCGACGAAGCAGCAGAGTATGTAAAAGACGCCTACAAAATCCGTGCTCATATCGATTCAGCACGTATGACGAATCGACCCGCGCATAAAGTTATCCCAACCAAATATCTCACTGGACGAGAACTCGAGCAGCGCGTCGCCCCGGATCGCGTGTCTGAGATTCGCGAAAATGACCTGGAAAGCCAAGCAATCGCGGAGCGTGAGAAAAAGCGATCGCTTCGGGAAAAAGAAATCACTTATCTGAAAGAAATTCGTGCGCGAATCGAAGCTGAGCCCCGGAAATTTGCATTTTTGGAAGACTGGACTGATGAATCCCTGATCGGTTTTAAACTCACTGCGGATTATCTCGGTGGCAAAGTGGCAATTCAAGCCGTGAAAGAATGGGGCGCCAATCCGGCGATCTTCGATGTCCTTTATGGGGGGAATTTTTCATTTCCGCTCTCAGGGCCGGAAGGAGTAGAGGCGCTTCAGGGTCTCATCTATTTCATCAATGATTCTTCGAAGGGTCGCGTCGATGGAGCGCGAACAGTGCTTTATACGCTTCGTGAAAATCCCATTCGA
>Ga0207108_1028_pt2 | contig 26033 bp, 26 predicted proteins | sample Alteio_BWMinHeat_76_FD_153562 | JGI IMG/M metagenome (GOLD analysis project Ga0207108, IMG submission 153562) | Enriched cells from forest soil in Barre Woods Harvard Forest LTER site, Petersham, Massachusetts, United States -... | ecosystem: Environmental > Terrestrial > Soil > Temperate forest >...
CCTTAAAGGCTGCCACTGAAAGGCAGGTGTTTTTGATTGCCTATGAACCGATTTGGGCAATCGGAACGGGTCGGACGCCCAAACCCGAAGAAATCGAAGAAGTGCACACCTTTCTTCGCAGGAGAGTTCCTGAGGCAACAGCTATTCTTTATGGTGGAAGTGTAAAGTCAAATAATGCGGCCGAGATCCTGTCTATTCCATTCGTCGAGGGTCTCTTGGTGGGAGGAGCAAGCTGGAAACCTGATGAATTTAAAAAAATTGTGGAAATTTCAGGTTCGGATTAGGCTCTGGCTTAAAAGAAAAAACAACGAGGAGTTGATTATCGATGATTGAATTGCTTATCGCACTCAAATGGCCCCTGATTATTCTGCAAGGAATTTTGAGTACTGTCCTTATTATCTTAGTTTTATTGCAACCTGGAAAAGGGGACGATCTGGGGTCTGCATTTTCAGCAGGCGGCGGAAGCAATACCATTCTCGGCACCGGGGGGGCTTCTAAATTCCTCGTCCGAGGTACAGTGATTTTTGTCACTCTATTTATGCTGAATTCGATTGTGCTGGCGGTTCTTTTTAAAAAAGTGAGTGAATCGAGTGTGACGACGAACGTTTCAGAGCCATTGGTTCCACCGCCTGCAAAGAAGGCGCCCGGTGCTAATGACGATAGTAATAGTGCAGCGGAGCCAGCGGCGAATGCTTTGGTACCAGCACCAGCAGCCGCAGCTTCAACACCGGCCCCAGCGGCTAAGAAAATGGTCCCAACTCCTAGGCCTTCTCCTTCTACGCCGCCTCCGAAGCCAAAAACTGCGCCGACGCCTTAGTTTTGGTTAATTTGAATTAATAATGAGGATAAACGAGAGTTTTCAACTCCGCCAAATCTCCACGATGAAAATTGGTGGAGCGGCGGAGAAGATTCTCTCTGCGAAGACTTTTCTTAATTCACGAGTGGAACTTCCTAGGCCCATTCGCATTCTGGGTAATGGAAGCAACACTTTGATCGACGATCACGGATTGAAGGGCAGTGTGATTCTTACTCGAAACGATGTCCGGGAGAACTCTGATCCGATGATTCTAGATGAAACTCCACGCGAGTGTGTTATCGCAGTTTCTGCGGGGTACAACCTACCTGCGTTAGCTCGCTGGTCCGTAAAACGAGGATGGACGGGTTGCGAATATATGATCGGAATTCCCGGAACTCTGGGCGGGGCACTGGTTCAAAATGCGGGCGCTAACGAACAAGAATTGTCTGAAATTCTTGTCTCCGCAAAAACATTCAATCTCGAGGAGCATCAGTCGTTGCAGCTTTCGAAAGAGGAGTGCGCACTTGGATATCGCACAAGTCGCTTTAAAACGTTGGACGATCCAAAGCAGTTGCTCCTCATTGACTCCGTCACCCTTCGCCTGAAACGCGCCGAAAAAAATATCGACCTGGAGAAACTCTTAGAGCGCAATCTTCAGTATCGGAAGACCCAAACTCCTTATTCCAAACCGAGCCTGGGAAGTGTTTTCACTCGCCTTCGGGATGATAAAGGACAGTGGCTATACCCCGGGAAGCTCATTGAAGAATGCGGATTGAAGGGGCATAAGATCGGAGGGGCTTCCGTATCACATATTCATGCGAATTATATTGTAAATAATGGGGACGCCACTTTTGACGATGTCCTTAGACTGATTGAGCAAATTGAACGTACCGTCTTCAATAAGACAGGAGTTCGAATGCGGCGCGAGATCGTCATCTGGAGCGATCGGATTTGAAAGAGCTTAAGAATATAAAGGAGGCGTTTAGGGACGGAGATTGGATTGATGATTGATTATTGAAGAAAGGAATTAATTAATTTTTTCAGGCATTAATGGAGCATTGTAAAGAATCGATTAAATCGCAAAAACGGAGGGTGCGATTGATCAAATGAGAACCAGATGAAACCAGCTTTGCCGAGCAATTTTTCGCGTGGCACGTATCCCCAGTATCGAGAATCTTGACTGTCGTCGCGGTTATCTCCCATCACGAAGAATGAATCGGGAGGAACGATTTTAGGAGGCATATCGGTCGGCCCATGGTCGTCGAGATAGGTGATGTAGTGGCTAACGCTTCCAATTCGCTCTTTAAGAAGCGTTATATGGGATGGATTATATTTGGGCTTTAGGTCTTCGAGGATTGCCCGATCCGCCATCACTTCGGTTGGCAATTCTTCTCCATTCAATATGACCTTTTTATTTCGGACTTCGACCGTATCGCCCGGCACACCAATCACCCGTTTGATATAATCCTTGGACGGATCGAGAGGATATTCGAAAACCACGATGTCGCCGTGCTGCGGATCTTCACGATGCGCAAAAGCTTTGCGGGTGAATGGAATATGCCAATCGTAGGCGAACATGGAGACGAAAATGAACTCACCAATTTTTATCGTGGGAATCATGGAACCCGTCGGTATATGGCGTGGCGAGGCGACGGTGGTACGAAAGAAGAAAGCCACTACAATCGCCACAGCGATGGTGACAATCCATTCGTGAAAAAATCGCTTAAATTTGGGCTTCCAATCGTCGGAACGAGGATTTTCCAGGTCTGCGTTCTCGGGAGGTTTGGACTCAATTCCCACGCGCCTAATTAATCAGGTCGTAGCCATCCTGTCGAGCTTGAATCCAAAATGTCACCTCGTTCGGCATCAAAGAAAGATGCTTTCTCGGAACGGTTCCTATCGAGCTGAGTGATTTTCCAGCGCGTGCCGTTTCCACAAAACCATTTTTCACATTTACCTTTCGTTTTTAAAGGTCGGCTCACCATTCTTGACTGGGTATCAGAGAAACGGGAGTTTTGTTTCCCGATGCAGAGTAAAGAGTAAGCGAGGCGACTACGCTCGAATCCCATAGAGTGAACGAGATTCCAGTAAGCAGATGGAGCACGGTATCGCCTCTCCTCGTGACACCAGTCATCGGTTTCGAGAGCAGGGCACGGAAGCTGATGCGTACAGGGCAGTAGAACCGTCGAATGTCGTGACATATGATCCCTAAAGCGCAAGAAATTGCGGTTAATTTTTTTATTCGCCGGTTCGATGAAGATAAAGAGGCTCGACTCGTTGCTCGTTCGGATAACGGTTTCAAATAGCTGCAGCCAAGACACTTCAGCCTGAAGGCTATCATTTTCATCCATCAAGCCCATTTCATTGAGAACATCAATCGCAAGAAAGATCGTGTTCGAAAGCGGTGACGGAGTAAAATTCTTGTGCAGCTCCAAGGTTTCAGGAAGGAAGCTGGAGAACTCCACCTGAGCCCAGGTAGTCGCGGTAAGATCCCGGTCAATGGCCGTGATGCGCTCGAGTTGATATTCCGGATGCGCTCTAAAGAAATCCAAGCTTCCTAAAGTTCCCCCTAGGGTGCCGGAGCCAAAATCGATGAGGCTGAATGGTTTTCCCTGGAATATCTTTAAATAGCCATAATTCTCGAGCTCTAGGAGCGTCGCTTTGGCCTTCAAAGCACTTAAGAAACCAAAGTATTGGGAGTAGGCGGGTAAGATCGCATCATTCCAAAGCCGCTCCTCACCCGATTGATAGGATTCACAGCGCCTCTTTAGTTGCTCCCACTCTCGCTTATTCAAAGAGCGGCTAAAAAAAGCCTGTTCCAGTTTGGGATAAAGTTCAATTTTTTCATGGGAATCCTCTGCTGCCATGCTTCTTTAATCACCCTTCCTAATCGAAGCCTGGGCAACCTCGGCTATCCCGTCTTGGCGGTGACGCATTCTTCGTGGTGACGGAGTCAATCGCATTACTTAGTAGCGGTCTTCGCTTTTTTGCCCCTTCAGGTCAATTGGCTTAAAGAGATTTATTGGGTACGTACTGCCTAAAAGATATCATAGATAAATGAAGGTCTTGCTGCTGAAACCTTATTTGGTCGCACGAACGAATGGCGGCGAGATATCAATGATAGAACGTCTTCGGGTCTTAAAGTCATGGGGAGCTGAGATCCAGATCCACATCGGAGTACCAGCCTCTAGCCGCACGGCAAGTGAATCTTTTTTGCGCGAAATGGGGACGGAGTTAGATTCGGCAGGCGGTTATCAGGTGGGCGGCTTGGAATGTCATGTTTCATTTAGTGATACCTTTCACCCCCACGACATATCTGCACAGTCCGCGATGGAAGACCATTATCTAAAGATTCTCCAACGAGAGAAGCCGGACTTAGTATGGGCTCATTATACCGATTTTTTCTCCGTCACCTCATCGGTGCGATGGAATCCCGATCGAACTTGGGTTGTGCTGACGGATAATGAATTTCCGCGACAACTTGAGCTCAATCAATTTCCTACCGTAGCCTCCGCTTATCTGAATTTGCGGACAGTTATAGTGGCATCGCGTTTTATGCAGCGGAGCCTTCGCACTGTAATGCCGTGGGCCCAAATCCTGCGTATACCGAACCCTGTCGAGTCTTTACAGGAAGTCAATCCTGTGCCCCGCGATCCACGTTACTGGATTTTTGTTAACCCGATTAAAGTTAAGGGCGTAGAATTCATGCTCAACCTGGTGACGGAGTTACCTAAGGAAAAATTTCTCTTCGTGGGAAATTGGGGTAACGATCGTCCCGAAAATCTTCCTTTAAACGTTGAATGGCTGCCTCGTCAGAATGGACTAAATGAGGTCTTTCAAAAAGCTAAAGGGTTACTGATGCCGAGTGTTTGGGACGAAGCTTTCGGCCGGCTGGTTCTTGAATCTATGGCTGCAGGCGTTCCGGTAATTTCCAGCGATAGGGGTTCACTTCCCGAAACTGTGGGTGACGGAGGAACGGTATTGCCATTGGAAATAAATCAATGGCGGGAGCGGCTTCAAGCAAATAATGAACCTTATTGGCAGGAGAGTGTAATGCGTGGCATCAGACGCGTTGTAGAATATCGTCTTGAGACAGCTCACCGCTTGAAGGGTCTTCATCGGCTGTTAAAACGACATTTTTCTTTGCAAGGCTGATAAAATAAGGAGGTAACTTATAAAGGCCTTCGAAAACTTATGGCTGGATTAGACGAAAAAACGAAGTCGGACGAAAGCGATCGATCAAGGACCTACTACAGGGTTCCCTGTGAATTACAAATTCGGTTTCGAAGGCTTGATAATGAGGAACTTAAGGTTTTTTCGTCATTTGCAATGCGTCCATCACCTCATTCGAATTTAAAAACTGAAATTGAGCAACAACTGCAGGGAATCGGCATTCGGGAGGAATCAAAAACTCTGTTTGAAAAAGCCTTTCAGCTGTTATTGAATTTAGATCAACGTCTTGAGCGCATTGAAGAACAACTGGCAAGTCTTGCTTCGGGAGCCAAATCAACCTTGGATTCCTATGAATGGGTTCACGGAGATATCGGAGCCGGCGGTCTTGCGTTTTTTCCTGAGTCGAAAAACCCCCTCTTAAAGGGCGAAAAACTTCTGATGGATATAATTCTTCCGACATTGCCGGAACATCGGTTTGTTGTGGCAGCAGAAGTTTCACACATAGATGAAGTGGGTAAAGTAGGAACAAAGTTTATTTCCATCCACGAAGACGATCGCGAATTCATTCATAGGTTTGTCATTTCGAGAGAACGCGAGATTCTTCGTCTTAGAGCGCTTGAGAGGGAAAGGAAAAAGGACAAAGATACTGATTCAGCACGGTAGTTCTAACCGCCTCAATGACGCGCTAAAGGCTCCAGAGAGCGCAGTTTTAAAATAATTCTCAATTTACTCCGTCACCAATATCTTTCTAGCAAAAACGTAAAAGCATCCAAGGTTCCGAAATTTTTCGAGAGCGGCTGCCCATATTAGTCGCATTTTGCTTCTTCAGTCTAAGCACTTGTCCGATCCTGAAAAGATGGAGAAGTTATAAGAATATGCCGCTTAAAATCGTCTCTTGGAATGTAAACGGTATTCGTGCTTGCGCACGCCAGGAGCTGGAGCAGTTTCTTCGTGCCGAAGATCCGGACATCGTTTGCCTACAAGAAATTAAGGCGACATATGAGCAATGCCGTGGATTAGAAATTTGGCAGAACCTCCCCAAATACGACTTGGCATGTCATTCCGCCGTACGCCCAGGATATAGTGGAGTTCTCACTCTAATTAAACATCAGTCTGTAAGGTGCCGAATTGGATGCGGAGAACCTCGTTTCGATGCGGAGGGACGAGTGGTAGTCTCCGATTTCGGAACGTTTTGTCTGGCAAATCTTTATTTTCCGAATGGCGGTTCCGGTCCTTTAAGACATGATTTTAAAATGCAGTTTCTAATTTATATTTTGGAATTCTTCAGTGCTTTAGATAAAGAGAAGCCTTTGCTAATGACCGGAGACTTTAACATTGCTCATAAGCCCATCGATATTCATGACCCCATTCGCTTAAATGGGATGAGTGGCTTTATGCCTGTGGAGAGAGAATGGATGGATCTACTTATAGCGCGCGGATTCGTTGATACATTTCGGTATTTAAATCCTTCATTACGAGACCAGTATTCATGGTGGTCTTACCGCCAAGGTGCGAGGCGCCGAAACAAGGGATGGAGAATAGATTATTTTTTCATTTCCGAACGCTGGAAAGGAAAAGTGCTCCGAAGCGTAATGTATCGCGATGTCAAAGGCTCGGACCATTGTCCTCTCGGATTGACGCTTACGAACGTATGAGAAATTGTCCTACCAGATGCAATTGAGTGGGATTCTTTTGCCCGCTAGGCAGCTTGAGTAGCCGCGTCGCAGGTCGTAAACGTAAAGAATACTTTGCCTTTTCTGGCAGGTTCCCTGACTCGGTTCCTTGACTCCGTCACCTGGGTTGATTCTTTGAAATTCCTTAAAAGACCGCTATCCCCGACGTTTGGGACCTATTGTGGGCTGGAGAGTTGACATTAAGCTAACCCGACCTACTTTCGAAGAAGTGGTATCTGACAAAACCAGGCGGAGCATCAAGCGGTTTTTTTGTTACATAGGATTTGCTTGGTCATGATGAAATAAAGGAGTCGAGAATGGGAAGATGCGTAGGAATTGATTTAGGAACAACTAATTCTGTAGTTGCAATTATGGAAGGCGGCCAGCCTAAAGTGATCACGAATGAGGAGGGGGGACGTACCACTCCATCGGTTGTCGCATTTACCAAGGATGGCTCAAAACTAGTAGGGCAAGTGGCTAAGCGTCAGGCGGTCACTAATCCTACTAATACCATTTTTTCAGCAAAGAGATTTATCGGTCGTACTTTTGAAGAATCTCAACAGGAGACGAGACGGATTCCTTACAAAGTCGTACGGGGCGATAAAAACGATCCGCGCTTTGAGATACAAGGAAAGCTGTATACCCCGCAAGAAATCTCGGCGCAGGTATTGATGAAGCTTAAGAAGGCTGCGGAAGACTATCTAGGACAGCCCGTTACCGATGCAGTCATCACAGTTCCGGCTTATTTTAATGATTCGCAACGCCAAGCTACTAAAGATGCTGGGACGATCGCCGGCCTAAATGTAAAACGAATTATTAACGAGCCCACCGCAGCCGCCCTCGCTTACGGTTTAGATAAAAAGAAAGACGAGACAATCGCTGTATTCGATCTCGGAGGAGGAACCTTTGATATTTCCATTTTGGAAGTGGGTGACAATGTCGTTGAAGTCAAAGCAACCAATGGAGATACACATCTCGGAGGCGATGATTTCGATAATCGGGTGATGGATTGGCTGATAGAGGAATTCAAAAAGGATCAAGGAATCGATTTATCCAAGGATCCTATGGCGGTTCAAAGGTTGAGAGAAGCTGCCGAAAAAGCAAAGGTTGAACTTTCTTCCGTCTTGGAGACGGATATAAATCTTCCATTTATAACGGCTGATTCTGCGGGACCGAAGCATTTGTCTCTTAAACTTACTCGAAGCAAGTTTGAAGCTTTAGTTGAAGATTTAGTTCAGAAAACTTTGCAGCCTTGTAAGCAGGCGATGGCAGATGCTGGCATTAAGTCCGATAAGATCGATGAAGTTGTTCTTGTAGGTGGGAGCACTCGGGTTCCTCGAATTCAGCAAATTGTTCGAGATTTTTTTGGGAAAGAGCCTAACAAGTCAGTAAATCCAGACGAAGTTGTTGCGATCGGAGCAGCCGTCCAAGCTGGAGTTTTGACGGGTGATGTAAAAGATGTTCTTCTGTTGGATGTGACGCCTCTGTCCTTAGGGATCGAAACCCTTGGAGGAGTGATGACTCGGTTAATTGAAAGAAACACGACCATTCCGACTCGAAAGGGTGAAGTATTTTCAACTGCTGCGGATAGTCAGACAAGCGTAGAAATTCATGTGATGCAAGGTGAGCGTGAAATGGCGCGTGACAATCGAACTTTGGGAAGGTTTTTCTTGGAGGGAATCCCAGCTGCTCCTCGAGGAGTTCCGCAAATTGAAGTTACTTTCGATATTGATGCAAATGGGATTCTGCATGTTTCTGCTAAGGACAAAGCTACTGCCAAGGAACAAAAGATTCGAATTGAAAGTTCCAGTGGACTTGGAAAAGATGAAATCGACCGGATGGTCAAAGATGCTGAAACGCATCGAGAAGAGGACAAAGCTAAGCATGAGGTAGCGGTCGCTCGAAACCAACTTGATAACCTGATTTTCCAGTCCGAGAGAACGCTAAAAGAACAGTCGGACAAAATTGATTCGTCTTTGAAGGAAAATCTTAACAAAGCCCTGGAGACTGGCAAAACAGCGCTTAAGAGCGAAGATCTTCAACTGCTACGGAATGCGACGGAAGAAATCACGGCCCTAAACCACAAAATCGCTGAACAGTTATATAAAGCCACGGGTGGGACTCCCGCAGATCAAGCCGAAAGAAAACAAGGCGAGAAGTCCGGTGACGGAGTTACGGACAACGTAATCGACGCTGAGTTTACCGAACGTAAAGACGGAGGCGTGACTAACTAGTTGAAAGGGCGAAATGGGACTTGGCTGCCCCGCGGAGACGTCGATGTCCCATTAACTTCCTTATCTTACGGAAACAATCGTTACAGTCCTGTAAAAACTCATTTTTAGAGCACCTGGAGACGTTTTAGTCCACTCCTTCACTCCATAATTCTAGCTTGGACCTTTCTTTTTGGCATTAGTTTTGCATCTTCCAGTCTATAGGACCATTCGCGCGTGCAAACTTACTCGCGGATTGAAGTAGGGATTAAGAGAAAAATTCATTAGGGGTAATTAAGGGTTCCAAAAATACAGCCGATTTATTTTAAGGCATTCAGCAAACTTGCGCATTCCATACGCCGAGGTTGCCAAATCCTCTAACCTAATTTTTCCCTTTCATAATCCAAACGTTCTGAGATCCAAAGATGGAACTCGATAATTTCTTCGAAGGGAAACAAAATGGACGTTTATTTACGAATAGCTAGAGCTTTATTGGGAATTTCCTTTGTTGCATTATTTCTATGCGGCTGTGGTTCTTCCGATAGTGCTCAAGTGCCACAAATAAATCGGGATGACGCGACTGAACGACGGGCCTCCGGTGAATCTAAAGCCGCTCAAGATGAATCCGAACAAGCGAACGCTCAAGCGCAAGCGGATCAGCGACGTCAAACTGCAAAGGATAGTTTTTCGAAAAATACATTTGGTTCAAGTGTAGCATCAACTGGGATTTCTGCTCACTCTGGAGCAGCCATTTCCACCCACGCCGACGCTTTGGGCTCCTATCTGTCGCCAATGGCTCTAGGATTAGCGGCGGTTCTGTTGGGAAAAGAAGGCCCAAAAGCGGTGACGAACTTAACTAAGTATGTCTCCATTAAGGGAAAACAAAACTCGGGCTCAACGCCCAACCCTGTGGACTCTAGTCCACGCCAGGGCGCAGAAAATAAAACAAACAACAACAACTGTTCAAATTCAGGACTCCGTCACTCGTCATTGACCAGCGAGGTCCAGGGTATTTTTCATTCATCTGGTTATTAGTTTTTGGGGGTAAAAAAATGAGCGATAAAAACAAAATATTAAATCTATTAGCAATGATTCTTTTAGCCATATCGATTTCAGCTTGTGGAAAGAGCGAAACACAGGATGTCCAAGCGCGACGCAGCGTTCAAGATGTCCCAAAGTCCTCGCCAGTTCAGGCTAACGTAGATTCTAATCAACCTTCCAACCAATCCGCATTGCCTGATGCCTTCAGTTCTGTTTCTCAGAGCTGGGAAAAAGACCGAGCAGAAGAAAGAGCATTGGAAGAGAAAAAGATGCTGCGTGATACCGCAATCAACCGAGAGAACAACAACGCTGCCTACAAAAGCCAACAACTGGATGTAATGGGAACGCTTTTCACTTCCACAATCATGATGGAAGGATTTCGTGACGCCATGCCAGGCAAAAGATGTCGTGAAAAGACAGATAATCTAAAAGACATCTTGCATGAGGCGGAAAAATCCATTGGTGAAAATCCTGCCTCACCCACTGTTACTAAGGTCAAAGGTAAGAAAGAAACAACCAGCGGAAACTCTGTGACTTAACTCATTTGCAGGTGCTTGCTTTAGGAAAGCTCGATGCTGTCTCCGTCACTCCAGGACTGCTGCAGCTTTGAAAGAACAGACAGTCCGCGACTTTTGGGGAAGAACATTTTTCGGCCGGAATGTTCCGTAAATAGCCCGTTTACGGAAGTCGATATCATTCTAAACTCCATTTAATAGCGTTTTTGGCACTGGCATGAATCCTGCAATGCCTTTCGTCGATATGGCGAGGATTCCACGACGACTCATTCTTCAGGATCAAAGTTATTTCCATGTAACCTGGAAGTGTCACAATAATGATTTCCTTCTTCGAGACGATACCATTAAAGCTAAACTTTATTCACTGCTCTCTCGATACAAGCAGCAGTACAACATCAAAATTTACGGCTACTGTTTTATGGATAACCACCCACATCTTGTGGGGTACTGCAAATCGGTGACCGAGTTCAGTCACTTTTTCCAAGTTGTAAATGGTCTACTAGCTCGATTCATAAATCGCCTTCATCGCCGAAAAGGCCAGGTGGTTATGGATCGTATACATTCTCCGCAAATTCAGAGCGAACGGCATATGCTGCACGTCCTCCATTACATAGATTTAAATCCAGTTCGAGCGGGAGTTTGCAAAAGAGCGCGCGATTATCGCTGGTCATCATATCGCAGTCATGCCGAGAAATTGCACGACCCTTTATTAGATCCGCTGCCACCGGGACTTAATGTTCAACCGAAACAGTATGCAGATACAAATTTGCTCATACTTCTTCGAGGAACTGAGCGCGTTCCTTTTTACTCCCGTATTTTTTTTATTGGAACGCCCGCTTGGATTTTAAAAAGGCAGAGATCTGTTTACAGTGCGCTTCTCGGGTCAAACGCTCATTCTCAATCGGCTGGAAAGTAATTGAGATGGAAGTTAGCTATAAACCCGCCCATTGCACTCTCAGCAGCACCCGTACAACGTGTTTTTCAGACGGTAAGATTCAGCTGATCAAGGTTCAGGTTCTCATACGATCCGGAATTCCACGGTTCGATATCATCGGCTTACCGCAAAGTATGATTCGAGAGGGGAAGGACCGAATTCTTTCATCGCTTTCGTCTCTTGGAATTGAACTTCCGGCACAAAAGGTCCTCGTAAGTCTCATTCCTGGTGATTTGCCGAAAGAAGGTACACACTTTGATCTCCCGATCTTGGCAGGTATACTTGCCGCTCTAGGGTTGCTCGCTCGACATGACGAACAATGCTTTTACTGGGGAGAAGTCGGACTTGATGGTTCGGTGCAACCTCTGAATGACCCTTTGGCACACATTCTTTATGCGAATCAGTTTAATCCGAGCGACCTTATAACGGGTCTTGGAAAGATCGATTTCAGCTTTGTAGATCAATTTTTGAAGACTCACCCAAAGGGAATTAAACATGTTCAAGAAATTTTACTGGAAGCTACTCCACCTGCAAATAACTATGCTTCTGCCCCCGTTATGCGCACCGATGAAGCTGTAGAACTGGCGATTCATGACTTATGGATAAAAGAAATTCCAGCGGACAGTCGCTGGAATTCGTTAAGAGGCTCGCCCGAGCAATTTTTGTTCTGGATATTGGTGATGTTAGGCCGCCACCATATATTGCTGGAAGGCTCCCCAGGGGTTGGAAAAAGTTCCTGGTGTCTAGCGGTCGATGAACTTCAATTGCCATTGACTCGTCATAGACTAGCAGAGCGATTGAGGCACCACTCGTTTGTGAGCTCTAGGATTCGAAAAGTCTCCGACCTCTTTAGTCCACCATTTGAGGCACCACATCACAGCAGTTCCAGAGCCGCAATTGTGGGCGGCGGAAGCGGAGCGATTGAAGTCGGAGCTCTTTCTAGATCGGAAGGAGGAATACTGTTTTTGGATGAGTTTAATGAATTCAGTCGAGACGTTTTAGAAAGCTTACGGGAACCCTTGGAAACCAAAAGTATCACAATTGCTCGTCGGGGGATTGCCGAGCAATTGCCTGCTGATATCCAGCTTCTTTGCGCAATGAACCCCTGCAAATGTGGAAATTTCCGAAGTAAAAAATTGTGCACGTGTACAACAAACGAATTTCAACGCTATCAGACTAGGATCTCCGGACCACTTAAGGACCGCTTCCATGCTTGTTGTTGGTGGGAATTCATCGAAGAAAAAATTCCGAAGGAATTTCATCTTCAGAAGTTAAGGACCAGAATTGTGGAGTGCAATCGTAACCGAAAGCCAAACTTGGGGCAAATTCTACCTCCATTGCGCTTGAAACCACGACGTCAAAAAAGATGGCTCGAATTTTTTGGAAGCTGGTGCAAATGGTTTGGCATCTCAGACCCCGAAAATAGGGACGCTGACGAGTTTAATAATTTTCTTAAAAGAATTGAGGATGCGAATGGATAAAGAAGAGTTCAGGGACATGGTCGAGTTGGAGAGAGGATTAGAAGCTATGGAACTTCGAATTCTGGAGTCTATTTGGTCGTTGGAGAGAGCTGTCTTGGATGAACTTGACGCGTTAAGAAAGCTTCAGTCTAGTTTCGATCTCATTCAGACCGCACTTTTAAAACAAAAGTTTGGATCGGCTCGTCTCGATCTAAAACCGTAAACAACCATTGCCGATATTGTTCGTCCCGCCAAATCGAGACACGATCCCCTGGTCTCGAGGTCCAAAAGACCTTGAGACCAGGTTTCCTTGTAGTTGCGGCGAAATTCATCATACGGTCTGACGCTCTTTTCCAAGTGGCTTGCTAGATCTTTGGCATTTTCCCATGCGGCGGTATTTCAAATGAGGAGCCATCTCGAGAGGTCTCAATCGTATTGCGCAAGAATTCTTGAATATCTTTGAAATTTTGAAAAGGCACGAATGGAATGTTTTGTTCGAAGCAGTATGCTTCAAGATACCCTTTTGCGAAAACCAAGTCAGCTAATTGAATTGGACAGGCGTCAGTGTGTCCGTCACCAATGTAGACTACGAAAACTTCAGGAGAATCGGATATTTCGTTCAGAATTGAAGCACTTTTGCAATGATTGCAATTCGGGCAGAGTCTTGCAATATTTGGTGGCTTTACTAGCCACTGGGAGTCCTGGGTTCGAAAGTCGTTTGCGATAATCGGAATGTCGAAAATCCGCTCTCTCTTCAGAAGTCTGTAAATAAATTGATTGAAGCCTCCACTCAGAATACGAAGATCGTATCCTTTGTTTCGTGTCCACCCAACAAAGTCCTTAAACCAAGGATCAACTTGTATGTGTTCCAGGACAAATTCAAGAGCCTCGTCCTCTGAAACATCAATCAAATCAAAAGCCTTTTGCAGTCCATCACTTTCGGGCATTGTTCCGTTCAATAGCCGCCGTTCTATCCAATGCCAGGATGATCCTGCGAATCGATTGAGGAGTGACTTTAGGGAATCTCGATTGCTGATGGTTCCGTCGAAATCAGAAAAAATCGTCATTCGACTAGAACGCGTGAGTGGAAGTCTTACCGAGGGGGAGCGACTGAGTTGCATTGATTTCTACTGAATTGCAACCGAGGTATGCTTTCAAAGGAAAATGATTCCTGCACATTTTTGAACTTTTCAAGTATTTGACTCCGTCACGCGATAAATCACTCATGCGATAATTTCACTCCATAAATATTAACTCAAAATCCTTGATTAACCTCGTCCATAAAAAAAGAGCCGCATTTGCGGCCCTTCTTTTTTCAGTCCATTCGAAAGTTGACTGAAAGTCTGTTCAGCTCAATTCAACGACTTAAGCTCGGTTGAGAGATTTCTTGAAATCAAGACTTGGCTTGAACGTGCAGGTTTTAGAGGCCTTAATAGTGATGGGCTGACCTGTCTGAGGGTTGATTCCTTTTCTTGCTTTCCGCGTTTTTACCGTCCAGGTACCAAATCCTGGAAAGCTAAAGCGTTTATCTTTTTTTAGGCCCTTCGCCAAATTAGCGAAACAAAGATCCACGGCTTCGCTGACCGCCTTTTTGGACAGTCCCTTATGTTCCTTGCAAATGGCGGTGATTAGATCTGATTTTGTCATTGATTCCTCCCATTAGTGTTTGAATTTAAACAAGAATCTATTGTCGAGAGAACTGATCCAATGTGTCAATCACGATTCTCGATATATCCTCCTTCTAGGAGAACGATTCGGGGGACGGAGACTCCAGTCCTTATGAATCGAAATGACAGCCTGAACACTTTCGTATAGCCAGTCGCGGAAGGCTTTGCTTTGGAAGTGTGTGCCAATGCCTCTATCTAACGCAGAGGATTAAGGTTTTTTGACTCCGTCACCATATCAGGAGATAATAGAAGAACGGAGAGCAAGGGCTTAAAAAGCGGCAGTTCAGCTGCAAACCAAGGGTGAAAAACGGAGGGACGACGTTCATGCTAAGGGGCGAGTCGGGCTTAAAATCAAGTGTCGAAACGATCTTGTCTGCGTCCAAGTATGTCGATGCATTCAAAGAATTAGGATGGACAGGTACCTTCTGGGATTATCTTAAAGTCATTGAAGAAGATCCAAGCGTTGCGAGAAATGCGCATCAACGTCTTTACGATATGGTGATGTCACATGGAACCGTCGATTATATCGACGCAAAAAAACACATTATCCATTACAAATTCTTCGACGATCCCGACGATGGGGGCCGCGATGCTATTTTCGGCCTTGATGTTCCGTTGATGAAATTTGTGAGTGCTCTTAAATCTGCTGCAAAGGGATATGGGACTGAACATCGGGTTCTTTTACTTCACGGCCCCGTAGGAAGTTCGAAATCTACCATTGTTCGCCTAATCAAAAAAGGTCTTGAGCGCTATTCAAGAAAGCCCGAAGGGCGTCTCTACACTTATCAATGGGCCCTGAAAGATCCAGTCACGGTCGAAGGCAAGCCTCTTCTTGGCGAGGGAGTTCATGAGTTCCCATCTCCAATGCACGAAGAGCCGCTCAAGCTTCTTCCTCCTGAAGTGCGAGAAGAAGTCCTCAACCACATTAACAAAGGCCGTTCTCCTGAGGATCGCATCGTGATCGAGGGCGAGCTGAATCCATGTTGCCGTTTCATTTACAATAGCCTCCTGGATTATTATGGCGGCGATTACCGAAAAATCTTAGAAAATGTCAGGATCCGACGTCTCGAACTCTCTGAAAAGAAGCGACAGGGTATCGCTACCTTTCAACCTAAGGATGAAAAGAATCAAGATTCAACGGAACTCACCGGTGACATCAACTATCGAAAGATTGCCACCTTCGGCAGTGAATCGGACCCACGCGCCTTCAATTTCGATGGTGAGTTTAACGTTGCAAATCGTGGAGTCATCGAGTTCATCGAAGTTTTAAAACTGGACGTTGCATTCTTGTATGATCTTCTCGGAGCTAGTCAAGAACACAAAATTAAACCAAAAAAATTCCCGCAAACCGATATCGACGAAGTGATCGTCGGACATACGAATGAACCCGAATATCGCAAACTTCAGAATAACGAATTCATGGAAGCGCTTCGCGACCGCACTGTGAAAATTGACATTCCGTATATCACGAAATGGTCCGAGGAAACGAAGATTTACAAACGTGATTACAATACGACACGAGTTCGAGGAAAACACATCGCACCTCATACGCTTGAAATGGCTGCGATGTGGGCCGTTCTCACTCGGCTCGAGGAACCAAAGAAAGCTAATCTGACCCTCCTCCAAAAATTGAAACTTTATGACGGAAAATCTCTGCCCGGTTTTACGGAAGACAATATCAAAGAGTTGCGAAAAGAGTCGCCGCGGGAAGGAATGGAAGGTATTTCACCTCGCTATGTGCAAGATAAAGTGAGCAATGCATTGGTTTCTAACGAGGCCACTTCAGTGAACCCTTTCATGGTTCTTAACGAACTTGAGAGCGGACTCAAGCACCACTCCTTGATCGCCAATGAAGAATTGCGCAAGCGATTCCGCGAACTACTTACGGTCGTTCGCCAAGAATACGAAGATATAGTGAAGAACGAAGTGCAGCGAGCGGTTTGCGCCGACGAAGAATCGATTACAAAACTCTGTGCGAATTACATCGATGCCGTGAAAGCCTATACACAACGCGAAAAAGTCAAAAACAAATTCACGGGTCAATATGAAGAGCCCGACGAAAAACTTATGCGCTCAATCGAAGAAAAAATTGAGATTCCTGATTCGCGTAAAGATGATTTTCGCCGTGAGATCATGAATTATATTGGAGCGCTCGCTGTCGAAGGTAAGACATTCTATTACCGAACAAATGAGCGACTTCATAAAGCGCTCGAACTCAAGCTTTTTGAAGATCAAAAAGACTCAATCAAGCTCACCAATTTGGTTTCAAATGTCATCGATAAAGAAACCCAAGAGAAGATTGATATCGTAAAGACACGTCTCATTAAGAACTTTGGTTACAACGAAGAGAGCGCCACCGATGTGCTGAACTTCGTTGCTTCGATTTTTGCCCGAGGAGATATCAAGGACAAAAATTAAGGTGTTCCTGAAGATCAATACCGATCATGCCCGCTTCCGTCAGATCATTCGTGGGAAGGTCAAAAAGGAACTGAGAAAGTACATTTCCCGAGGGGAAATGCTCGGACGAAAAGGCAAAGATCTCGTCACCATTCCAATGCCGAGCATTGATCTTCCGCATTTTGAATTTGGCGACAATAAAGGGCGAGGCGTAGCAGCAGGGGACGGCCAGGTTGGCACTTCACTTGGGCCTTCGGGTGACAACAGTGGCCAAGGGCAAGCCGGTAACGCTGAAGGTATTCACGTCCGCGAGGTCGACATCACGCTCGAAGAACTTGCGGCCATAATGGGAGAAGAGCTTGGGCTTCCGCATATTCAGCCGAAAGGCGATAAAAATATTAGCTCCATTCGAGATCGCTATACCGGAATCCACAACATCGGTCCGAAGTCGCTCCTCCATTTCAAGCGAACTTACAAACAAGCTCTGAGAAGGCAAATTGCGACTGGAAGTTACGACGAGCAGAATCCAGCCATCATTCCTGAATCGCGAGACGAGCGTTACCGGACGTGGCGCCCAAAAACAGTCGAGAATAATTCCGCGGTGATCATTCTCATTATGGATGTTTCAGGATCGATGGGAGATGAACAAAAAGAGATTGTGCGGACAACTTCGTTTTGGATCGATACCTGGTTGCGCTCGCAATATAAAGGTCTTGAAACACGGTATATCGTCCATGATGCTTCGGCTCGCGAAGTCGATCGAGACACTTTCTTCTCCACCCGAGAGTCGGGAGGAACGATCATTTCTTCGGCGTATCTTCTTGCCCAAGAATTAATTCAGAAGCACTACCCATTTTCTGAATGGAATATTTATCCTTTTCATTTTTCCGATGGTGACAATTGGAGTGCGGATGATACACAAAAGTGCTTTGAGATTTTGCGCGATAAAATTCTGCCGCGCACGAACATGTTTTGTTATGGGCAGGTGGAGAGTTTGTACGGAAGCGGCCAATTTTTCCGCGATTTGAAAGAGCGATTTCAAACTTCCGATCGAGTCATTGCCTCTCGGATTCCAAACAAAGATGCCATCTACGATTCCATCAAAGAATTCTTAAACAAAGGGTTGTAAATCAGATGGCGGATCTTTCTAGAGAACTTCGCTCTTATCAAGATGAAATCGAAAAATACGCGAAGGACTATGGGCTCGATTTTCTCACCACGGTTTTCGAGGTCCTCGATTTCGAAGAGCTCAACCAAGTGGCGGGGTATGGAGGATTCCCGACCCGCTACCCGCACTGGTCTTTCGGAATGGAATATGAGCGTCTTTCAAAGAGCTATTCTTATGGGCTTTCTAAAATTTATGAAATGGTGATTAACAATGATCCAGTCGTAGCCTATCTGCTGAAATCCAATTCGACTTTGGACCAAAAATTAGTCATGGCCCATGTCTATGGGCATGCCGATTTTTTCAAAAATAATGCCTATTTTTCTGAAACAAATCGAAAATCCATCGACATGATGGCAAACCACGCCATCAAGATTCGTCGATACATTGAAAAATTTGGATTTGAACGGGTCGAAAACTTCCTCGATGTCTGTCTCTCGATAGAGAATTTAATCGATCCCCATGGAAATTTCATTAAGCGTTCACGCGAACCCTCCGACGAAGTCATTGATGACCCCACACGAGTCAAGGTCGCCAAACTGCGCGCTAAAAGCTACATGGACAAGTTCATCAATCCTCCAGAATTCCTCGAGGAGCAAAAGAGAAAAATTATCGAACAGAACAAGCGCGAAAGAAAAATTCCCGAAGCGCCGCAACAAGACACGCTCGCATTTCTGATTGAACACGCACCCCTGGAGAATTGGGAACGCGATGTTCTTTCAATGATTCGCGAGGAAGCTTATTATTTTCTTCCGCAGGGACAAACCAAAGTGATGAATGAGGGTTGGGCTAGTTATTGGCACTCTACGATCATGACTCAAAAAGCAATGCGTGATTCCGAAGTCATCGATTACGCCGATCATCATTCAGGAACTGTTTCCATGGCTGGCGGTAGGTTTAATCCTTACAAAATCGGTCTTGAACTTTATCGCGATATTGAAGATCGATGGAACAAGGGAAAGTTTGGCGGCGACTATGATTCGTGCACAGATTTGATGGCCAAAAAGAATTGGAACAAAAAACTTGAGAAGGGCCGCGAAAAGATCTTTGAGGTCAGAAAGATTTATAACGATGTTACGTTTCTCGATGAATTTTTGACGCCCGAGTTTTGTGCAACTCACAAGCTCTTTACGTTTCAGCTCAATCCAAAGACAAATGAATATGAGATCGCGTCTCGAGAATTCGAAAAGATAAAAAAGCAGCTTCTCTTCCAACTTACTAATTTGGGTCGCCCAAGGATTTTTGTGGTCGATGCGAACTATCAAAATCGCGGTGAGCTGTATCTTTGGCATCAATTCGAAGGTGTCGAACTCAAACTTGTGACCGCTAAAGACACCTTGATCAATTCACAGAAATGTTGGCGCAGACCCGTGCACATTCAAACGCGGCTTGATGATCACTATCGCCTGCTTAGCTTTGACGGCAAAGATTTAACGGAACGAACGCTCAGTCGAGACGACGCCTACCATCGGGACTAGACCTCCCTAGCTTTGTGTATTAGCGATCCCAAAGAAGAAAAGAAGACCTTTTCCTTTGATGGTCTCCTCATTAAACTTAAGCGGTGATTCCAGCCATAATTCCGGTCGCAGGCTTAGGGACCCGATCTCTTCCTGCTTCAAAAGCTATTCCAAAGGAAATGCTGCCGGTCTTTGATCGCCCCGTGATTCAGCACGTTGTTGAAGAGGTTGTCGGCGCCGGCTCGAAAGACATTATTTTCGTAAACTCTCGCGGCAAGAGCTCTATTGAAGATCATTTCGATATCGATGTGGAATTGGAAAGCATCTTGAAATCGAAAAACAAAAAGGAACTTTTAGAAGTAGTCTCTTCTGTCTCGCGCCTGATTCATGTTCAATCGATTCGACAAAAAGAGCAGCTGGGTCTCGGGCATGCCGTGTTGACGGCAGAACCTCTCGTCAAAGATCCGCTTTTTTCGGTGCTTTTGGCCGATGAAATGATGGAGTCGAAGGATGGTTCTCCTGGGGGTGGACTAAAACAGCTATTTGAGGTTCATCGCAGACTTCCAAAATCTTCCAATGGGGCGGGCGTGATTCTTCTGATGCGAGTTGCCGATGAAGAGGTCTCAAAATATGGAATCTGCGAAATTGAAGATGAAAGAGGGCAGCAGGATTTCTTTCGCATCAAGCACTGTAAGGAGAAGCCTGATCCAGCGAAAACGAAGTCGCGATGGGCAATTATAGGTCGGTATCTACTTCCACAGGAGCTCTTTCAAATTCTTTCGCGCCAAAAGCCTGGAGCAATCGGCGAAATTCAACTCACGGATGCCCTCAACACTTTAGCAGAGAAGGGCCAGCTTTATGGGTGCGAGTTTCAGGGAAAACGATTTGATGCGGGAGATCGATTTGGGTTTTTGAAAGCGAATCTGCACTATTATTTGAAGAGCCCACTTAAGAAACAGGTTATCGAATACTTGAAGGAGTTGGTCGGATGACTTTAAAATGGGTCGCAAAGGAGCCGAATTTGAGCAAATCGCGATTTTGGTGGATCTCGGTATCAGCAATATTTTTTTTCATTCCGGTTGTTGCATTTTCTCAGCGGGAAAAACAGAAAACTTCGGTGGGAAGTGGTACGGAAGCTCCCTCTGCTCGTGAGGTGCCCGTTAAGGAATTGGACAGAGAGTTAATCCGCGAGAGATTGAGAAAGGTTTACGGAAATTTTAATTTAAAACTTGCTCATACTTGGCAGGCCACTTTTGAGGGAAAAACTGAAACCTGGCATTGGACAGGAAAATCCTGGAAGTGCCCCCCAGCTGCGGTGACAAAAGATCCCGTTCAGAACGAAGTTGGAGCGACGAACGTGGTTTGTAGCGAGTGGATTCCGGCGAGCTTTCGCTGGTGGAATATAGAATCCGGTTGGCTGTCGAATAGCTCTCCGCTCGGAAGGGCGTCTTTTGACGTCGGACAAGTCAAAGCAGAGAAACCCGCCGGAGCCGCCTCTGCTCAGGCAGGTAAAGACGCCTCCAGCGTTGAAGCTGGGCCCTCCGGCTCGGTGACGGAGTCAAATGGGGAAGCCGAAGAAAATGGCCAGGATGACCCCTCCTTAAGTAGGGCAAAGCGATGGGCGGATGAAGTTTGGAATTGGCAACTTCCGAATCATGGTGAGGCCAGAGTTTATATTTCACTGCGTAATCAGCGAATCGATCGAATCGATACTAAGAATTCGACGGAATTTATTGAATGGAATCAAAAAAATCAGAAAGTGCCGGAAATTGAAAAAATCGTACTTGAGCGAGGTCCCACGCGCCTTGCTCTAGTTCGAATTCCGGATCCTGTCGCTACGCCCGGCAAACAAAAAGCGGGTAATAAACACAGCCGTTCTAATTGACTTGACGATAGTTAACTAGATCAAGATTTCAGTTAAGGCTCCCGCGATTTCTTTCGCTTCCGGCCGAAATTTCCCGTTTCCGGAATTTCAACTTCGTAAATAAGAACGATTGACGCCGATTCTATCGCTGGCACGGAATCTGCAGATAGCAAACGTAAGAACGGAAACAAAATGAGAGAAATGAAACGTAGCACCTCGTCCCTCAGTCGATCGAATTTGGAGTCTGGACAGACCATGATGGAGTACATCATCATCGTTGCTCTCCTTGCAGTGGCATCGATTGCAGTGACCACCGTACTTGGAAATGTGTTTCGCGACAGAGTCATGCATTCAGCCGACGCGATGGTGGGACATACGGGCGGCTATCAAGATCAGGGCCGAGAAGCCATTCAGCAAGGACAAAACCACATCAAAAGGGGAATGGATAATTTCGACCAATGAGGCGCCCGACAATTTCCAAATATTGCAGAGGCAGCGCTTTCGCGGAATGGATCATCTTTTTGGCGACGTTGAGTAGTTTTCTCAGTCTTTTAGCCTATCTATGTGGAGCCCTTCACCGCGGCCATCTCCTCTACATGACGGAAGTTAAGCAACGAAAGACCCTGATCGAAAGCGATTCAAAAGGCAGAGTCCCAGGTGCAACCATTGCCGTAGAAAAAAATGTCGATGATTGAATGCGCTGAAACGCGCCTTGCAAGAGTCTCGCGTAATCTTCAGTCCGCTTGACCTCATGAGGTGTTGGAGTATGAATCCGTCTAGATATTCGACATTCGAGGAGTTTCGGATGCTTGCTCAACCGCATCGCTTATTTTCAAATCTTTTAGCGCAAGGTTCGCGTTCCGGGTTTTTCAAAACGACCCATTTTGACTATGTGAAGCAAATATCGCGCGAAGAGATTGCAAGTGGTGGTACAGCCCTCATCGATCGAGTGAGCTATTCCAATTGTTGGATTGAAATTCACAAGACTCTTTTGCCTAAATATCAAGTTCAGCACGAGTACGAAGCTTTACAGAAGCGAGAATTCGAGATTCTTTCTTCGCTCGACCACCCATTTATTCTTAAGGCGTTGCGACTCGATCCAAAAGTGGCAGCTGGAGAAATCGGCACGACGCAGGTACTTGTCCTCGAGCATATCAATGGCCTGCCACTCAATGCTCTTGAGGATTTTCTGGGTGCACTTTCGGAGGACGAACGCAGTATTTGGGCAATGAATCTTCTCTATCAACTGATTTCGGTCGTTCGATACCTGGGCAAAAAGGAAGTTGTTCACGGCGATCTTTCCCCCGAAAACATCATTGTTCAACCGGGTGGATTTATTAAACTCATCGATTTTGGCGTAGCTCGGTGGGAAGGCGGAACTCCGCTTCATTTCAAAGTCTGCGGTCGACCTCAATTTCGGGCTCCGGAACTTCTTGCGGAAGGCTCGACCTCCCATTCAGGAGACATTTTTGCTGTGGCGAAAGTCTATGAATGGATACTCGGAATGGATCTCGCGGAGCAAGAGGTCCATCAAAAGATCCTTCGAAAAATGCTCGACCAAAGAATACTGCCCAATATTCGGGCCAAAGGAGTCGATCTCGTCCAAGGGCTCTGTCCGCTTCCGGCTCCCGGTGAAATGAGACAGGCAGAAATTTTCCGAGAGCCTACGAAGATTTGTCCCCATACAAAATTCACCCGAATTCGCCAGGATTTTTTAATGGCGATTTTGGTCGTCATATTTCCATTTGTTACGACATGGACGCCCGCGCTCAGCCGCTTGACGATTAATACGCTTCCTTACTCAGTGGTGAGCATTGACAGCGGAGGGGAAAAATTTACACAGGATACTCCCATCAGGGACCTTCAAGTGCCATCCGGCAAGGTGAGCATCCGGATGGTGTTCCCTAGCCAGTATAATAGGCAGGTTATTCGGCATTTAACGCTTGGCCCCGGAGAATCAGCAAAGGTCTTTGAAGACTTTTCGAAATATTGATACTTTGAGGGAACGATGCTATCGGTCCATCAGCCTATTAAAGATTTCAAGGGTAAGATGCTCCTCGATGTGAACCTCGACGTTTTGGACTGGTCCAAACGAGCCATCCTCAATGACGAGTATTCCAAAAAGAAAACGAAATTTAAGGATGTTCCTCAGTTGCTCGAAGACCTTCAGCAGATCTTCGAAACTCCACCGTATAATACAGCCCTCGAAGGATGGGCATCGAATCTTCGCGAATGGATCGGCGAGTCTTGGGCGCCTTCGGTAATTTTTGATGAACTGAAGTATCAACGCGCTCGCGATCCCTATGGCTACAAGCACGTTTTAACGATTGCAGTGATGGGTTCACGCCTTCTCGAGCTTTGGATTAAAGCGGCGCCCACTCTCAAAAAAGCCTTCCAAGCGTTCTTAATGCACGACATCGGGAAAAGCAGGGTCACGAATCAAATCCTTCTTAAAGAGGGCTCGCTTGACGAGATCGAAAGACGTTCCATTCTCGAACATCCGATCACGAGTTATGTGCTCAATTCGGTCTACTGGGGGGATTCCAATCATCTTTGTGCGGAAGTAGCTCTTCACCACCATGAGGATCGCCTTGGAAAGGGCTATCCACAGGGAATTAAGACCACTTCCCTTATTTTGGATATATTGGCTACACTTGATCGGTTCGATGCCCTTATTACAGATAGACCCTTTCGGTATAAGAAGTTTTCGCCGCGTGAAGCCTTTGATCTTTTGAAAAAAGACGTTGAAGATGGCAGGATTGAAGGTGACGTGCTTCGGGCCCTCGTAGCACTAGTTCGCAAAGAGAAAATCACCGAATTAAAAAAAATTAAATTAGGCACAATTGGCCGCGCGAGTCTCAAAAAAAATTGAAGTTTTCGGAGTCGGCAGCGAAAAATGGAATCGGCACAAATCAGAAGTATAACATAGAGAAAAAAGGGAGCAGAAAATGACACTGAAATCAGGATTGAAATCACAACTAAACGCGATCTCGCAAAGAGTTGCTAAAGCAGAAAAGATGGCAGAGAAGCAGGTGAGGACGGCTCTCAAGAGCACCGAGCAGTTTCGAACTCATCAACTCAAGAACGTGCAGCATTTAATCAAAAGAGCGCGTACCTTAAAGCAACATCAACTTGTGAAAAACGCTGAGAAGCTTACAAAGGATTTGGAGACGAGGGCATCGGCAGGGCTGCATCTTTTATTTACAAAGTTGAATGTTCCAACCCGATATGATCTCGAAAGACTCAGCAAACGTGTATCTCAGTTGCAGAAGCGATTGGATGACATTGAAAAAACCAAAGGCAGTCGAAGTACCCATAAAGAGGGATAGTTTGGCCCTTTCGCATCCCGCAGCTGAATTGCGAACGATTGATTTCTCAAAATCCGTCTGTTTAATAGATGCGAGCGCATTTGTTTTTAGAGCTTATTATGCGCTTGCACCTCTTTCTTCGAAAGGGCGGCCCTCTCATGCCGTCGTCGGATTTGCCTCCATGCTTCTGAAGCTTCTTCGAGAAAAAAAACCGGAGGCGTGTGTTGTCGTTTTCGATTCGAAAAAACCTAGTTTTCGAAAAGACATGGCCCCGACTTACAAAGCGAATCGCATTGCGCCTCCCCCCGATCTCTCTGAACAAATCTTAGCCGTGATGGAAATGTGCCGGAAGGCGAAGCTTCCCGTTTTGCAAAAAGAGGGCTTTGAAGCGGATGATTTCATCGCAAGCTTCGTGAGTAAGTTCGGGAAACAGAGATCGGTCATTATTGTTTCAAGCGATAAAGACTTGGCCCAACTCGTCACTGATTCGGTAGTGCTTTACGATAGCTTCAAAGATCGAATGGTCGGAATTGAAGAAGTGAAAGAGAAGTGGTTTGTCACCCCTGAACAAATGGGAGATTTTCTTAGTTTGACGGGTGATACATCTGACAATATTCCAGGAGTCGCTGGAGTGGGCCCGAAAACGGCAGCTCAACTTTTGAAAGATTTTCATTCCATTGATGAGATGCTCCAAGCAATGGATAAGATCCCGCCGAAATTGCGTGCGAAAATCGAGCCCAATCTGGAACAACTTGCTCTCAGTCGAAAGCTTGTAGCGCTTAAATCTGATCTCGAAATTCCTTTCGAAGAGGTAGCGCCGTATCGTCTTCCTTTTCCGGCCGAGTTTCGAAGTTTTTTAATTGAATGGGAATGTTCTCGTATTTTGCAAACATATGCTTCAGAACTGGGCGGATCCTCACAAGTTGTTACAGTCGTGGCTCAGCTTGCAAGTGCTCCGCTTTCATCCAAATGTATTCGTCTCGAAAGAAAGAATCAAATTGCGGATTTTCAACGTCAGATTCAGAAAACACGGCGAGTTTCCGTAGTTCCTGTTTTTCAGATGGAAAGTCAGAATCCGAAAAAAATTGTGGGGTTTGGGTTTAGCATCGATCCCAATGTAACATGCTATTTGCCGTGGAATCGCGATGACGTGGGAAGCCCCTTAAGCGATCGACGCGGTTTTTTGAAATCTGTTTTGGAAGATTCCTCTGTCACTAAAGTAGTCCATAATCTTAAGACTCTTTACAAAGTGGCTGCTCAAGAAGGCTTCGAACTGAAGGGCGAGTTCGAAGATGTTCTCATCGAGGCCCATCTGCTTTTTTCGGATCGACGCAATTTTGCCATCGAGACGCTTTCGAATGATTTCCTTGGAG
>Ga0207108_1032_pt1 | contig 25778 bp, 24 predicted proteins | sample Alteio_BWMinHeat_76_FD_153562 | JGI IMG/M metagenome (GOLD analysis project Ga0207108, IMG submission 153562) | Enriched cells from forest soil in Barre Woods Harvard Forest LTER site, Petersham, Massachusetts, United States -... | ecosystem: Environmental > Terrestrial > Soil > Temperate forest >...
TGGTTTGTCCCCGTCCTTTCTGCTTTTTTGGGAACGAGTTTCGTCTTTCTCTATCACCCCGTGGCCCCCCTTTCTTTCGGTTACCTGATCTTTTTGAGCATCGCGATCATTGGGGTCTGGTTGATATCGCTTAAGTTGCTGAAACCAGTCGAAGGTTGGCAGAAGGCGCTGCTCTAACTTTCAGCTACGCAAGGGCTTTCTGCGCCGCAGCGTCCGAAATCGGTAGACGATATTGTCGGGCAAAATTAGACTTTCAAAATGCCGCTCGAACTTTCGCCTATCTTATCTCAATGAAGGGAGGACTATGATTCCTGTTTTTCGTCCGTCTTATGATTCTCGAGAAGTTGAAGCTCTTCAAAGCACGCTTTTGAGCGGATGGATTGGTCTGGGTCCAAAGACAAAAGAGTTCGAAGAAAAGTTCGCTAACTTCATCGGTGCTAGATACGCAGTCGCGATGAATTCAGCCACGGCCGGTTTGCATCTGGCGATGAACGTTCTAGGTGTTTCTCGCCATGAAGTGATTACAACTCCGATGACATTCGTTTCCACGAATCACGCTATTTTGTACAACGATGCAGTTCCCGTGTTTTGCGATATCGAGAGAGACACCCTCAATATTGACGCTGAAAAAATCGAAGCGCTTGTTACGAAGAAGACAAAGATGATCGTCGCAGTTCACTTTGGAGGAAAAGCCTGCAACTTAGATCAGATTCAAGCAATCGCTCGAAAGCATAATCTTTTGGTCTTGGAGGATGCGGCCCATGCTTGCGGAGGAGAGTTTAAGGGCCGCAAACTCGGATCTATTGGAAATATAGCGGTCTTCAGTTTTCACGCGGTAAAAAATCTGGCAACTGGCGACGGCGGAATGGTCGTTACCGATGACAAGGAAGTTTATGAGAAGCTCCTCAAACTTCGGTGGGTTGGGATTTCGCATGATACTTGGAACCGCGATCAAGGAAAAAAATATTCTTGGAATTACGACGTTGAGTGCTTGGGTTTCAAATACCATATGAATGACATCAATGCGACGCTAGGTCTCGTTCAGCTCTCCAAGCTAGAAGAGATGAATGACAAGCGACGTTCGTTGAGCCAACTCTATGATCAAATGCTTACGAAATTTGATTGGATCGAGCGTCCAGTTCAGAAGGCTTATCAAACCAAGTCAGCGGCGCACAATTATGTGGTGAAAGTTCCGATGAGGAATCAGCTCAACGAATTCATGGCCTCAAAGGGCATTGCTACAGGAGTGCATTATATTCCAAACAATCATTACGAAATGTATAAGTCTTATCGTGGACCAACTCCGGTAGCGCACGAAGTTTGGGAGAGGTTACTGACTTTGCCACTGTTTCCGGACTTAAAAGTCACGGAGTTGGAGTATGTGGTTGAATGTTTGCGCGCATTTGGAGAAACATTGCCAGCTCATTCGCGGCAAAATGCAAACACTTTGAAGAGAGCGGACACTCAGGTTTTGACGGAAATTTCTAAGACTTAATTTCGAATATGGCTTGGCATCGTAGCCGGTGCGAATCGTAAAAAAGCCTCGATAACTTTGGGTGTGCTCGCTTCAAATGAATACACCGTCTCGGCCTCCGCGCGAGCGGCCACACCCAAGCGGTTTCTCAAGGAGTCATTCTTAATAAGATCGCGAAGGGCCTCATACCATTCTGAATTTAAATCCGCTAAAAACCCTGTATTCTGATTTTTTACAATCTGGGAGTTGACGCCAACGGGAGAGGCTATACTGGGAATCCCCAGAGCCATATATTGCAAAATTTTGTAACCACCTTTTCCACGACACCAGTCATCGTTCGTGAGTGGCATGAGCCCGATGTCGAACTCCTGAAGAAGTGTCACTTCCGAATCCAAAGACCATTTAAAGTATTTCACCTGCGTTGATCCTGGAGGAACCTTAAAGGTTTCAGAACCGATGATCCAAAACTCAACTTCGGGATTCTCGTGCAAGATTTTCATCAAGGGCTCTCGAATGATCTCGAGATGCTGAACCGTGGTCTCGCTTCCAATCCAACCGAGTACGATGCGAGGATGAGCTCGAGTCGATTTTTGTCGGGGTCTGTAACGTTCGCAATCAATCGGTCCAATGATCTTCAGGCTCGGAATATTGTATTTTGAAAAATGGCCGGCATTCAATTCGTTTTCAACGAGCGCCAATTTAATCGTCGGTAGAAATTTATCCCAAAGTTTTCTTTCCGAATCGAGCGCAAGCAAATGAATAGCATCATCCATATCAAAGAGAATGTTGGGATTAACTCGTGGCAGCCAGCGGATCGCAAAAGAGGGTAGCAGAACCTTCTGAATGACGACGATATCGTTTCGACGTGCCAGCAATAGAAAGCGAATGGCCTGAATTGCAAACACCAAATTGAAATAATTGCTCAGCCTTCGTAAAAACTTCACCAGTGATCTGCCCCACCCAGAGCGCTTCCCAAATCCGGCAGATATTTTGGAATCTAGATTGGTGCGGTACTGAAATACAGTGACTTGGAAACCTTCTTTTTGAAGATGCGGAATGAACTGATAGACGCGCGTTCTACTGCTAGCTACCCATTCACCGCCAAGTGCCAAATAAAGGATTTTCACTACCGAGTCCTTCTGCAATTAGTATCCGATTCTCCCAAAATGTTGCGATTCCCACAAGAGTTTGCCCGTATTTCCATTGCAAATCTGTCGTTAATTTTTTAACCATGAGAAATGTCAGGTGCTTTTCCTGCGACCGTTGTCGTTACTGGGGGCGCGGGGTTCATCGGCTCGGCCCTCGTGCGGCGCTTAATCCGTGAAAAAGTTAGAGTTATCAATGTGGATAAGCTCACTTATGCCGGCAACTTGGATTCCTTGAGCTCCGTGGAGTCGTCTTCAAATTATCACTTTGAGCAAGCCGATATCCTCGATCATCTCGCCATAGAAAAGATTTTGGCCAAGTATTCACCTGGTGCGATCTTCCACTTGGCTGCTGAATCGCATGTTGATCGATCTATCGATTCAGCTGAAGATTTTATTCAGACGAATATCGTCGGGACCTATCGATTGCTCGAGTCGACGCTCCGCTATTGGCAATCTTTGGCGAAAGAAGCAAAAGAGGGCTTTCGGTTTCTCCACGTTTCTACGGACGAGGTCTTCGGGAGCCTTGGACCCAAAGGATTTTTCACCGAAACCACTCCCTACCAACCGCATTCCCCTTATTCCGCCAGCAAGGCTGCCTCGGATCATTTGGTAAGGGCCTGGAGTGATACTTTCAAACTCCCAGTTTTAATCACCAACTGCTCGAACAACTTTGGTCCCTACCAGTTTCCAGAGAAATTGATTCCGGTTGTAATTTTGAATGCAATTCATGAAAAGCCGATTCCCGTCTATGGAAGGGGCGAGAATGTGAGGGACTGGCTCTATGTAGATGATCACGTGAGCGCACTTCTTCAGGTCCTTAGCTCAGGTCGTTTAGGTGAAACTTATTTAATCAGCGGTCGGAGTGAAAAAAATAATGTTTCAATGGTAAACCTCATCTGTGAAATTTTGGATGAAATTAAGCCGCGAGCCAAACAAAAAAAATATTCGGAGCTCATCCAATTTGTTTCAGATCGACCCGCTCATGATTGGCGCTATGCGATTGATCCGTCAAAAATGGAAAAGGAGCTTGGCTGGAAGCCAGCAGAGAATTTTGAAAAATCGCTTCGAAAGACCGTTTCATGGTACCTTGAAAATCTAAATTGGTGTGAAAGGGTGGCGAGCGGCATGTATCGAAAGAGACAAGGTTTAGCGAGGTTTGTATCATGAAAGGCATTATTTTAGCAGGTGGATCGGGAACACGTTTGCACCCCCTTACATCGGTCGTGAGTAAGCAGCTGCTCCCAGTATACGACAAACCGATGATCTATTATCCGCTTTCAGTTCTCATGCTCGCCGGGATTCGAGAAGTTCTTGTGATCTCCATGCCTGAAGATGTTGAGAGATTCCGTAAACTGCTCGGCGATGGATCGCAGTGGGGAATACGTTTCAGTTTCGCCGAGCAAGCTAAACCCGAAGGTCTTCCGCAGGCCTTTACGATCGGTGAGAAGTTTATCGGCAACGATCGGGTTTGCTTGGTCCTCGGAGATAATATTTTTTATGGACATGGTTTTCCCGAGCTTCTAAAAAGCGCCATTGCTCGCGACGTGGGGGCAACCGTTTTCGGATATTTCGTGAGAGATCCTGAGCGCTACGGAGTCGTCGAACTCGACAAGAATGAGCGTCCCATATGCATCGAAGAAAAGCCCAAGCAACCCAAATCCAACTATGCGCTTACTGGGCTGTATTTTTACGACAATCGAGTGATTAATTTCGCGAGAAAGCTAAGACCCTCAGAAAGGGGTGAAACGGAAATCACTGATTTGATGAAAGCTTATCTGGCGACGGACGAGCTTCATATCGAGCTGATGGGCCGAGGAATGGCATGGCTAGACACAGGTACGCCCGAATCCCTTCTTCAAGCGAGCGAGTTTGTTGGAACGATTGAGTCACGCCAGGGGTTGAAAATCGCCTGTCCAGAAGAAATTGCCTTTCGGAGTGGATGGATCGATTTGCCGGCTTTCAAGCGGCTCATGGAACCCATCCGACGGAGCGCGTATGGACAGTATCTGGCAAGCTTGATTGAAAAAGATGTGCGATGAAAATCATTCCTCTTGAGCTCGGTGGCGCCTATCTGGTCGAGCCGAAGGTCTTCGGTGATCCCCGAGGATTCTTTATGGAATTTTGGAATGAACGTAAGTTTGCCGATCAGAATCTTCGCATCCAATTCGTACAAGATAATCTATCTCGCTCATCTCGCGGGGTACTGCGCGGGCTTCATTTCCAGAATCCACATCCGCAAGGGAAATTGGTTTCCGTTCTCGAAGGCGAGGTTTATGACGTCATCGTTGATCTTCGCAAAGGATCCCCAAGTTTCGGAAAGTGGGTTGGAGTTTATCTCTCCTCGGAAACGAAACAGCAGCTCTTTGTACCATCGGGGTTTGCACACGGATTCTTGGTAACGAGTGAAACGGCGCTTTTTTTCTACAAATGCACAGAGTTTTATAATCCCGATTCGGAGCGAAGTTTGAGGTGGGACGACCCCTCGATCAATATTTCATGGCCACTTGAGAAGCCCCTGGTTTCTGAAAAGGACCAAAAAGGTTTATTTTTAAAAAATATTCCAGCGGATCAGCTTTTTCATTTTTCTGAGTCTTGAGAATGGATCAGGGGCCTTTATTAATCTTGGGAAGTGGCGGTCAAGTCGGATCGGAGCTTCTTTCAACGCTGACGCCGTTAGGGAAGGTGGTAGGACTTTCGCATGTGGACCTCGACGTTTTAGAAATATCGCGATTGAAAGAGGTTCTTCGTGACGTGAGGCCTAGGTGGATCATCAACGCCGTGGGATATACCGATGTCGATCGTGCGGAAGTCGAAAAAGACCTGGCTCGCAAAGTTAATTTGGAATTTCCCGCGATTCTTGCAAAAGAAGCGCGTCAACTTGGATCATGGCTGGTGCATTTTTCTACAGACTATGTATTTGATGGAAAAAAATCGGAACCGTATCGGGAAATCGATATCGCAAATCCATTAAATTACTATGGAGTGACAAAGTTAGAGGCAGAAATCGCCATCCGTGAAACGCATCCACTTCACTTTATTTTTCGTTTAAGTGGTGTCTATTCACTCAAGCATCCTCGGAACTTTGTGCAAAAGATTTTATGGCAATCCCAATTGGACCGCGACATTTGCGTTGTAAGGGACCGTATCGCATCACCCACCTGGAGCCGCTCGATAGCAGAAGCCGTTTCTGCTGTCTTGATTAATCTGACGAAAAAAGAGCGACCGGAAGATTTCGCTGGAACTTACCACTTAGCATCGCATGAGCCCGTGAGTTGGTACGAATTTGCTTCGGCAATTCTGGAACTACATCAACGCAAAACCCCTTCAAAATCCCCTCGGCTGGTCAGTATTGCTTCAAGCAACTTAATCGGTGCGGCACGTCGCCCCCTATGCTCAGCACTCTCGGTGAAAAAACTCGAACGCACCTTTCCTGTCAAGCTTTTGACTTGGCGAGGGCAGCTCGAATTTGCATTGCGATGAGCTCCGCCTTGGCCGTATTCTGACTAGAATAATGTATATCTTTGTTAGTTAAAAAATTCTTTGAAAAAATAATTTCCGGAATTAACATTTGTGAAGATTCGACATATTATAGGTTTTTAGATTCGTATTCGCTGGGGGCGGGGAGATTAGTATTTGATTTTCCGAGGACTCGATAAGTATTCCCAAGGCAGACTCAAGTCGATCGATTGTTTAAGAGGCCTGGCCGCCTTTGGCGTATTGCTCGAGCATTCGCTCACCCGCGGAAATTTTACGAGCATCGATCACAACTTATTCCTCGCCCTTTCACATCTTGCATTGCTTGGGGCTTTAGGAGTCCCTCTTTTTTTTGTGCTTTCTGGATTTTGCATCCATTTGAGCTGGCTGAAAAAAAACTCTATAAAACATGAAACTCGTTTTGATTACTTTAGTTTTTGGAAGCGAAGGCTTTGGCGGCTCTATCCCACTTATTTCATTGTCACTTGTATGAGTGCCGGTCTCATGCTGATCGTAAGCCTATTTCATCTCCATTACTTCACGGCGTTATATCCGGAGCCAAAGGTGCGATGGGTGTTTTATGATTTCCTCGCGCATGTGACGATGTTGCATGGATTCATTCCCCAATTTGACAAGGGGCTCGGTAACCCCGTCTTTTGGACCCTTGCTCGCGAAGAATATCTCTATGCCATCTATCCGCTGCTTCTGATTTTTCGCAACCGATTAAGATGGCGAATTTTGATTCCGGCTCTTTTTATTCTGTCGATCGGAACCCATGAGGTGGGAGCAATTGCACTGTCGAATCGTCCGCACTGGTTTGATTTAGTGTCTTCGTCTGTTTTGGTGGTATGGAACAAATGGGCGGTCGGGGCCTACGGTGCGGATTGTTACCAGAAGGTGAGACCTTGGCACCGGTTGAGTTCCAATGTTTGGATGTTTCTTTTATGGGCAGTAACTTTTGCCATAACGAAGCATTTTCATTTTGTGTTCGGAAGTATCGTCTCTTCCAGCTTTTTATTCTTCACGTTGATAAGTTTTTGCGTCCGTTTGGAAGAGAAAGGGCGATGGCCTGAGTGGAGAATTATCCATATTTTTTCGAAGCTGGGAATTTTTTCTTATTCTCTTTATCTCACCCATTATCTGGTGATTAACATCTGCGGGAAATTCTTGAAGACCAGCGAGACAATGTGGTTTTTGGGAAGTTCGATTCTGCTGATAGCCATTTCGATTGTGTTTGCTCGCATTTTCTTCCACTTTTTCGAAGCTCCTTTCATGCGATCGTTCAATTTGGGAACGGAGTATTCATCCGAAGAGGTCGTGCTTTTCTCGAGCGGCCGGAGCCCCTAGGCCCCCTGGCGGGACTCAAGACCACAGATAACTTCAGAGGCGAATAAAATTCTGAAATGCAATTTAATCAATCCAAACACGGGTCTTAAATCGAGCCAACCCGCCGCCTGGTCTTCGATAAGTTGATTTAAACTAATTTTCGAGAAGAGCGCCAGCCAAAGCACTCGTGGATAGGAACGCCAGTGCAAAATGAGGTTTCACTCAGTCTTTTTTGCCTATATATTAGGATGAGATTATGACCACCAAGATTCGCCCCCTTTTGGTTCTTGAGATTAACGAGGTGCCTTGGAAAGTCATTGATCGGTTTTCAAAATTGCCTCAGTTAAAAAATATTCAAAAGTTTTTTGCTTCCTCCAAAAACTTGACTACCTTGACGGTTGATTCGGGTGAGCTTTCTCCCTGGGTCACATGGCCTAGTTTTTACCGAGGAATGAGCAATCATGACCATGGAATTAAGAACTTAGGGCAGGACGTAAATACTTTTCGAGGTAAACCTCTGTGGGAGGAGTATCGAGATAGAGGACTTTCGATCGGGATTTGTGGGACCCTCCAAAGTTGGCCCGCCAGAGATCCTGGGCCTGCGGGGTTTTATATTCCAGACACATTTGCTCATGATGAAAAATGCTACCCAAGTTTCCTTGAACCTCTTCAGCGTTTTAACTTACGTCAGGTGCAAGAAAACGGACGAGTATTGAATTCCAAAATTCCTCTTCAGAAAGAAGTCTTTCAATTATTGAAGTCAATCTTGAAGACAGGAATTACAGCAAAGACCTATTGGCAAATTATTCGCCAATTAATTTCGGAACGATTTGATCGCCATCGTCTTGCTCGCAGGCCAATTTTTCAGGGAATTTTGTTTTGGGATGTTTTTAAAAATTTATATTCAAAAAAAGTCATTCCTGAATTTGCGAGTTTTTTTACCAATCATGTAGCCAGCATTATGCATCGGTATTGGGATCATTTCTTTCCAGAAGATTTTCCGAATAAGGTTCAAAGTGGCCCCTTATTTCACTCAGAAACGATGATCTATGCACTTGAAGTGGTTGATAAAATATTTTCAGATGCAATGGAATTTCAACAGAAACATCCTGATTTAATCATCGCAGTTGCGACAAGCATGGGGCAGGACGCTGTGCACCGAGACGAATACAATGGTTATTCAGCTGCAATTGTGGATAGCGCCAAGTTTTTAAAATCCTTTGGGGCATCTGAAAACGATTTCAAAGTAAATTTGGCGATGGTTCCTCAAGTATCATTTGAAATTAGAAATGGCGGACTTCGACGCGAAATGAAGCGGCTAATTGAAGCTTCCACGGCCACAGATGGTTCCACGCTTTTTAAAGTGGACGAAGTTGGAATTTCTCTAACTATTACGATTGAAACACCATCCGTGAATGCCATTCAATCTGGCCGACTTCGAATTAAATCGACCCAGAGTTTTATAGAACTGAAATGGCAAGATGCTGGAATTCAAATGTACGCAGTGGAAGCAGGAACGGCTTACCACACTCCCGAGGGAATTCTCGCTTTTCGAGGAGAAGGCATTTCAGCTGACAATTCCCGAGCACGTCTAAAGGCAAGCGCTGTTAAAGATTATTTGATGGAAATGGTTGGTTTAGTGGAGGTCAATTCGGAAATGCCATTACTGCAATCGAGAAGAGAACCACTTTTCGAAAATCAGCCTGCACCCGATACCGCCTATTAGGCGTATTTTTTTCGTGCCTGAGCACAGAAAGTCCAATACGGCGCTGATTCATCCGAAGAGGTCGTGCTTAGACTTCAATCCAATGCAGACGTTTGAAACGCCGAAGAACAGTCAAAGTGAGCATCGCAAAAACAAATCCCGCTAGCATTCCCAGGAAGGTATTGACCGCTTTTCGCGGTCCTACCGGTGAATCTGGAATCACAGGCGGATCCAACACAATAAACTGAATGTCATCGCGCTTCGCTTCAATCTGGGCGAGTTCGTGCTGTTGACTTAACGATTCTAATACTTTCGCTTCAACGGCGTAATCGCGTTTGGTTCGCATGACCTCCGATTCAATGCTTCTGCCTTTTTCAGTCTCCGTATGATCTGAAACACGAAGTGCCATCAATTTTTTTTCCAGCGAGTCGAGTGATTCTTTGACCTCACCGATACGATCGTTAATGAACTCCGCCATCCGGCGCGATTGGCTTATCGAAGATTCGTTTAAGTGAAGTTGGAGCTGGTCTAAGTAAGTTTGCAGCATTAGGTAAACAACCTGCGGCTCGGGGCCACGAGTGCTCAAGCTGAAAACCTGACCCACGACGCGGATCTGAAATCGCGGAAGTTTCTTGGGAATCCGTATTCCTTCCGTCGCGAGCTTTTTCTTCAAAGCCATTTGGACCCGGTTCGCCAAATAGCGGCTGTTCAAAAGCTCTTGGAGTTGTTCCATTTCCATATTAATTGGCATTCCGCCGAGCGCGCCGCCAGGCAGGATTCCTGCCAGCCTTCCCATAAGGCCTTCGGCCCCTCCTTTACCCTTTGGCATCATCGAGGCCGTAGCCAAGTATTCAGGAGGAAGCACAAAGATGCTGATGAGGGCCGCCGTGAAACCGAAGAGGCCCATCGAGGCCACGACGAACTTGTAATATTTCTTGAGCAATTTCAGTAAAATTTGGAATTGTATGGATCCTGGGACATCCGACAACGATTCGTCTTTTCCAGAGCCTGCTGCCGTTGAGTATCCCGATTTCCCCATTGTTATGATTCTAAACTATGAAATCTCGCTTCATTCGTCACCCAGAATCGACCTAAAGCGTTTCTAAAGGAGGAAGTTTTCAACAATGTGATCTGAAAAACTAAAGGCGCTCGTAAACCCCGGCGAGACTGCGTTCAATATATGGACAGAGTTTTCCCCTTTTTCGACGAGAAAATCCATGACGAGCTCGTTTTTGGCCTTGTCGAAAAGCTGTGCCCGTATGCCAACTTTTCGTTCATCCGAAATAAATTCAGGCTTCATGGAAGGAACGAGTTTTCGCGCGGCGGAGATAAAAGGAGTTCTAAACATTCGTTGAAGTTCGATATGAGCGAAGCGTCGAAATCCGTTTTTATTCTTTACATATTGACCCGTCAGTTGGGTGACGCGGCTGACGATCTCCGCCCAATCAATGCCGTTCAGGCCGTGGTAGTTTTCACGTCCCAAACTCGGAAGTGCAGAAGGCCCAATTGAAATCTCACCATCGATCGATTTAGTGAAATGAATTCCCAAAAAAGGAACATTCATATCGGGAACGGGGTAGATCAGGTGATTTAATTTCAGGGGAGCATCTTTCTTCAATTTATAATAGATGCCTTTGAATGGAAGCATCGTAAAGTTTGTTGCGCTCTTGCAGCACTTGGCGATGAGATCGGCTTGGAGGCCGCCGCAGTTCACCAATACTCCATAGGAAAACACATCAGCCTTGTCGGTTTTCAACTGGCGAGCGGAAGACGCCACACTCACGACACGACTCTCATAAATGATATCCACATTTTTATTGGATAATTCCCTTGCAAGCTCTTCCAGCACTTTGACCGATGCGATCACCGAAGTTTGTGGCGAGTAAAGCGCTCGTCCGCTGAAAGATCTCACGGAAGGTTCCAATGCCTGAATTTCCTTTTCATCGAGAATCTTAACTTCCGCCCCATTCTTCTGACCACGCTCAAAAAGCATAGGAAGAAGTGCGTCTTCTGCATCATTTGTAGGCAAGATGAGCTTCCCGATGGGATTCAGCGGCAGTTTTGCTTCGAGACAAAACTCTTTCATGGCGCGCGCTCCACCTGCACAAAATTTAGCTTTGAGAGAGTGGGGAGGGTAATAGATTCCGGAATGAAGCACCCCAGAATTCTTGCCACTCGCATGTTTTCCGATTTGAGCTTCTTTTTCTAAAATCAAAATGCGCTGATCGGGGAATTTGCGCTTGAGCGATCTTGCGACGGATAGACCCAGAATGCCGGCACCAATGACGATAAAATCAGCAGCGAGAGGTTGGTTCACTCTTAAAAGTCCTCATAACGGCGTCTTAGCCCGTTCTCATTTGCTTGCCAGAGCATTAGTAGGAACTCTATCCTAAATGAAACCTGGGACTCATCTCAAAAGTATGTTCAGTCCTAATTACGGAGCGGAATCTATGGGGGTGGCACCCGTCCTCAGTATTATTATTCCCGTTTATAATGAACGGGCGCATCTTGCTGAATTTGTCGATTTTATTTATCGCTCAGACTGCCCTATTGATCGCGAATTCATTTTCATCGATGACCTCTCGTCGGATGGTTCGCGTGAAATGTTACGCGAACTTCAGTTAGTCCGAAATTTTACTTTGATTGAGCAAGAGACGCATCAAGGCAAAGGGGCAGCGGTTCGACGAGGAATTCAAATCGCTCATGGAGATTATATTCTCATTCAGGATGCGGATTTTGAACTCGATCCCAATGACGTTCCTCTTTTGTTGGAGCCCTTGCTCGAAGGACGAGCTGACTGTGTTTATGGCAGCCGTTTCAAAAAAACAAATCAGCAAGTTCATCGTACCCTGCGATATTTCGTAAACAGATCGCTTACATTTGTGAGCAACTTATTCTCTGGAATTTATCTGACCGATGTCGCGGTCTGCTACAAGATAACAAAAGCTGATTTATTAAAGTCGATGAATTTGCGGACGAGTCGTTTTGGATTCGATGTCGAATTCACAGCCTATATCGCTAAAACGGCGGCCCGAATTTTTGAACTGCCGATTCGATACTATCCCCGCACAAAATATGAAGGAAAAAAAATTGGATGGACTGATGGGATGGCCGCCTTTTGTCATATTTTGCGTTTCAATTTTCTGGTGCCGCTCGATAAAGCTTTTAACAATCTTCCATCCAAATACCTCCGATCCCCATTGAGGAACCCATCGAATGCCTCTCACAACGCGGAAACTTCAGAACCAAAACACAAGACCGCTTGAGGATTCCGCCCGCGCTTCGCGAGCGAATGCTTTTCTGATTTCTGCAGTAGATCGACTTTTTTCTTCTTTTTGGTTTGCTGTTTTCGTGGGAATTTTGGTGAATTTGCTGGCCTATGTCGTGTGTGGCATTCGACTGGGTGGCGATTCTGCGACGTACTTGGAACAGGTCGACGCGATTTCTAAACACCAACCGCTTTCGCTCGGAATGCCGGGGTATATTGGATTCATAAGCGTTCTCACTTTTTTTGATACCATTCTGGGCTCGTATCGATGGCTGATTTTTTTTCAGTCACTTTTATCTTCCGTCGTTTTGGCCGCACTTTATTTTGAGCTACTCGAATCTTTGGGTTCTACGGCGCGCAAACAAAAAGCCACCGCGCTCGTGCTCCTCTTGATGAATCCCGAAATCGCGTACTGGAATATGTATGTTCTCACCGATTCTTTGTATGCGACTTATCTTGCGGCACTTTTTTGGTTGGGTTTGCGCTGGGTAAGAACAAACCGAGCCGTTTGGCTCGGATCTTTAGTACTTGCAAGCATCTTGATGAGCTTTCATCGTCCGACTGCGGTGATTGTTCCTGTCATCGTGGCCAGTTTTATTTCGGCACGGTTTCTTTGGAATGAACGCCAGCTCCAACGCTCGTGGATAAAAGCCTTTGGCGTTTTAATCGTCGGCCTTTCGATTTCGATTGGGCACTACGTCACAAGCGTCAACCAATCCGTAGAAACGTATGTGGCGCCGGCCGGGCGATTGCGGGATGGAGTTTATATCGGAGGGCATAATCCAACTCGACTGAGAATGCCAGTTTTTCATCTCTCGTTCAAAAGAGACAATGGAATTCTTCCGGTTCTTGCAGAAATGGGCGAGCATCCCATCAGCTGCGCCAAAGTCATTCTTCTTCGCATCTTTTATGGAGCAATACATATTCGGCCTTTTTGGTCTTTCAAGCACAATATTGTCTCGGGTTTTTTCTTCGTCTTTTTGTGGATTTTTGCTGTGGTCGCCTTCGCCCGGAGGCATAAGGATCTTGTTGGATTATGGCTCGGCGCGGTTCTCATTTTGAGCCATTTGGGAATTATCGCTTTGACATTCGCTGACTACGACGGACGCTTTTTCTTTTACGTCCTTCCTGAGATGATTTTCTTCGCAGCGCTAGGTTTCATCGAATATAGCTCGAATCGTTTTCGCCGAGCCCTTTTTTAAACTTCCGATCACCCACTAAGTTCGTTAAGCTCGCACCTGCTTAAAATGGGACACAGGTTTCAAATTTTCTTAATGAGCTTGGCTACTTTTGGCCGAATTCTTTTGTGCACAAGTTTTGCACAGGGTCTTTTTGAAACACCAGATCGCGATTATCGAAATGAAATGGAAAGAAATCTTTTGCTCGGCGATTCAGAACATCCGTATTTTATGGGTTTCTTCCCGACATCCTTTGAGGGGGTGGATACGCCGCATCACCGGACTCACGCCACGCTGGGTGTCACCTTCGCTGCATTCCATGAATCACCCAGCACGCTCACGGTGATTGGAACACCTAAGCTTCCCGTCAAACAGCGCAGTCTTCTCGATGGAAGTGAAGGCCTGAACCCGCCTTCCGGACAAAATACGTGGGCCTCCCTCGAAGGGACATGGAAGCCGACAGACTGGTTGTTTGCAAGTTCCACAATTCATGGCGGATCTCAGCTCGGAGGTCCTCACGGTTTTTCAGATGCCTGGTACCATTTGCAGCAACTTTATTTGGAGGCGCGCTTTCATAAGTTTGTTCTGTCGGCGGGCCGTAAACCTCTTTATTGGGGGCAATCGTTTGTCGCTCCGATGCTCATTTCGGACAATGCAAAGAGTTTGGATCTATTGGAAGTCAGCACTCTTCCTCAACGTTGGCCCAGCTTTCTTCGGTATCTTGGCGATCTGAAAACTGAGATTTTTTTCTCTCGCATGAATTCGAATCGTGAACCTCAGCATGACGAGTTTGTAGGCTGGCGCGTGGGAATCACTCCCTTTGATTTTTTTGAGGCGAATGCCGCTCTCATCTATCAAATAGGAGGGGATGGCCTTCCGAATACTTCGGCATCCGACACTTTCGTCGAAATCATGGGAGCGCGAGCGAGCAAAGGTCAGGGCATCGACGATACGAGTTATGTCACGAATCGTTCCGCCGGATTTGACTTTCGGTTCAATTTTAAAAATTTCGAATGGCCCTTCTCGATTTATTCAGAACACCATTTAGAAGATTGCTGTGGCTGGAAAAACATTATTTTTAGATCCTACTCCTATTTGTACGGTGGATATTTGCGAACTGGAAAATCCATCAGCGATTCTGAATGGCGCTTCGAATATGTAAAGACCAGCACTAAAACATTTGTGAATACGCGATGGCCTTCGAGTTTTTCGAATGACGGCATTCTTATAACGCATCCGATCGGCCGCGACGCTGAGGGAGTTTATCTAAAATGGTCTGAACGCATTTTGCCCGAAGTTGAATGCGAAGCTGTGGGTTTTTGGGAAGTTCGGGACAGGCGGGGTGAATACGACCGATTTGACATTCGACTTTTTAGGCCCTCATTTCAAGAGAGTGAGAAGACTTTTGGAATAACACCTGCCATTAAACGCTACTTCGCATCGGACGCAGGGAATATTCGCTTTTCGGTGGCGAGCTTCAAAGTTCTCAACAAAGAAAATCAAGGTGGCCGCAATCCTTGGGAGTGGGGCGGGCTGCTGAGTTTTTCGAAGACCTTTTAATGTTCGAATGGGTTAGGTTTCGGTCCTAAAATGCGAAGGGGATTGAAACGTGGTTCATTGAGTCTGCTTTCAAGTGCCGCAAACTTGGCCGCAAGTCGATCGTAAAACCTGTAGGTGACACGGCGATTTTCATGGAATCTTTGGATGAGGTGATCTACTAATTCGTTGTAATTTTGAGGACTCACAAGTTTTACTTCATGGAGATAAGAATAAAAATCCGCGCCAAGAAACAGTCTCATTACGTGACCATACTGATCTGTTCCCGGAACCAACGTATAGCTCATGACTGACTGGGTATCCATGTCGATAATGCGACGAGCTTGTTCCACAGTGTCGCGGCGGTATTCCTCTTGAACTCGTTTGGCCTCTAGGATCTTGGCCTCTGCACTGAATGTTCCAAAAACAAAAAGCTCATTGATCGTCCATTTTTTTCCATCGGCCTCTCGAGAGATTTTGATGAATCCGAGTGACTGGGAATCGTATGAATCTCGCAAACTCCTCGCGTTTGCCCGAACGTCTGACGCAGATAGGGTAAATTCCTCGATACCTATATACTTGAGGGGATCTTTGTATTGAAGCTGAAGTGGCTCATTCCTTTTAGCTGCGGTGAGAATTTCTTGCCTCACATCCATATTCATAATTTGTCTGGCAAGATATTGATCATTGAGGGACGGACCCGGTGGTGTATCGGGTTTGGGCTTTTCGAGTCCCATTTTTCGTTTCACACTTGCGATTGCATTGCCACATAAACTCCAGAGGGACCATGCTGCTTGCACAGACGAGATGGGGAGGGCAAAAGTAATTATCAAAGATAATGCGGTGGTCTTAAAAAGCGAAATCGTCAAACCATTGATAAGCCCAGGTCTCACTGACCATCCGAAATTGCAAAAACCGTGCCGAGCTCTTAAGGAGCCAATGAGCGAAGAAAAGAACCATTTACGCCCGGTTGCGTATGACTATGAAATGATTGCTGAGTTCACCCGTAATAAAGCTGATCGCCGCCCTCATTGGCAGGCGCAATCAGTTTGTCAAGGATGCTCAGCCAATCCGCCCGGTTGATGAATCATCTCTTCCACTCGCAGCGAGCCCGCTTTCGCTCGAGCCAGCTCTTGATGCGTTCGGTACAAATCCGATTCGACCATCTCGCGACAGAGTTCTTCGACAGGAATAGAGGCTCTCCATCCGAGCTCGCGAAGAGCTTTTGATGGATCGCCCAACAGAAGATCAACCTCTGCCGGTCGAAAATATTTCGGACTTACTTTCACTAGAATGCGTCCTGTTTTTTTACACAGCCCCTGTTCTTTAAGTCCCTTTTCGCGAAATTCGATTGGCAAATCGGCGAACTCAAAAGCCATCTTGATGAAATCGCGAACGGAGGTGGTTCGATTCGTCGCAAGGACGAAATCATCGGCTTGATGGTGCTGTAAAATCTTCCACATTCCTTCAACATACTCGCGTGCATGTCCCCAATCTCGTTTTGCATCCAAGTTCCCCACGGAAAGTACTTCATCAAAACCAAGTTTGATTCTCGCGACAGCGCGGCTGATCTTTCGAGTTACAAAAGTCTCTCCGCGAATGGGGCTTTCATGATTGAAAAGAATTCCGTTCGAAGCGAACAGTCCATAAGACTCTCGATAATTCACGGTGATCCAGTAACCATAAATTTTGGCAACTCCATAGGGGCTGCGAGGATAGAAAGGTGTCTTTTCGTTTTGAGGAACTTCTTGAGCCTTGCCATAAAGTTCGCTGGTGGATGCCTGATAGAAACGAGTTGTTTTTGTGAGACCGAGAATTCGAATGGCCTCCAAGAACCTCAAGGTTCCAAGTCCATCGGCGTTGCCTGTGTACTCCGGCGCTTCAAAGCTGACTTGAACGTGGCTTTGCGCGGCTAGGTTATAAATTTCCACCGGCTGAACTCGTTCCACAGTATGAATGATGCTCGATGTATCGGTCAGATCGAAATGGTGAAAAAAGAATCGTCCCGCGTATTCAGGATTTCTATTTTCAATGAGATGGTCGATCCGACGGGTATTGAAGCTGCTGGAACGGCGTTTCATCCCATGCACGACGTAACCCTTTTGCAACAAGAATTCAGCGAGATAGGCTCCGTCTTGTCCAGTGATTCCGCTGATGAGAGCGACTTTTCCTTCGCTTGGCGACATCCTTTGGTACTAGCTCAGTTTTGCCGGCAATCAAAAGCTCTTTTTGAGGTCTGAGTTTGGTTGAAACCCCAACCTTTTTTCGATATAGACTAAGCGGGATGACAATACAGGAAAAAACTAAAGTATTTATCGACGAGTCCGTAAACATTCTCACGGGGGCTGAGGCTGACGAAGCGCTTTTGAAACGCAACGATCGCGGTTATTTCACCGACGGTAAGGGTGTCGCTAAAGTCTCTCGTGACCGTTGGGTGTCTGCTCAGACGGCTGAACGAGCCCACTGGATGGGCAGAGGAGGCCTTCGCGCATCTTCCGACCGCAATGAGGAACACTGGCGCAACTTCGATTACTATTCTTCGATCGCCGGCCGCACTTTCGAGCGCGCCATTGAAGTTGGGTGTGGTCCCTTCACCAATATGCGCTTCATTTCAACCATCTGTAAGATCAAGCAGTTGGATCTTCTGGATCCTTTAATGAACGACTATACGACGCATCCTTTTTGTCGATTCAAAGGGGGCGAACTTATTTTAGACGACCCTCAAGAAAGCAAGGTACGCAAACTTTCTGAAAAAGTTCTGGGAAGGCTATCTCCTCAAGCTTTCCTTACGGCCAAGAAATGGCTGCATCGAAGCATTCCTGTGAACGAGTGTTTTGCCTTAGGAGCCGAAGATCTTCCTGCCCACTCCTATGATCTGATTGTGATGATCAATGTGATTGAACATTGTTTAGACGTCGAAGCCATTTTCGAGCGCGTCTTAAAGGCAGCGGCTCCGAATGCAATCTTTGTTTTTCATGACAAACTATATCGATCGAAGGAAGTCCAAGAGACCTTGGAATATCTCTTCGATGCCGCTCATCCGCTACGGGTCGATGGGCAACTGGTGGAAAGCTTTCTTTTAAAAAATTTTGAAACTCTGCTTTGGAATCGAAAGTCTCTCGAAAAAATCTATGCGAACGGTGATAAAACCGAAAAGAATTTGCTTTATTATGTTGGACGCTTGAAATCTGAATGAGTGATTCAGAGAGATATCCGTGAGGTCCGCCTCTTCTTCTGATGCCCGTGCGTGAACGCATTCGTTACCGATGAAATGATGAATATGATCGATAGAAATCTAAATTACGGACGCGACCTGATTGAAAGTTTTTTGAGAAGCTCTGCAGGTTTTGAATCCGTTTTGGATATCGGCGCGGGTTCGGGATCGGATCTTGCTTTGGCAAAAAAAGTCAATCCGAAGGCTCGCCTTATTGGCGTCGAACTCTTTGGAGAGTCGCAGCAGCGCCTTCGCAACTTCGGAGCCGAGGTACTACCGATAGATATCGAACATGGGAGGTTGCCTTTGCCCGATCAGTCCATCGACGTTGTGATTGCGAATCAGGTCTTGGAACATCTCAAAGAAATTTTTTGGGTCTTTCATGAAGTGTTTCGTGTGCTTAAAGTGGGTGGGCATTTTATAATCGGGGTTCCCAATTTAGCGGCCTTTCACAATAGGTTGCTCCTTCTTGCTGGCAAACAGCCAAGTCCCCTCAAAAACTATTCAGCGCATGTACGGGGTTATACGAAAGGTGATTTGGAAATGTTTCTTCAAAACTGCATTCCGGGTGGTGCCAACATCATTCGTTGCGAGGGAGCGAATTTTTATCCCTTCCCGCCCGTTTTAGCACGGCCTCTCGCCAGGCTTTTTCCCACCATGGCATGGGGGATTTTTCTTTTGGTGGAGAAGACCAAACCCTATTCGCAAAATGAGTTTTTGCGATATCCAGTGAAAGAACGTCTCGAGACGAACTTCTTTTTAGGGGGGGACCAGGAATCTTCAATATCTCTTTGAAATTTTTTTCAGTAAGCGTTCGGATGGATAAAGCCACGGAATAATGTGAGAACTAAGATTTTGAGATCCAAGAGGGGACTCCATTTTTTGATGTAGCTGAGATCGTATTCCACTCGTCTTTCGAGGCTCGTATTGCCTCTCCAGCCGTTGATCTGAGCCCAACCCGTAATTCCTACCGGAATCCGATGTCGGTCCATATATCCCGGAATTTTTTTGCGAAACTCATTCACGAAATGTGGTCGCTCAGGACGAGGACCTATCATCGACATTTCACCTTTAAACACATTCCACATTTGTGGAAGTTCATCCAATGATGTCGCCCGCAAAAACGTGCCAAAACGAGTTTTTCGAGGATCGTTTCGAATGGCCCACACAGCGCCCGTGTCTTCTTCAGCGCCCACGCGCATTGATCGGAACTTCCACATCTTGAATGTTTTTCCGCCAAGACCAACTCTTTCTTGTCCGTAAAAAATCGGACCTTTCGAGCCCATCTTAATGAGCGTTGCAATCACAATCATAGGAACGATGAAAATGCCAAAAGCAATGGCCACAAGAAATAGATCGACCGAGCGCTTGATGAGAAGTTGGTTCCTCGTTAACGGGCAATCTAATCCATCACGGATTTCTAGGATCGGAAGTTGTTTTGGAAAATGAAAGCCAATCGACTCGGCAACTCGCTGTGGAAACAAGTCAAGCGGAAAAACAGGCTTCCCTGATGTTTGCCCGAAGGCATCTATCTCTTGTTGAAGGTTCGCAGACATAACTCGTTTATGTTACCTTAAACTAAATTTAAGCGTTTTCTCTACAGAAAAAAATCTTCTTTTATGTTTACTTTTAGTAAACGGGTTGAATCAGGCCTGAATCGCCTCGATCGCCATAAAATGAAGGCTTAGATTTGATCCGTGGATGCCGCTCAAGGTCCTCTTTTACCGAGATAATTTGGTCCACCGCATTTCTTACGGCAGCAACGGAAATCGTCGGCATGCAGAACATTTTGGTGCATTTGTATTCAAATCCTAAATTGAGGCATGGAGAACAAGACGTATTGGCGTTGAGGTTGATGATTTTCTGTTCCTCTTTCGTTCTGAGTCCGCCCCAACGTTTCGCATTGGTCGGTCCATTCAAGCAGACGATGTCCTTTCCAAGCCAAGCGGCAAGATGAAGAATTCCCGTATTTACGGTGATCACGAGTCGCGAATGAAAAAGTACGCCAGCGGTTTCAACCAAGTTAGTTTTTCCCACCAAACTCGTGGCCCTGGGCACTTGTGAAAATAAGTCGGCCCGACTTATTTCTGCATTCGAACCTGTGATCACAATTCGAAACTGCGGGGGCAAGAGGTTCACGAGAGTCAGGTAATTTTCGAGGGGCCACTCTTTGTTTTGTCCTTTGAAGCCTCCACTCCAGGGGTGCACGACGATATAAGGTTCGTTTCGGAATGCAAAACCCAATCGGCGATCTAGGTTCGCTTCGTGTAACGCCCGTTCAATCTTCTCCTCGAAAAGAACCCGCGGAGTAAAAGATTCCTGGATTTTTGAATCAACTAACGAAATTAATCGAAAGTAGTTTTCGGATTCGTGGACCGAGCTCGAATGCAGAGCCGTACGATCGAAGATAAATCCGCGAAACTGATTTTGCGTGTCAAATCCTACGAGCATATTTTCTCGACTCTTTAAAAGGCCCGCCAAAAATGCTGAAATTCTAGACCATTGAAGAAAATCAATGACGAAGGAATAACGTCTCTTTCGCAAGCTTCGAATCAATTCTAGAAATTTTCTGGGCTTCGTAAGATCCGCTAAGTGAATGCAAACCGTTTCGAAGCCATTCAGCCGATAGATCTCGTCGTTGCTAGGATTCGTGAGAATGCTAATTTCAAATCCAGCTTTTTTAAGCCCATTCAAGGCGGGAAGGGTAAGAACGGCATCTCCAATGGTTCCAATTTGTATACAAAAAACGGACTTATTTGCGTGGCTCGCCAGCTTTCTAAAGATGAGACGGTTCCAGAGTGTCAGCAAAAGAAGTGCAGGAATCCCTACATAGCGATCGAGTATCTTGTTCAGGTGGCTTCCGCGTATTTTGAATGACAGCCTCATCGGTTCGTTTTAAGAACTAAAGATTAACTCTTTCAAGCATTCAATGAAAGTTTCTGTGCCGCCCGATTTTCAGGCAGATACGCAAAGTCGATCGGTGGAGAAAACGGTAAGACTCGATTATCTGGATAGTATCCGGGGTTTAGCGGCGCTCGCGGTCTTTTTCGGTCATTTCTTTGGTTCCTTTACCTGGCCTCGAAATTTATTGAATACCCTTAGACTCCCTTTCGTGAATGCGCTGATCGATGGGCATTCGGCTGTGGCCATGTTTTTTGTTCTGAGCGGATTCGTTCTGAGCCGTCCTTATTTCGTTCCGCCATCGTTTTCAAAAGGAGCTACCCGCCGTATGGAAATTGCTCCCTTCTATGCGAAGAGAATTGCGCGGATCTTTATCCCCTTTGTTTCTGCTCTATTACTAAGCGCTTTTGCAAAGGCTTATCTTTTCACACATTACGAAACGATACCGCCTCAGACCGATTGGTTCCGAGCTCTTTGGAGTTATCCGGTGGGGATGTTGGATTTTTTAAAGCAATGTGTTTTCTTAGTCCACGATCCCAATATGAAGTTGGTGAGCCAAGACTGGAGCTTAGGAATTGAACTCAAGGCCTCGCTTCTTTTGCCCTTTTTTCTTATGGCGACCAGGAGGAATATTTTTTGGCTTTTGATCATCGCCGCCTTAATGACAGGGTCTTTAAAAACAGGTCATTTTTATTTCTCATTTCTTCTTGGAATTATTCTCGCGCGTTTTATGCCGCTGATTCAGCCAACTATCCAAAGTTTGAAAAGCCGATGGAAGGCTCTTTTGCTTGTGACTGGAACTTCTTTGTACGAGGCGCCCATTCTGGCTGCCAAATGGGGTGTCTATGCATCTCAGTCTGTTGCGTTTGAGAAATTTCTTTGGTCGCTGACGAGTCTGGGCTGTCTTCTTACTCTCATCGTCACCTTAAGCAGCAATTCTGCGCAAAAAACCTTAAATCATGGAATGCTTACGTATCTCGGACGCATTTCTTACAGCGTTTATCTTTTACATTTCATTGTCATTTTTTGTGCCGTGCCGTGGTTGATCCATTACTTGAATGGGTATGGGATTATCGAATCGGCGACGCTGTTAGCGATCGTCCCCGCGTTGATTTTGGTTCTCCTCATATCTACTGCGGCCTATCAATACATTGAGCTGCCAAGCATTCGTTTGGGAAGGTGGCTTTCGCTTAAACTTCGTAGTGAAGACACAAAAAAAATGAGAATCCTCAGCCACCCCACGGAATGATCAAGGCAAGACGCTTAGAATGAAATTAGAAACCTCATTGATTGATCGCGTTTTACAGCTTAAAAAACATTTGCATTTTAAGTCCGAAGGTCCACGAAATGCGCTCCTGAGTTATGTTTTGTTTCCGCCGGTTCTCTCGGAAGAGAGTTGGTATTTTCGAAAGACACACACCAATAGAGCCATATGCAAATTGTTCACCGAAGCTCTCGTGGAAATTGGGTTCAATGTCTCAGTGTACAGTTATCTGGATGAAGATATAGACACATCAGTGAAGTACGATTTATTTATTGGCCATAACATTCATTTTCACAAAATCGCAAAGAAAATTCAGCCTGGAGCTATAAAGGTTCTTCTGACAACTGGATCGTCACCCACTTATGACAATTCGCAGCTTGCAAGGCGAAACGAAGCTCTTCGTCGACGACGTTCGGTGTTGAACTGCAATTTCTATCGGCCAATAGAGGAACCCGATTACCCCTATCTTAATTTTAAGGTTGCCGATTGGGTGTATATGATTGGAGCTCCTTCGATCGTGTCCGAGACTTGGTATCCTGAATTTCGAAATAAGTTTGTGGCTTATAAGAACCTGACTCAGTTTCGCCCAACGATTTCAAAAAGAAAAAAGAAAAACGATCTCGTTGGGGCGAATGCTTTTGTTTATCTTTCAAGCGTTGGCAATCTTCGCCGCGGCCTGGATTTGGTCCTGGAGACATTTTCAAGTTTGAAAGATCAGCGAGTTTTTATCTGTGGTCCTTACGCAGCAGAAAGAGAATTCTGCGCTTTGTATAAAAAAGAACTTTTTCATACTCCGAATATTGTTCCAATGGGTTTTGTCGACACGAATAGTCGCCGATTTTCCGATATGATCCAAGAATCTGATTTTGGGATCTTGCCATCGTGCTCGGAAGGACAGTCGGGATCGGTGCTGAACCTGATGTCAAAGGGCCTGATGCCTGTGATCACGAAGGAATGCGGATACGAGAATGTGAATGATTACGGATTTCTAATCCCGGGTGACTCTCTCGATTCGGTTCTTGAAACCGTAAAAAGGGCAGCGTTGACGACTGAAGATCAAAGGATGCTCAAGCGGCGAAATCTATTTTTGAAAAGTCTGGAACATACTTCGCCAATGATTAAACTGGATTTCGTAAAGTTCCTCCTTTCGATCATATGACAGTCTTTCCAAAGAAAAAAATTCTCTTCGTCGATCAATATGCGAGCCTCGGAGGCGGTCAACGCGTTCTACTCGATTTGATGTCTGTCTTTAAAGAGTCGGACTTCGATGTCGCTGTTCTGGCTCCAGGCGGAGGAGAACTTGAAGAGCTCGTCCGTTCCCGCTTCAGTGCGGACGTTTCGTTTCTGTCGATGCAGGCCCTCCAACTCAATGCCCGAAAAAAAAATTTGATAGATCTTCTCAAACTGATCAGTTTCTCCATTCTCTTTTTTTTTCGATCTTTTGCAGTCTTTCGAAAATTTGATTTTATTTATTGTAACGGAGGACGAATCTTTTTTCCCTGTGCATTAATTTCACTTTTTTTGTCCGGAAAGCGTTTTATTTATCACATCCATATTCAGCATATGCCCTTGGAAAATCGGGCGATCGAGTGCATTTCTCGTCTTCCGGCGACATTTCGTATTTTCTTCAATTCCAAATTCATTGTGGACCAATGGAAGTTGGCAGCGAGGTTGTGGAATCAAAAATTTGTTTTGCTCGAGAACGGTTTGTCACGCGAATTTTCTCATTCAAAGTTCAGCGAAAATCGTTTCGTGGACGCCTCGACTCCAAAGAATCTATGCGTTTTTGGGCGGGTTTCTTCCGAAAAAGGTCAGGACATTTTATTGGACCTTTTCAACGAGTTTCCAACACTGGCGTTTCACATTGTGGGGGAAAGCGATTTTTTAAATCGAGCGTATTTTGACAGTTTAAAAAAACACGCTGGCAATCGAATTCAGTTTCATGGAAAGAAAAAAGATATCCTTCAGTTGATGCAAACCATGCCAGTGCATTTTTCGCTTGTGCCATCGACATGGGACGAACCCTTTGGTCTGGTGGCTGTTGAGAGCATGGCGGGTTCGTGCATTACGATCGTGAGAGCCCGAGGTGGTCTTGTCGAAATCGCGGAAAATACAGGAGCGATGAGTTTTGAAACGACGGCAGATCTCGTAAAAATTCTGAAGTCGTTGCTGCAACGGCCTTCGGGCGATTTGCGCGAGCTCGCCTTTTCGCAGTATTCCAAAACCATCGATCGCTATGGCTATGAAAAGTTTAGAACACGGGTCTTAGATGCCTTTAAAAATTCCGAAACTCATATTTGATCCAAAAACCCATAAAATCGATCCAGGTAATCTTCCAAATTGCTTGCAGGATTTCTTAAAGTCTGCCTCTTGTGGCCAACCAATCCTTTAATCTTTTCAGCAAAATCCGAATCCGATCGGGGCGTATAAAAATGGACTTGATCTCCAAATCCTTCGAGCTCGGCATTTTTTTGAATTTCTTCATTTTGACCGGGCAACAGAACCTGACAGCCTGAGTAGAGCCCTTCGAAGACAGTTCGCCCCAACGAAAATCGAGATTCCGCTCGCAGAACAATGTCCGTGACCGAGTAAATGAGACCCTGATCATAGACGGGTCCGCAAAAATGAATTCTCGAATCAGATTCAGCAAGCCGACGAGCTTTTTCCTCTTGATCTCTGTCGCCAGCGCCGAAAATGAGTAAGGAGATTTTGTCGTTGTTTATCTTCTTAAAATTTTGAATGATGAAATCGATTCCTTTGTCCTCAAAATCAACTCTCCCTATCACTGAGAAAACTGTTTTGCCCTCGATTGAAATTTTTAGCTCTTGCGCGCTTTTTTCAGCCGTTCGCCCATTTAAGCATGATTCCATATCGATGGGATTCGGCAAAATGATTGAATTCTTTAGGCGTAAATCTGAAAGTAAATTCCGGGTGATCTGGTCGATAAAAATGACCCCTGAAGCGGCCCCGACCTTTTCTTTTACGTCTTTGCGATGAGCACTACCACCGTCAAAACGTTCGCGAATATGAAGAATAAACTTAAATCTTTTATCAATGAGCGGATAAAGAGTAAGCGAGTTCAAATGAATGGTATCGAATTTCATCTGACCCAACCAGTCGTAGAATTTTTTACGGTGCAATCTCCAAATGGTTTCGCGCACGAGTGAGGCCATACGGGGCCGCGAACCCCTGGGAAAACCAAGCCAACAAGTAGAATGCGGCAAAAAATCCCAATAAACAGAACTCTCAGGAATATTCATATTTTTTGAAATCTCGCGAGTGTCCGCATT
>Ga0207108_1034_pt1 | contig 25581 bp, 20 predicted proteins | sample Alteio_BWMinHeat_76_FD_153562 | JGI IMG/M metagenome (GOLD analysis project Ga0207108, IMG submission 153562) | Enriched cells from forest soil in Barre Woods Harvard Forest LTER site, Petersham, Massachusetts, United States -... | ecosystem: Environmental > Terrestrial > Soil > Temperate forest >...
GCTGCAAAAACAGACAAACCCACGCTCGGGCAAAAATTGTCGGCACATCCCCTGAGTTCATCTATTTATCTTGATGAAGGTCTTCGTGGCAAAGATAGCATCGGCGATTCAGTTTCCCTACCAGCACGAACTCGGCGGATCGCTTCAAAAATGATACGGGACTTGCTTTGGTCTCAAGCACCATTCTTTTTAAGATACCGTGTTAATTCTTTCCGTGGCGAATTGGGTTGGTTTCTATACGGCTCTTCTGACGAATCCCAGAAAAAAACTTCTCAAGTATTGGAGATCGCAGACGATCCATTCTTCCATTCTGTTTACAACAGTTGGAGCACTGAAACTTACCGAGATCAGAAGAAAAAATATGACCGACCTCGCACCAGGCTCGGTACTCTAAGGGCTGCTTTGATTAGCTTCTTGTTACTTCACTATGGCTACCATTCGTTTCAGCTTGCGGATCGATGGGCAGATACCGACACTATCGAAGCGAAAAATTTCATGAGAGACACAAAAGACTATTTAATTCGAGATCTCAATGGAAAGAAAATCAACGTCCTCGTCAGTTCGAAAATGCTGAATCAGTTTTGGTCAGATAATCCCGAACAAATGAAAATAAAGCTTCGAGCGCTTTTAGATATCTCTGATTCTAATAAGAGTTCCATTTCGGTATCTGCCTTCTCTTCAGAAACGGAACTCGCCGATCTGATAAATCAGTCGGGCGATGAAGATATTCTAATGATCGCCGATCATGGTTCACCAGGCAGTATGGGTAGTATAAAGGACATGAGCCAAGTAATTGAGCGAGTGCAGAATAAACCACTGAAAGCAGGCGCCAATATTGTCTGGTTCTCCTGTAGCTTTGGAAACAATGAAAGTGTTTTAGGCATTCGATCAGAAACTGAACCTTGGATTGAAATCAGTCGAAAGAAGCTTAATCCTGAGGGTGGTCGCGCAATAAGTTCGACCGTTTTACTTGGAATGCCTCCCGCATATGAATATAGTCCAAACACGCTCAAAAATGATCTAAAAGTGACGATCTCGTCTGGCTTGATCGGCGCGCCCGGGCTATACGCGATGGTTCATTTGAGTCTCAGTAGGGCAATTGACGAAGGAATTCGTGAGGGCATACGAAACGCTTTAGGCGTCGAAGATCAGTATGGCCGAGGTACACGAATCTACGATCGACGTACGGATCAAACGCAATTCATTCCACATCCGGCGGCCTTCCTTGATGATTTGAAATCTATTAGCCATCGTTTGCATTAATGCATAAATAAACAGAAGAGTTTAATTACATGGATTAGTTTGGCCGCGTTGAAGTTGGAAGTTGTCTGACGGAACCACTTCCCAGCCGCGCGATAAGAGATCGTTCCACGGCTGTTTCGCGGTCGGAGGATTGACCGTACTGTCGAAGAAATAATTCACATTCCCAGAGCCGCAGGCGGGATCGATGGAAGCCCCAAGCGGGGCGTTCGGATCGATCTTTTTCCAAATGAGAACTAGGGCAATATGATACCGGGGACCTTGAAAATAATTCACGTCAATATCCACAGAAGGATGAGTCGCATCGAGCGTTACCAAATTCGTGGGTGCTGCACATCCCAGGCGCTCGGCATGTACTCCATCATTATTGATCAAAGCCGTCATTCCATTTCCGTCTTTGCGATCCACCTTCATCACTGAGCCGTCATCCGATAGAATGGCGAAAGCATATTTTCCCGGAGCTGCGTTGCCCAACTTCAAAGTGCTTTGGAAGTGAACCGAAAACCATTCCATCAGAACAGTGGTGGTGTTTGGAACCAGCAATGGATGTAAATCATCTCCAGCGACGAAGAATCCTTCGGTAAATGCTCGAGTGGGAACGTCAAGTTCCGTGGAAAACAAAACCACTGGGAGTGAGTTCTTAGGAATCAGATTCCCGGCAGGAGATACATTCCAAAAATCCATCACCTTCATTTGAGAAGGTTGGGTGACGGTGGCAGGATCTAAATAAGAAAGTGTGCCCTTCAAACCCGTCGTACGATCGGAAGGATTTCCATCGCTAAAGGGATTACAGACAGGGGTCTGAGGTGGTGGCTCATCAAATTCTCGAGTGACCGTGCCCGAACCTACTGTTCCGCCGCCGCTGGCGTTTGAGTTCGGATCATTGGGGTTGTTGTTAGCTCCGCCCCCCGCAATGGCGGTATCGCTGGATCCAAAGTTTCCTAAGTTCGGTGCGCTTGCGCAGCCTGCCACTAAAAGGCCGAATCCGATGGTGACCGTTAGAATATTGGATAATTTCTCCACTACATACCCCATGCGTCAATTCAATGCAAAGGAGGTGCCACGGGCCGGCGAAGGCTTATACTTCAAAAGAAAAAGGACTTTCGGGCATTTTTGGGGGAGTCGACGTGACGAATTTTGTCGTAGTGCTAGGAGGGCTTGCGGTTTTAAGATACGTAGGTGAAGCTCGATGAAACCACCGAAATTTTTGCTTTAGAGACAGGAATCTTCAAACTCGACGGCGGAGCTATGTTCGGAACGGTTCCGAAGGTGATCTGGGAAAAATCCATTCCGGCAGACGCAAACAATCGAATTCCTATGGCCCTTCGAATCGTTCTTATTCGCGATCACAAGAAAAAACGGAATCTATTGATTGATACGGGAATTGGAGACAAGTGGACGGAAAAACTCGCGAGTATTTATTGCATCGATCATTCGCAGTATCGTCTCGATCAAAGCTTAGCCGCACATGGCTTGAAGCCGTCTGACATTACGGATGTCGTGTTGACCCATTTACATTTCGATCATGCCGGAGGAGCCACGAGGATTGATTCCAAAAAAGCTAAGCCAGTCCCGTCTTTTCCCAACGCCCGATATTATGTTCAGAAGGACAACTACGACTGGGCGACGCAACCCAACTCTCGAGAGTCGGCGAGTTATCTGCCAGAAAATTTCGTACCTCTGTGCGAATCGAATCAGCTCACAATTTGTGATGGAGTAAAAGCTTTCGAAGATGCCGTAAAGTGGGAGGGACTGAGCGTGGTGCTTTCTTATGGCCATACGATCGGATTGCAATGTCCTCTGTTTCGTGCAAACGCGCAGCAGGTCTTTTTTTACCCTTCTGATATGATTCCCACTTCAGCGCATTTACCAGTGCCCTGGGTAATGGGTTACGATATTCACGTCATCCGATTGCTCGATGAAAAAGAAAAAGTCCTCGACCAAGCAGCTCAAGAAAACTGGATCTTGATCTATGAACACGATCCAGCCGTTCCTGCCACTCAAGTCGTCAGAGGTCCTAAGCATTTTAGTGCGGGAGCAAAATTCTTACTCAATTGATCCCGGCGACTTCGGATTCTCTTTTTGGAGCTTGTTCAGATTTCTCTGTTTATATGTCCGAAACTTCGACATGAGCTCTTCGGCGCGGCTTTCATCCATATGCTTCAGAATCTGCGAGAGTAGAAGTTCGATGCGCATGGGATCACTCCCTTGCCGTCGATAATCCTCGATGATTCCATACTGCTCGGCTCGTCTCGCATATAAAGGACGAAATACGAAGGAAGGCAATGCGTTCGTTTCGCGCGCTTTCATTAGGCCTGCGTTCTGAACTCTCAAGAGTTCGCGTTCGTTAGAAAATTTCGTGTAAATTTGCTCCGCCTCGTGTTTGAGATCCTCGATTTCTCGATTGCCCTTTCCTTCTTCCATCGAAAGTTGATCCAGGGCGAGAATGGCGGCTCCGAGTTCCTCGAGTTGCGACTGATCGAGAGCCCATAGGGATCTTTCAATAACGTCTAGGTGTTGATTCATGGGAATCAAATGATTTTCAAAAATGCGATTGAGAATTCGCCCGGCAATATTGATGAGGTTGCGATGCTCGTAATTTTGAATTCCTATGTAATCGCCAAAATCTAGATTAGGTCTTTGAAATCCAGGGGCCATCAAACGATAGTCTTTTGTTATCTTTGATATGAGAAAAAGTTGGTAGACCGCCAAAGTTGCGTCTGCTCTTTCAATCAATTCGGTCATTTCAATTTTGTCGTCTTCGAAGTTGGCGACCGTTTGAAGAAATTCGGCCCAACGAATATCGAGACGTTTTACGGTACTCGCATCAGCTGCGTCTATTTCAACCTGAGTGAGTGCCAAGTAAAACGTTCGCCAATCACCTTGGTCGATTGCTAAGTTGAAAAAGTTCACCCACTTTTCTCTGATCATCCGTTTGAGGGCTGTCTCTAGCATTCGCGACGTTCGGGGGTAGCGAAATTTTTTGGAACTAGGATCAACGCCATTCGAGCGACCTACAGATAATAAAGGCGCGCGCGGATATTCACGGTTCGGATCAGCAGTACCCGAAAAAAAAGAATGAAGATAAATAAGAGTGTTCGTCCGGCGTGCAAGTTTTTCCGTATCATTATTTTTTTTTGAAGTGCTGAGACGAAAGACGAAAGACGAAGCAACTTTTCTCACTATTTGGTCACAGGAAAAAGCCTGTGCATCGGAATGGGTGAACAAAAGAAGACTAACTTCCAAAGCGATAAGGCGAAACAACATTTGCATGAGAAGGTAACTTCCTCATTCATTCGGTTTGGAAAATCGTAATTTTGAGAGCTATTCTTCCCGCCATTCCTAAATTTTGGCGGTGATTTTTCCTTTGGCGAGTTCGATAAGGAGCTTATCTCCCATTCTGACATCGGCGGCCTTCTTCACTACTTTACGAGAAGGAAGCACTCGAACGATGCTGTAACCGCGTTCCATAATGGTGCGGGGATTCAGGAGCCTTAACTTCGACTGTAAATGCTCAACTTGCCACCTCTTACGTTCAAAAATCGCCTTAGGTGCTCTATGTAGAATTTCCAATTGATTGAAAACTCTATTTCTATAGTTCTCCATAATGAGGGTTGGCGAATAACGCAAGAGGCCACCTCTCAAGTTCTCGACCTTTAGCCGAAAGTCCGAGATTTTTTGCCGCAAACTCCGGTCGAGCCGCTGCACGAGATCGTCCAGCCGCAAGCCAGCCAATTCCAGCTGATCCTGCACACGACCGAGTCGCTTCATCAAATGGTCAAGATGTTGAATAGTTTCCCATTTGTTTCCAATCACGAGTTCGGCTGCAGCAGACGGTGTTGGAGCTCGTAAATCGGCTACGAAATCCGCGATTGTAAAATCCACTTCATGTCCGACGGCCGAAATGATTGGAATTCGAGAATTGAAGATGGCACGGGCGACGACCTCTTCGTTAAAGGCCCAAAGGTCCTCCATGCTTCCTCCACCTCGGCCCACAATGAGAACGTCTACCGTTTCAAAGTGTTGATTGAAATGATGGATGGCCGCGGCCACTTCTTCCGCCGCTCCGTCGCCTTGAACTTTGACCGGAAAGATGAGGATATGAAGTCCCGCAAAACGGCGATCGAGAATTTGAAGGATATCGCGAATCGCCGCTCCGGAGGGCGAGGTCACGATTCCAATTGTCTTTGGAAATTTGGGAATCGGTCTTTTTCGATCGAGATTGAAAAAGCCTTCGGCCTCGAGTTTTTTCTTGAGTTGCTCGAAGGCCAGTTGAAGCGCTCCGACGCCGTCGGGCTCCATTCGGGTGATCACCAATTGGTAGTTGCCTCGAGGTGGATAAACGGTGATGCGGCCGACCGCGACGACGCGATGGCCATCTTGCGGCTTGAATTTCACACGTTGATTGTCAGTTCTAAACATCACCGAAGTGAGACAGGCTTTTTCATCTTTCAGTGAAAAGTAATAATGACCCGAAGGGTGAGCTTTAAAATTGCTGATTTCACCGATGACGACAGCTTCTTGGAAACCTTTTTCCAGCGTCAATTTGATCAGATCAGTCAGTTCAGCCACCGAAAGCGGCTGTTCCATCGTCCCAAAGGGTTGTCGAGTACGTTCCGCAAAGAGCAAGTCAGATGGGGACGACACGCCCCAGCTATCTCAAGAATATTTACCGGAGTAAAGGGGTCAGGCACCGAAGGTGCCAGGCTATTTTGCAAAATTCATAGGAGAGCTCGTCTGGAGTGTTGCCTGTAGACCCACGTCGCACTATGGGAAGCCTGGCACCTTCGGTGCCTGACCCCGTGATATGTCACAATCGAGGTGGAGTTGGAGGTATAGCGGCTGTAGACTTAGTTAAAGTGAGGATTGAGCAAAAGATCGAAGGTTGGAAAAGGCGCGGATTGATTGATGGTGCAACCGCAAGTCGGTTGCTTCAGTTTGAGAGTCAGAAATCGAAACCGCTTCTTCTCTACTCGGTGCTTACGATCGCGGCACTCGCCATTGTTGTTGGAGTGATTGCGATTGTGGCTGCAAATTGGACTGATATTCCCGACGCAGTCAAACTTGCAGCCGACGTTTTGTTGGCTATCGGACTCGCTTTTGGAATCTATTCCACAGACGAGCGGAAAAAAAATTCGATCCGAGACACACTGATCGCCATTTTTTACGGCTTCGTACTTGCTTCGATCGCACTTATCGGACAAATTTTTCATCTCAAGAGTGAGCTTTGGAAACCCTTAGTCACCTGGACGGCCATTGCCAGTCCTGCCGTATTTTTGGGATCTGCATGGACGCTCGGATTGGTTTGGCTTTTCGGAACGACAGCCGCCATTGTCGCAATCTTTGATCAATACTCCCGCTGGATCGAAGAATGGAATCTTCAAGGCTTCGCTGTCTTTTTGGTGATTGCCTTGCCGCTGTTACTTTCTTCCATCCCATGGATTCGCAAAACCAAACCCCACTTCGCGTCTGCATTTCGAGGCGCATCATGGGCGTTTTTTCTCCTCGCCTCCAGCGCCTTTCAATCGGGTTGGTATATACCTCCTTTCGAGCAGATCCACGCTCAATTCCTTTCGTTGACATTGACGGCTCTCGGCCTGCTTAGCTTTGCCTTTTTTGAAAATTATGTGCTGGTGCAGTCGAGAAATAATCGAATGAACAAAAATCGTCGAGGGCTCGCTGTCTTCGTCGTCTTTGCGCTTCTGAGTTCGTATGCTCCATTTCTTTTTGATCACGAAACCCATCATTGGTTGGGCGGCCTGTCTTTCATACTCCTTTGGGCGGCGGCCGGCTGGGCTGCGTTCGAAGCTGGACTTGCGGAAATTTTGCCTATCATCACGGCAATTATCGCCCTTAGAATTGTTGTCATTTACTTCGAAGTATTTGGAACCTTGTTGGATACTGGTCTGGGCCTGATCACCGGAGGCCTTTTCACTCTTTTCATGACTTGGCTTTGGTTGAGGTACGCCAAAAAGCTGAAAAGGATTCGGACATGAAGAATTCGCGAACTTTCTTGAGCCTGGCCCTGCCGATCGTGGCACTTGTGGCAATGATTGGTCAGGCTGAGTTGAATCAAGGGCGCGGCGAAATCTGGGAAATTAAAATTCGGGGTTATGACCCTCGCGATCTTTTACGCGGCCACTATCTTGCGTTTCGATTCGATTGGAATTGGGCCATGGATCATGGTGCCTGTACCGGTGGAGATTGCTGCCTCTGTCTCACAAAAGTAAATGGATCCCGCACCAACCCGCAGGTGAAAGCGATGTCTTGCTCGCTGGCTGAAACTTGCGATGCCCGTATTCGAGGCATGATGGGAGCCGGCGAATTCGTGACGGGATACGAGCGCTATGACATTCCCGAAATGCAAGCAGTGGAACTAGAGCAAAATGTGCGTGACAAACGCGCAAGCGTTCTTATTTCAATTCAAAAATCGGGTGCCATCGCTCTCAAGGATCTTTTGGTGGATGGTGAGCCATGGAAGCAAAAGATCATGGCGCATCATCCAAAGGGTGTTACCTTACCGCGATAGCGCATTCTTCCATTTTTTGTGCAAAATCCGGACTTAAATAAAAAATCACCAGAGCATTGAGAAACGGAAGTTTTGAAATCAATTCATCCGGGTGCACGCGCAAGATGGTAGGAGCTACTAATTTCTCCTGGATCGCGAGCCATATCCAAAGGCGTAGCAGTTTAGGAAGCGGCGCACCTGAAAGTAACATCCCTTGAAAAAAACGCTCTACCAAACGCCGTTCATCATAGAGTCCTCGGTCCCAATCATCGAAGGCCTGAAGCGCACCCACTGCGAGAGCCGACCACGTCTCTTCATCCAATTCTGAAAAAAATCCTTCTTGCATGGTCAGTTGGGCCCGCTCGAGTGAAAACTGAAACGGAAAACGAAGCTCCTTGAAAATTTGAATCTCGATCGACTTTCGAATTCCAAAAGATTTTGAAAGTCGATGAAATATTCTCTTCGCCTTATCCAAAAAAGGATGCTGCACAGAATTGGTATCAGCCTGTTGGGTTCCCACGGCTGCACTTAATTGACTATATTGAAAATATTTTGCAAAGACGTAGAGACTTTCAAGATGAGCAGCCGATTCAGTAAAACGCCAGAGTTCGTATTTTCTCTTTTTAGAAAACGACGGCATATCGGCATAAACGTCTAACATTTCTCCATAAAAGCTCTGCCAGAGTAAATAAGCGCGATAGTCATATTCACTCTTTGCCCGCAGGACATCTTGGTGAAGTGGGAGGATTTGACTCGCACGATCGATGAATTCTTTTCGGAGGTGTTTGATTCGAAAAACTGAGTCGGGGTCCAGCAAGGAATTGAGAATTTCTTTCGTAAGATCTCCGGGAGTTCCGTGATTGAAAACGTAATCCACCAGTAATCGTTGTGTTTCGTCGATCGTGCGCGCTCGAAAAGATAAATCGAGGAGTTGCTTGAGCAGAACTTCCTTTTGAGCATCAGATGAAATATTCCATCCCCGGATGGCCCACTTCCAAGCCAATTGCCAATTTGAAAGATTCACGAATATCTCTGCGATTTCTCCCGTCACGAGCGTGCTGAGACCGCCGTTTTTTTCTAAAAAGTTTCCAAGGTGATCAATCGCCGAAGCCTGAGTGGCTGCAGCCGTCATGTCCAAGGTTTTGTAGAGATCTAGAATCCGCATTCCAATTTTGAGCTGTTCGTTGAGCACTGGGTGTTGCGATAGTTCCTCATGCCGGTGAAAAATTGCCTGTTGAAGATGGCCTCGGCTTTCATGCCAGTCGGCCAATAGCGAGTGTCGAATGTGCTCGGAGTTTACAGAATCAATCGCCGAAAGAATTAAGTCTTGATCGCCACCTTCTGGACCTGTCCCAAAAGGCTCCGAGAGAAACAGACTGATGTAGTGAACCTTCATTCGCTCATCGGGAATTCGAGCCAAACATTCGAGAAGGAGCCGGCGAGCCGCCGCCTTTTCCAGATTTTCTAAGTACGATTGCCACGGAAAATCTTTCACAGAAAAATTCTTCGGTGCAAAATCTCGTAATGCATCCAAGCTCTCTTCCCAGGCCAACTGCACCCAGAGCCAATGTGAAGATTTCAGCTCAGAAATAGGTTTCTTTTGAAGAAACCGAAGAATCGAATTTTGCCAAAGCCGAGAAGTTTCGGGGCTGACTTGCGAACGTGCATCCCAAAATAATTCCATCGTTTCGTCATTGAGAATTTCATCGGGAATTTCTTCCGCTAAAATATAGCGAGAAAGTAAAATAGCCTGAGTCTCCGCAGGGGTAAGAAAAGTGAGCGCTTCCAGAACCTGTGTAGGCGTCAGCTCATGAGTTCCGGAGCCCGAGCTGGCAGTGACCGAAAGCTGATCTTTAAGATATTTTCGCACGGCTGGCGTGCTTTCGAGAAAATGATCCTTGAGATCTTCAAGTATCCAAACGATTGGCACACTCACCAGCGTAAGAGCGTATTCATAAAAATCTTGGGAGCAACCGAGTTCGCGTATGCGCTGAAACCAAAGAATTTTGTCGGAACTTTTTTCGAATGCTCGTTGAAGATTTTTCCATACGACGGCCGATTCCCGCTGGTTGTCAGGCCATTTTCTTCGATCGGCCTTCAATTCTTTTTTCTGACTTATCGACCAAAGAAGCAGAAAGCGTTCTTCTTGTGGAAATCGAAGAAGTGCTTCAGAAAGATATTTGGAAGGATCAATTTCCACGCGAATTTGCCATAGGCTAAGGCGGTCTGGATCCAAAGCTGAAGGAAGACATTCAGACAGAATAGCCAAGTCAAAAGGACGGGTTGCCGAAAAAAATTTTCGATAGGAATTCAGAAATGGTGGCTCTGGAAATTTCTCCTGCGAAAAGACGCGCTCTCGAATTCGCTCAAATGCCTGTGGACTGAGCGGCATTTCTTTCCAGAACGCAAAGCCGAGAATGTTTTCACTGATATGCTGAAGATCTTCCTCTAAAGCGACGCGAACTGCGTTTTTGATCGATCCACTTTGAAGTTCTGGATCATTCGCGCTCGGCTTTTCTAGTCTTGCAAGTAAAGCCTTCAAAACTCGTCTGATTGTGACTCCGTCCCGGTCAGAATAAGCGTATTGAAGATGCCTTAGAGCTTCACTATCGATCTGTCGTTCGACTTCTTGGATGGCATATCGAGTCCAAGGATCGGCCAAGAATTCCCGATAATATTTTTTCGCGAGTGCCACATTTTTAAGACGCCTATCACAATGATGGGCCCATTTTAGCGAGACGGACGCGGGGCGATTTGGAAATTTGTCGAGCTTTTCAAGATCCTGGGTTTTCAAACTTTTGACCAATGTCTCCATACCCAAAAGGTGGGGAGCAAAGACGTGATTTTCTTTCTTCTCCAAGAATCGAAGCACAGGTTCAATTCGACCGGTCTCGACGCTTTCATAAACCTCTAAGGTAACGGGCAGGCGATCTCGAAGAGCAAATGTTCTCGACGAGGGCTTTTTCCTTAACCACCAGAGAACGATATAAGCAGCCTCGTCATAATGGGGATCTTCCAAGAGACGTTGAAAGAGTTCGAGAGCATTTGTTTCGGTATCTTTCGAATTGGAATTAGGATCGCGAAGAAGAAGCAGCCACGCCAGCTCCCAAGGGTGACGCGTAGTGTCAGAATAGTAGCGCTTGAGGTCGGACCAGTTTTCCGACCGTATTAATTCAGCCTCAACGTCCACTCAAGAACACTGTAAATCGCCCCCGAGGAAATTGTCAGTGGTTAATACGCTTAGAGTTTGGATCCTTTTCGTCTTTTTCCTTTTCAGAAGCCTTCTCTTGCTGGGTAGCCAGCGTAGGTTTGGCTTTAGCAGCGGGTGATAGATCGCCGGATTTAACCTTAGTTTTTAAGTATTCAATCGCTTTGGCCAGTTGGTAGTCTTCTTTTTCGAGAGAAGTGTACTTACCCTTTTCCAGCTTACTACCAGTTTTGGTGTTCGCTTTTTTACCATTCGTCGTGTTTGCATTCGTAACATTTGCGCCCGTCTTCGGACCTGGGGATTTTTCCGGGGCCTCCTCTTTTCCTACGATATGACCGGGCAAATCTCTTTCTCGCAGCATCATCCCAGCATCCATCTCGTCTAGCGGCTTTACAATCTGATCGGGAATGATTCCTTTGCCTTGAATCGTGCGACCCGATGGCAAGTAATAAAGGGCCACGGTCAATTTGATTCCACTGCCATCTTCAAGCGGAATCACATTTTGTACCGAGCCTTTTCCGAAACTTTGAGTTCCCATGACATGAGCACGCTTATGATCTTGAAGAGCTCCCGCCACAATTTCGCTCGCCGAAGCGCTGCCACCATTGATCAGGACGACCATTGGATAGTTAGGCTCTGTTCCAGCAGCCGTAGCAAATTTTTTGTCGACTTGAACTTTGTCGCGCCCTTGAGTGTAAACGATGAGTCCCTTCTCCACAAAGGCATCCACTACTTCGACGGCCATCTGGAGTAATCCGCCGGGGTTATTGCGCAGATCCAGTACGAGTCCCTTGATCGGACCTTTTTCATGGACCCTTTTCAGAGCTTTGTGCATCTCATCGGCACTCTTCTCTTGAAACTGTTTGATTTTAATGACGGGAAATCCGTCCTCCACCTTGGAAGAGACACTCTTTACGTTGATGATGGCGCGTCGGATTTTGAAATCCAAAAATTTGTCGACCCCTTCGCGTTTGACAGCAATCGTCACCCATGTTCCCGGACGACCACGCATTAACTTCACGGCATCGATGACAGAAATCTTATCGGTTGGTTGCCCTTCGATTTTTGCAATGATGTCGCCCGCCTTAATTCCCGCGGTAAAGGCCGGAGTGTCTTCAATTGGAGAGATGACCGTAAGCATTCCATTTTTTTTGGCGATTTCAATTCCGAGGCCCCCAAACTGACCACGAGTATCGGCCTGCATTTCAGTGAACTCTTCTTTGTTGTAGTACGCCGAATGTGGATCCAGACTATCGAGCATCCCTCGGATGGCGCCCTCGACAAGTTTTTCATCATTGGGATCTTCGAAATATTGGCGTTTGACGATGTCATAGACCTTCGCAAAGTGAGCTATAGCCTTGTAACTTTCTCGAGAAGAGGAATCGTCCGACAGAAGATAGGTGCAGAGTCCTCCGGACAAAAATGCGAGGACAGAGAGAAAACTTACGGCCAAGACAGCTCTTTTCATCGAAACAACACTCACTTTCTTTTTAGGGCTCCCAGCTTGGTATTCTCTCGGTCATTCGTAGAGTTCTTTAGACCGAACGGCGGGAGCGTTCGCATCTGTCAATCCTTTACGCGACGACTTCTTTGATCGCTTGTGAATCGAACGAAGCTCTTCAAGCTGTAAATTGAGCATCGTCTGTTTTGATTCTAGCGTTTTTAAAGCTTCAGAAAAATCTGATTTCATTCGAGCGGCTCTTTCGATTCTCAATTCGCGATCTGAGATCAGCTCCAACGGTTCGCGAACAATTCGTTCTCGTGCGTCCAGCAATACCACTTTCATATGTTCATGCTCAATCCATGATGAAAGTTGAGCCGACTGCAAATTCGTCGGCCAATTCAGCAAAGGAATCACGATGTCGCGAAATCTAGATATGAAAGTGTCTTCGTAAGAATTTAATTGGTGGCTCAATTGAGTTTGAAGATGATCCAATGAAACCACTGAAACCTTAAGATGATTGATATCTTCTTCGAGGGTTTTCACCTTTCCGCGAAGCGATTTAATTTCTTTTTCCTCTCCAAGGGCTGGAGTGGCCGGCCGAGCCCAAGATGCAGACGGATACATGTAATAAAAAAAGGCGAGGATCCATAGAAAAATGTAGAAACTTTTCAAATGAGGTCTCATTTCATCCAATTGAAATCCGTCGATAACGAACTGAAAACAGAGTAAACGAAATCGCCGAAGTGACGAGCAAAGAAATAAAGAAAAATCCGATCCAAACACTGAGCGGAAGGGTCGTCCAATCCCATACTAAAAACGCTCGAAGTTGGTGCGAAACTGCGGCGGCCAATATCATGGCACAAACCGATGCAATCGTGATTCGCAGTGCTTGCCCATGCCAAAGGGGCCAAAAGAGCATAAAGGGCTTCGCTCCCAGCATTTTCATCAAAGACCATCGCGGCTCTTCGCGCACTGTGATGCGCTCGAGATTGAAATAAAGAACGAGCGTCAGTGTCAAAAGCCATAGCATGGAGAATATGACCACCATCACATTTAGAAATCGGCTGAGTTTCGTCGGTGGCTGATGGAGCACTTGAGTCTGAAAAAGTTCGGGAGACTTGTCGAGAAGTTGCAAAAACTTGCTAGCATCGTGAACTGTAACGAGGGCTGAAGACGGAAAAAATCGTTCTTCCAATGGCGCAATGATATTTTTCAGCTCGGGATAAGTTTCTCCAAGCCTTTCTTTATTCTTGGCCGACGAAAAATAATCATAGCGGATTACATTGTGATTTTTTTCCACCAATTCGCGGAAGCCTTCATCTGCACCGGTTTTGAGGACGACCGAAATCTGAGAGTTCTTGTATTCCTTTAAAACATTTTCATGGACGTTGTGGGTGACCCAGAAACAAAGCAATAAAAGCCCACCTAAAACGATAAAGGCGATCAGCAAGCTAGCTTCTTTTAGTATGAATCTCACCATCTCAGGTTACTTCTTGTGTTTCTGACTCCTGTCCGGAGGTTGTTGTGTTTAATTCCGACGACGGAAGAAGATCTGGTTTGGAGCCCAACCGCTTAATCCCATAGTTTGCCACATGATATCGAAGAATCAAAGGATGTTCAAATGGCGGGGGATGGTGTGTTGAAATGAAAACTGTCGCACCGTCTTGGTAGTGATCCCAAAGAATGTCGAGTAGTAAATCGGCTTGAACGGCATCGAGATGGGCGGTGGGCTCATCCGCCAAGATCAGTCGAGGTTTGCGAATAAGGGCGCGAGCAAATTCGGTCTTTTGCACTTCACCACCTGAAAGTTCTCGATATTTCGAGCGAGCGCGTGGCCTGAGTCCGAGCAAATCGAGCCAGTGAAAAACACGTTTCTCACGGTCGGCTTTGGAAATGCCATCAATGATCAAAGGTAGTGTGAGGTTGTCAAAAACCGTTTCGTTGGGGAGCCCACGAGGATTTTGAAAAATAAAACCAATATGCTTGAGATGTCCGACTGAATGCTCTCGGAGCCTTCTGCCGAGAAAGATGATTTCTCCCTCGGAGGGTTTCTCTACGCCGCAAAGCATTCGAAATAACGTTGTCTTTCCGGACCCGCTCGGGCCCGTCAATATCGAAAAAGTCCCTCGCTCAAGTGAAAAATCAAGGTTTCGAAAGACCTTGTGGATCCCGAAAGCCTTGCTCACATTCTTAAACTCAAACAGCAACCCTTCGCTTCTCCCTGTCTGTACCTTAATCTAGGCGACTAACTCGAGTCTTGCTTCGTTCTCGTTGCCAACCTCTTCTTCTAATGTAATCATTTTAATTATTATGAAACATCTATTTTTCGGGTTGCTTCTCGGAGAAGCCGGGTCGAGCACTCTCAATCCTTTCGACCTTATCCAACAAGCGGGATGGGTCGTCAAGGCAGTGATGCTTTTGTTACTCATTGCGTCTTTCATAAGTTGGACGATCATTTTCTGGAAGCTCTTTTTGGTCAAAAAGGCTGAGGAGGACTGCCATAAATTTATCGAAAGCTTTTGGGCTGCCGGTACCCTCGAGGGCGCAACGCGCGCGAGTAAAGCCTTTCCGAAGGCGCCTTTGACGCGAGTTTTTGAGGCAGGCTTAGAAGAGTTTAACCAGGTCACCGCACTTAAATTGAAGCGTGAAGATACAGTTGAGCTTCTGGAGACGAATGTCTCACGTACACTCACTAAGGTCGCCAATATGGAGCTGAGCGGACTACAGCGCTACATTCCTTTTCTGGCAAGCACCGCGGGGACGGCTCCCTTCGTGGGTCTCTTTGGTACGGTCTGGGGAATTATGACTTCCTTCATCAATATCGGTGCAACGGGAGCGAGCAATTTGGCGGTGGTAGCGCCAGGTATCGCGGAAGCATTGATTGCGACAGCCATGGGACTCTTTGCTGCCATTCCCGCAGTTTTGTTTTATAACTATTTTATTTCGCAAATCAGAAATTTGGGTGCCTCGATGCAGCACTTCTCATCGGACTTCATGAATACTGCGAAGCGTAGTTTGTAGTTACGTTTTTTCGGATTGAGCAGTTGATTGGCACTGGCAGCTAAAGGAGTTGGCAATAAGTGGCTTTCTCGATTTCTCCGCAAAATACCGACGGTCCCCAGCTAGCAGCTGAAATCAATATCATTCCTTTGGTCGATATCATGTTGGTCTTGCTGATCATTTTCATGGTCGCAGCACCGTTGATGAATGATTCGGTAGATGTAAAGCTGCCCAAGGCCAAGACCAAGTCCGCCGCGACGCAAGAAGAGAGCGTCGTGCTCGCTATTCGGAAAGACACCACCATTTGGATCGGAAAGACTCAAGTTCCATTCGAAGAATTGAGTCGTAAACTTTCGAGTATTTTTTTGAATCGGCAAAATAAGGAGATTTTCATCCGGGCGGACGAATCGGTGACTCATGGTCTCGTGATTCGCATCATGGCGGCGATCCAGAACGCGGGAGTTTTCAAGATTTCGTTCATGACGGATCCATCGAAGTGAGATGCGGCAAGCGATTTGCTTATCCTTTGTCTTCCACGCGCTTTTGATCGCAGGAGTTTTGTATTCTGCTCAAATGTCGCTGCTTTTATTCAAAGCTCACTGGAAAGAGATGCAAGCGGCCAGCGCGATCCAGGTGGATCTGACCTATAAACCTACCGACACTCCCATGAAATTTGGAGAAGAAAAACGAACTCTTCCGCCACCGAATGTGCAGCCGAAGATGGAGGCCGAGGAGGGAACGACCTTCAAAGAAAAACAGTCGAAAAAACAGGAGAAGCCTCGAGAAAAGGAAAAGAAACCCAATCCCAAACTTGAAAAAACAAAGTCTGATTTGAGAAACATCATCAATCGAATTCGTAAAGAAGCGAAACAGGATGACCGTCCGCCACCGAAGGAACACAATGTGCCTGTCAGCAAAAAAGGAGAAAAAGGCGCAAGTGGAACAGGCGGAATGGGGCAGCGAGCTCTCTCGCCAGCGGAACAGGCGTTGCAATCGGCGATGCGACGCCATTTCGAGCTCGAGGATGCGGTAAATTTTCGGAAGCACTATCCGAATGCCCTGGGCTACATGGCTCTTAAGTTGGTGGGTTTTGGAAATCAGTTTAAGATTGTTTCGTTGAGAGTCGTTCAACCGACGGGATATCAGACGTTAGATCGAGAGTGCGAGGTGGCAATTCACGAAGCCGTCGATGCTGAGACATTTGCGACCGATATTATTGCAGAACTCAATGGTAAGGAGACGATGATCGAATGCAGACCTTAAACCAAAGAAGCAGAAGCGGAAAAACAAAAGACTTTCTGAGAGCGATTCTCATCCTCAGCTGTGCCATCCCCTTTTTCTTGGCATCCAAGATTTCGTTAGCACAGTCGATTGTTCTGAAGAACGCCAAAGAAGCCCCGACACCTATCGCCATTCAGGCCTTTGTAAAGGCTCTCGGAAAGGCTGGCGATCTGCCGAAAGTTGCAAGCGATCTCGAGGCCATGCTCACGGCAGATCTTATTTTTTCGCGCATTTTCAAAGTGATTCCAGCCGAGGCTTTTCTGCAGCCCGATGTAAAAGGTGCAATCGACATTATCCAAGTGGAATCATGGCGGCAAGTTGGAGCCCAATACGTGGTTCGTGGCAAAGTCTCTCGAGGCGACGGACAGGTAAGCTTAGATGGGTATGTCTTTGACATCCTTACCGGCAAACTCGTTCTTCAGAAAAATTATCGAACGAGACGCAGTGACTACTCCATTCTTTCGCACGAGTTTGGAGACGATATCGTAGAGGTCGTCACTGGGAAGAAAGGATTATTTTCTACAAAAATTGTTTTTTCATACGTCCCGCCGGGAAAGAAAAATAAAGAACTCTGGCTCATGGACTTTAACGGACGTAATGGCGTTCCTCTGGTTCAGAATGGGCGTTACAATATTGGCGCCGAATGGACGCGCGATGGTCATTATATTTACTATAGCGCCTCTTCTTTGGTGGATTGGAATCTTTGGAAAACCGATCTTCATAAACATCAGACGCAAATCACTCACTATAAGGGATCCGCACTCGGTGCTTCGATGATGCCGAATGGACGCGAAATGGTGGTTTCACTTTCTAAAGACGGCAATCCCGATATCTATCTCGCGGCTCTGGATGGCACGATTAAAAAGCGTCTCACAGCTGCGCGCGGGATCAATGTTTCTCCGCATTCCAGTCCCGATGGAAAGAGAATTTGTTACAGTTCCGACCGACTTGGAAATTTGCATGTATTTTCTTTGGATATGCAGACACTTGCCACGGAACGTCTCACACGCGTTGGCACAAAGAATGACTCTTGTGCATGGAATCCGATGGATAATTTGATTTTGTTTTCAGGGCTGGATGATACTCCTGAACACCGTCGAGATTTCGATGTTTTCATGATGGATGATCGCGGAAACAATATGGAACGTCTCACTTATGATGCGAGTTGGAATCAAGATCCATCTTGGAGCCCGGACGGAAAACTAATTGCCTTTAGCTCGCGCCGTACTGGCCGCAATGAAATCTGGGTCATGAAAGCTGACGGAACTCAACCCGCCATGATCGTCGAACTCCCTGGTGCGGCCACCCAGCCGTCTTGGTCGCCCCGATTGGGATATTGAATCATGACCAACGAAATTGCTGGCGCTATTGATATCGGATCGAACTCCATTTTGCTGACGATCGCCAGACGTGGTCAGAGTTTGTCAGGCGTTCCGCTAGAAATTTTGGTGGATGAGGCTCATGTGACTGGGCTTAGCAAGGGCCTGGAACAGTCGGGAAAGATTTCAGAGGAACGGCTCAAACATTCGCTCGAGATCCTGCAAAAATATCGCAAATATCTCGACCAATTTAAAGTTGCTAAATTTGAAGTCGTGGCGACTGAAGCTTTTCGAAAAGCGAGTAACGGTGCCGACGCAAAGCTCGCCGTCGAGAAAATATTGCAAAGCCCTTTAGAAATTATTTCTGGAGAACGCGAAGCAGAACTTTCATTCTGGAGTGTGCAAAAGGAACATCGAGATTCTGCTGCGAACAAAATCGTTTTTGATATCGGAGGAGCGAGCACTGAGGTCGTGCTCGGCTCGAACGCAGGAATTCAAAAAAAGATATCGCTGAAGGTCGGCAGTGTCGTTCTTACCGAGAAATTTGAATTGCAAAAAAAGTCTTCTTCAGACGACGTTTTGAATTTTCTGCGAACTTTCATTCACGAAAATATTTCATGGCATGACCAGGCCGGCTCAACGCTTGGAATCGGTGTCGCTGGAACAATGACGACTCTCATAGCGATCCAAAATAAAATGCCCGTTTATGATCGCAACAAAGTGCATGGCCAAAAAATCTCCATTCAAGACGCTCAGAGGATTTTGGATCTCGTTCTCTCGAAAGAAGGGAAAGATCGGAGTCAGTCGATTACAGGCCTTTCTGCGGACCGCGCGGATGTTTTCGGAGGAGGGCTTTCGATCTTGGTCGCTCTTTCTGCGGCCTTTCGCTGGAGCGAAGTGCTTTGTATGGATAGCGGCGTTCGTTTCGGTCTTCTGTATGAAATGCTTAGGTGTTAAGAGGCAGATGGCCAGGCCAGCACATCTGAAAGCGTTACCTAACGCAAATAATCGGTCAAAGTCCCTTGGTAATTAACTCCGGACAGAATCGCTTGGTAATATCAACGCATATTTATATATTGCTCGGCGTCAGACGTGGCGCGCAGACGCGAATTCAGACTCCAGACTTTATCCTAAGAAGATCGAAAGCTTACGGCGGAACGTCGTAAGACTGCGCTCTGCTTCCTTGAGGTTATCACGAATATATTTCTGAATGAGAATGCATTCTCAACAATTTAACGCGCCGCCATTATTGCTACGCCCCGAAGGAGCATTTGGGAAGGTGAGTAAGTAGACGATGAGAATCGACTCGCCACTTTTCGCGATCAACGCCCTTCAGCGCACAGCTCAAGCGCTGAATCGCAGCCTCCAAAGACTTGCGTCTGGATCGCGGATCAATTCCGCATCCGATGATCCCGCGGGGCTCTCTATGGCGACGGGTCTTGAGTCGCAATTGCGCGGCTCTTCCCAGGCCATACTGAACATCAATCAAGCGAGCAGTGAACTCCAAGTTGCCGATGGAGCTCTTCAAACTCAAACGTCGATCGTACAAAGAATGAAGGAGATTACACTCGAAGCAGCGACTGGAACTCTTTCTGCGAACGATCGAGCTCTATTGAACACGGAACTTCAGCAGCTGTTTGCAGAGTATGATCGAATTGCCGGCCAAACTACCTTCAATGGTGCGAATCTCCTCGATGGAAGTTTTGGCACTCAAAACATTCAAGTGGGAGCACAGAGCAATGCAAATTTGGGTGTGGGACTCAACTCGTCTCGGTCGGTGAGTACATTTACAAAAGCTAATCCGTACTTCACTCGATCTACCATAAACAATTCTGCCGACGGAGATTTGGTGCTTGTCGATATGAACGGTGACGGCATTCCGGATCTCGTAAGCACTCAGTTTACCCATTTAGCCATTAGTATCGGCAATGGCGATGGTACCTTTAAAGCCGCCAATCTTTATGGGGCAGCCACGGGCGGAGTTGGAACCGGTATGCTCTACGTCGGAGATCTCAACCATGACGGCAAGAAAGATGTCGTCATCGCAGATACAGCCGATAATTGGTTAGATATTTTCCTCGGAAATGGGGATGGGACGATGCAGGCCTTAGTTACGATGGCTGCTGGAAACAGCCCCTACTCTCCGGTTATCGCAGATTTCAACGGAGACGGAAATCCCGACATCGCCCTTACCGATACAAATGACAACGACATCTCACTCTACCTTGGCAATGGAAACGGCACCTTTCAAGCTCGTCAAACGATATCTGTCGTTTCTAGGGCAAGTCAGATGTCAGTTGGAGATATCAATGGGGATGGCAAACCTGATCTTGCAATCGGCGGTTGGGGAACAAACCAAATTACCGTTTTGCTTGGAAACGGAAATGGAACTTTCGCAAGTGGCACTACATTAGCTGGTCCCATCGCCACGATTTCAGCGCAGCTTGCCGATGTGAACAACGATGGTAACTTAGACATCGTTTCAACAGGAAACGGTGATTCCAATACATATATTTACTTGGGTAACGGAAATGGAACTTTTCAAGCGGTGAAGACCGTCGCTATGGCGGCTTCATATCAAGCTCAAGTGGGAGATCTTAATGGCGATGGACTTCCTGATCTGGTCACGATCGATTCTGGTGCCAATATGGTTTCGTACGCTTTCGGAAATGGCGATGGCACATTCCAAGCAGCTGTCACGCTGGCCGCAGCAAGCAATCCTTTCACGAACGGAATCGCCATTGGAGATCTCAATGCCGATGGCAGGCCAGATATTGTGAGCGCAGATATTTTCAGCGGCGACATTTCGATTTTCATGCAAGGCCGTCAAACCGTTTCGGCCGTATCAGACGTACAAGTCTTGAATGCGGTTCAGGCGCGAAGATTACTTCCTGTGTTGGATATTGCTTTGCAAAATTTGATGCTCCAGCGCTCAAACTTGGGAGCCTCGCAGTCGCGTCTGAGTTCAGCCGTCGACCTCAACCAATCGCTGGTTATGAATCTCACGGCCGCAAAGAGCAATATCTCCGATGTAGATTATGCCGCAGAAACTGCAGAGCTCATGAAACAACAAATTTTGGAACAAGCAGGAGTATCAGTGCTCTCCCAAGCCAATCTTCAAAATCAACTTGTCTTAAAATTGTTTAATTTTTAAACGCACGCTTTAAATAGGTGATCGCAGAAATAATATGGATCGCCTCACTTATCATAAATCTCCGCGGCGCATCACCAAAATATCAGCGAATGGAAAACCCTTACCCATGGGATTTGGCTGCTGAATACGAGTGGGCTACGGTTTTCGGCAGCCCTCGCTGTCCTTCTAAGTTAAAATAAAAAGGGGGAAGGCGTGCAATTTATTTCAAAGCAGCATTTGCAGGGTCTAATCATTTTCGCAGCCCAGATCCTGCTGTCTCTTTACATTTGCTTTTTCCCCGTTTTCAGTCTTGCGCATGGTGCACTTGGAAGTTCAATCTTATTGAATCACATTTCTCGAGAGGTAAATCTTCCGGTGGTTATGTTGGGTAAATATAACGATTATATTCCTGTCAACGAGGATGGATTTTTTAATGTTTATTCGAAGTTAGCCCCAGGTTTTGATCCACCTTTGCTCTATCCAGGTGTTCGCATCGGCTTTCGTTATTCTAAAAGTGCGGTGATTTTTGAAGATTCTCGGGCCTTGGCGGAACATATTCAAAATCTACAATTTGAAATACTGAATTTCAGGCGGCAAGCCGCCTTCGGTGGCCCTCTCGTTCATGGTGTGGGTATAGATCCCTATTTAAATAATATCGGACTTTTCACGACATATTTCGAAGGAGAAACGGCACATTCCGCGATGAGTTTTGGGCGATTCGGAGTGGAAGATTTAGAAAAGATCCATGCCACTTTAGAAAGAATCGTGGCAGCAGATTTCATCCCCGTCGATGCTACCTATGGAAATTTTATGAAAGATGGCCGCCCCATCGACGTCATCATCAAACGGATCGGCGAGGAAATCGATCCGAAGCAGGCCCACAATACGATAGATCGATTTGGATGGAATGGAATGCGTGAAGCGGCACAGCACGAACTCCAGGAACGTCCACGATCAATAACCTCCTCGCAACATAATCTACTCAACGAACCGGTTCCTGCGTTTTGGAGGCGAGTTAAGCGCCTTCGAGGACTACCATAGCGCCCCCCTACTGCTTTTTACTCGTCGGCATGATATAGAAGCCGGTGATTTCGGCCGTTTTAGTATCTGCATTTCTGCAGGCCAATTTATTGAATTCGCCTCCCAGCCAGCTCGAGGAGCCGGTCATTTGTCGAGCCGCGGTTCGCGATCTGCAGGCAGCGCTTTCCCCTGCGGAGGCTACTGGCCCGCGATCGGATATACAGGAAAAGCTTCGTGCGCAATTGGAAGAGGAATTGCATATCCCAGTTTTCATTGTGCGGGCCGAGCAGTATTCATTTGTCGCGCGAGGAAGTTATAATTCATTCAATAGACTTCATATTTCACCTTGGCGCTCGCAGGAAGAATTGATTCATATTGGATTTCGATATCCTCTTGTCACTATTCAGCAGCGCATGGCTTCGAGTGTGGAGGTGACCACCGCATTCCGAGAGGATTCAGGTGAGCTCATATTGGATGAGATCTACCGCAGACAACTTCTTCAGTCGCTACAAAACTACAAAAGGATGTTTCCCTACAATGGTCCTAGAATTTTCGGTGCAGCGCTGGATTTTTATATGAATCGAATGGGTCTACTCGTCGAAATTAAAAACGGCGAGACAATACATTCAGCGATCTCGTTTGGGCGTTTTACGGTTCGTCACCTCTTAGCATATGACAATCTTTTGAACCGAATGTGGGAGGAGGGAAAGCTGTTGGGTGCAGATTCTCATTTTGACAACGCCATTATCTTGCCAAATGATGGGCAGGCAGAGGGAGCTTCCTCTGGGTTGCCTGCGATTGTACCCGTTGATTTTGAAATGTATTACCCCCACGAAGACTTCCATCCTCATTATCTTTTCAACGCTTTGAACGATGAGATCGGGCGCAAGAGAATGGTTCGAGAGGCAAAAGAAAATGCGCAACGTCATGGAACCAAGCTGACCGAGAAGGAAGGTCAGGCATTAGAAAGCGAGCCCAATTTTGTAAAAGAATTTACGCGAATCTTAAAGGGCGGGACCTAAATTTTTTGCCGGACCACTAGATGGGGCCGACACCGATATAAATGGCGCCGACGGGTTCTAAATTTCCATCGATTCTTTTTCGCTCCAGATTGAATCCGTAACCACTTTTGAGAGGGCCGACGGGTGAATTCAATCGAAGCCCAGCACCGGCGCCATAGCGCAAGTCCCAGGGTTTGAAATTTCGATCGGAATTGTAAGCATTTCCGCCATCCAAAAAACCGAGGAGATCTAACCCATAAAAGAGTGGCACATTGATTTCGGTCATGAAACTGAAGAAACTGTCACCTCCGTTTTGTTGCGTACAGAGCGCTCCTGTTTGAACATTACAAATGTAAAGAGGGTTAATCGATTTTTCATCAAATCCGCGGACGGAATTTTCACCACCCACATAGAGTCGTTTTTCAACGGGGACTTCTTGCGTCTTTCCGTAGGCCCCGGAAAATCCAAAATTCGTAGTTAAAGCGAGGCCGAGCCATTTTCCTTTGTGAAATACCCAAAGCGGATAAAAGAATTCTTGGCGAAATGTGGTCTGCCAAAAATTAAATTCGCCTCCGAAGTATTTGTTAAATAAATTTCCATCGACTTTGGCTCTCACCCCGCGAAGAGGATTGAAATCTTCATCAAGATAGTTCATCAGGATGCCTTCGCCAATGGCCGTCAATCGTTTTTCACTAGGATCAATCGAATCTTGAATCTGAACGTTCTTATCGATATTGAACGGCTCGGAAAGTTCGAAGTCATACATCGTTGTGAAAATCCATCGACGCGTCAGGCGATAATCCACCACCGCGACGAATGTATTGCTGAAAATGGAAAAGCGAGTTTGGTATTCCTTTGCGTGACTATATGTCAAACGTCCGTCGATGTGGTAATTCAAAAGACTTGGTTCGAAGTATTCCACCGTAATCCGTCGCTCGATGAACGGAAACGAATGCACGTTGACGACGTCGTTGGGCGAAGGAGTTTCGCCCGTCAGCCGACGGTTTGCGCGAGCATAAAGTGTGAATCGACGTGCCGTTCCTCCAATATTTGCATAGGTCCCTCGAAAAATTCCCCGCACTCCCTGAACCGTTCCAAAGCCTGGGCCAATTTCAAAACGAAAGCGCGCACTTTCTTCGACATCGACAAGAACATAGACCTCACCGGTTTCAGGATCTTTTTCCAGAACTTGAATGTCGACATTTCGCGCAATTTCTAATCGGAGAATTTGGGCCACTGAATCGCGGATGCGTTCCTCTTCAAAAAATTCGCCCTTGCCGAGAAGAACTTCTCGTTTCATGACCGTATAGTGCGTTTTGATTGCGCCTCGGATCAAAACTTTTGCCACCTTGTAGCGCGGACCTGGATTCACTTTGATTTGAACGGAAATTCCATCGGTGCCTTTATTTTGTTCTCGATCGACTTTGGCATCCAAATATCCTAAAGCAACGAGCGCTCGCGCGAGTTGCTTTTGCCGGTCATCCACTTTCCCGACGTCAAAAGGTTTTCCGATCAAAAGCGCATTGCGAAGGTCTTTCGCCTCTTGTCTGTTTCCGAGGTCGGCTGGAATGCCTGTGAGTGCCGCTGACTTGAGCATATAGACAGGGCCTTCGCTCAAATAGATCACAGGTTTTACAACTGCCCGCTTGTCGTCGGTTACAAAATCCACGGAGCCGAGGCGAAGGTCTAAATATCCATTCGCAACCATTTTTCGAGCCAGTTCTTCTCGCACGATTCTTTTATAGTCTTCTTCTCGAAAAGGCTCGCCTGGCTGAATCTTGCCGATCCGTTGAAAAAAATGTTCCACCGCAATTTTGTCGCTTACTCCGATCCACTCCGGATCGATCAGGTGGTAACGCCGGCCCTTATCTGTCACGAGTTCAATGGTTTCCGAGCCGCTTTGGTCAATTCGTCTTTTCACTTTGACTTCGGCTTTGAGGTACCCCTTCGTGCGTAAATCACTTTCGATTTCGTCCACAATTTCATCCACATACCAGCGTGGAAAAGTTTCTTCGCGATCGAGCAGTCTCTGTAAGGGGTCGTTATCTTTATAATCTCCACGAAAAGTGTCGGTTGACATTATAGTCAAGTTCTACTTTGTGACCACCTTGTGCCGTGACAAAGTTGGAATAATTGAGTTCGAGCTTATTCGGCACGAGATCCGTTCCGACGGTCAGTTGAAGCTCGGTGGTGCCGAGATCCTCATAAAACGCTGGGGCTAAATAAAATCTTTTGATACCAAAATTCGACGAGAGCTTTCCTTCAATTTTGTCTTGCAACTGTCCTGTGATCAGAGAAATCCCCGCGTAACCTGCTGACTTACTGGAGCTTTGCTTTTCCGCAGTGTCTCGATAGTCCTGAATTGTTGAATTTGGAATTCCGAACGAGAGCAAACTCAGAATATCCT
>Ga0207108_1035_pt1 | contig 25340 bp, 21 predicted proteins | sample Alteio_BWMinHeat_76_FD_153562 | JGI IMG/M metagenome (GOLD analysis project Ga0207108, IMG submission 153562) | Enriched cells from forest soil in Barre Woods Harvard Forest LTER site, Petersham, Massachusetts, United States -... | ecosystem: Environmental > Terrestrial > Soil > Temperate forest >...
ATCGGATCTCAAGTAAGCGTTCTGGCTGAAAGTTTCGGAATGAAAGTTCTGTTCTACGATATTGTTTCTAAAATGCCCCTCGGAAACGGGCGACAACTCTCAAGTCTCGACGAACTTCTTAAGCAATCGGATTTTGTAACTCTCCATGTTCCAGAAACGCCGCAAACTCGGATGATGATTGCGGCGGATCAATTGAAAATCATGAAGAAAGGTGCTTATCTTATCAATGCAAGTCGGGGAACTGTTGTCGATCTTCTCGCTCTCAAGGAGAGTTTAACCCGCAAGCACTTGAGCGGTGCGGCCGTCGATGTTTATCCCGACGAACCCGATAGCAATGATAAAGAATTTGAATCCGAATTGCGAAATATTCCAAATGTTATTTTGACTCCGCATATTGGAGGCAGTACCGAAGAAGCCCAGCAAAATATCGGAATCGAAGTAGCGACCAGTTTGATGAAATTCGTGAATAACGGAAGTACCACAGCATCGGTGAATTTTCCTCAAGTCGATCTCCCAATGCAGCATTCCGCCCATCGAATTCTAAATGTTCATAAAAATGTTCCTGGCGTACTTCGAGATATCAATAGCATCATTTCGGATCTTGGCGCTAATATTCGTGGCCAATATCTTGCGACCGACCCAGAGATCGGATACCTCATCGTCGACCTGGATCAAAAACTTTCAGATAAGGTGAAGGAGCGGATTCGAGCCTTACCCACAAGTATCCGCACGAGAATTCTCTATTGATCCCCAAGATTTTGTCCCAATGTTTTATGATTTTTTTCTAAAATTGTCGGAACCAATCGATAAAAGTTGTGATTCGCGATTGTTGGGCTTCGAGCTCACGTTTGAATTCAGTTTCAATCATCCAGTGCGGGCTGAGGCGCTTTCTCAGACTTAAAGTCGCAGACTCACTAAGATCTGAACCCACTTGAAGGGTTGCTCCATGCGGCAGTCGAAACCGAATGGCATAGGATTGAGTGGCTGGATCGTAGCCTACATAATCGATAGGAGTGGATCCAAGTAAATAGAGAGAGGCGAGACCGAAGCTTCCACTGGCCAAAGCGGGACCTATTTGCCCCACCGTCGCCTGTTGATCTGAATCTAACTGGGAAGGCGATTTGCCGAACAATAGCAATGCAATGATCTGATCTTTCTTGAGCGGAGGCTCACTTTCAAAATTCACTGTAGGTTTTTCGAGCGTTCCGGCGAGTATGATTTTTACCAAAACTTCGGGCCGTTTGTAGGTAATCAAGCCGGTGAGACCAGTAAATTTGGAATCGGAATGCTTAATAAGTTTTACGTATTCCACCTCCGCAATTTGGTGAAATATTTCCAGCCGCGTTTTCTCCACTTGAATTTGGCCTGACGGATTTTCATCTGATGTGAAGCGCATATTCAATCGCAGTGGAATGGGGTCTTTCGCCAGATTGGAAAGCAAAATGATCGGCTTCTGAGGAGTGTTAACATCCACTCTATATTGTACGGAGTGCCCGACCGATTCTTTCGGCTTTGCGATCGGCACAGAAGAGAACGCGGAATCCGGTTCCATCTTCCGTGAGATATTGGCTCTTATTCGTTTGTCGACACTAAGATGAGGAGAATCTTGAGGTTTAAGGTACGGCAATTCAATTTTGATTTCATTCAAATCCACTTTCGCTTGAAGTCGAATTTGCTGAGAGGGTTTGAAAGGATCTAGCAAGCTGACTTCGCCGGTGCCGGAACTAATGAATTTCTGTCGACGACTCTGTAACTCAGTCATCAACTGGAAGGTAACCTTCTGCAAAACACCTCGAACCTCCGGATCGCTGTCGACAGTCAAGTGAATTGGACCTTGCAAAACATGTAGTGGAGCAGGAACAGCTAAAGGAGTATTTTTTAATCGTCGAACGAATTCCTCAAATTTTTTCACATCGATGTCGGCATGAAAACCGTATCGAAGGCTCTCTGGAAGATCCCCCAGACGACCTGAAGTGTCGGCATGAATCTGAATAATCGCGTAAGAAAGAGAATCAGAATTTTTCGATGCTGATTTTAAATCCACTCGGGTAAGAAACGAATCTGGCTCTGCTTCCTTTACCTGAAAATCTGAACTCAAATGGAGTGTACCTTCCAAACCCTTCGAGATCTGTAAAACTTGGCCGGGCCATCCCACTTGGAAAGGAACATCCATCTCTGCATTTTTAGGTGTTTCATCGTCTCGTAAGGGAACTCTGATGGAAAAAGATTCCAATTGAATTCTAGAACGAAACGGAAAAGCCGAAGCCTCTCCTCGAATGCTTAACTCGCTCCGAGTGGAATCACCGACGAGCTTCAAATTAAAACTCTTACCATCGAATAGTAGATCAGACTCGGCAGTCGCATGAGTTTCCGCGCGGGACAATGATTTTTGCTGCGCTCTAAAGTGGAGGATTCCATGGTTTTTCCCCCCACGAAACTCTGTCTGCGCATCGATATAAGTTAGTTCACCTTTGGATAGAAGATCCGAGTTGAGTATCAATTTGATCGTGAAAGGAGTGCGCTGAACTAATTTTGCCTGAAGTCCATCTGCGCGAATCTCCAAAGTCTGATTGTCTCCTTCACCTACGGCACGAGCTCGGATAGTTCCCGTTAGTTCTTGATCTGGATTTATCCATTTAACGTCTGAAAATTTTAGATCCCAAGACTTAGCCTGCATCTTCGTCTTCCAACGAGGCATAGGAAAATAAAGTTTTGGCATTTTAAAGAAGGAGTTCGATTTTTTCTTATCCCCTGATGTCGATTGAAGTCGAGAGTCCATCGTGAGATATCTTCCATTTACGACAAGGTGGCTAATTTCTTGAATGCGATAGAGTTCTGGGAAAAGAATGCTGAGACGCAAGTTCGCACTCACCTGATCGAAACATCCATCGATCGATTGATCCGTTTTTTTAAAACAAAATCCTTTTGTCGAAAAGAGAATTTCCTTTTCATTCCAGCGAAGAGATCGGATCGAGATTTGAAGATCACTCCAAGAGGGATGGTAAGACTTGCCCAAATAATGGCGAATCGCAAACCCGACTGTTTTAGAATTGATTAACCCATCTGGCCTGATCAAGATCGCGGCCGTTGTCACTAAGACCAAGACCAAAATCGACAAAAGAGAAGAGCATACAATAATCAAAGCTTTTCGATATCGACTTTTCATATAAAGGCCCTGGTTATAGCGAACTTCCGCAAATTTTAAAACTCCTGCCCAAAACTAAAGAAAAACTGCCAATGCGCTGGGCGATCATAGTGTGTTTGATCTCTCATCCAAAGAAATCCACGGGCTAGCGTGAATCGAAACACTCCAAAAGGCGAATTCCAGCGTGTTCCAAATCCAGGCGAAGTATAGACGTCGGAATCCCAATTCATGAATTCTCGACTTCCCATGGCGGCATCAAAAAAAATTAGAGGTTGAATCTTGTATGGAAAAACGTCTCCCAGCCGCAGCTCGATGCCTTGGTAAAGGGCCGATAGAAATCCGACTTGATCCGAAGGAAGATCTTTTCGAGAAAAACCTCGAATGTCCGCATCACCGCCTAAGTAAAACCTCATGGTTTGAGGCAGTTCCTTCGGCGGCAATTGATTGTGTTCTCCAGAGACCCAAGTGGATCCGATCAGTCCTCTCCAACCCAAGACAATTATCGGCGGATCGAAGTTCCCGAGATTCCAGAGTGCCTCGGCGCGAGCTTGAAGCCGATGCGCCGAAATATTCGATAAGACATTTTCAATTCTCGAGGAAGTTTCTAAAGAAGCTTGCCAACCGTTTTGAGGTTCTCCGAGATAGTATTCAAAAAGGTGACTGGTCACATCCAAACCAGTGTTCAGTGTTAGATAAAGTGAATTTTGGGGACCATCACCCTCTAATGTGTGGGCGTACTCGTATGCGGGTCCGGCACGCAAATCGACATGCAGATATTGATTGTCCCAAGTCGTCGTGGGCATCAACGAAAACAGGCCCGACAATGCTTCATAATTGTCTTCGTTTTGATGCTGGAAAAAAAGTCGCGGAACCAAATTGAGACGTGACGCTGTGTCGAGAAAATAATAATGCAGCAGGGTCTCAGCTGATTGTTCTTTAAAGGAAGCCATTGTAGAAAACTCAGCTGAATTTATTTTCTTTCCGATTCGGGAATGCTGCCATTTAGCTCGGCCTCGAATAATTCCTTCTGTATCCACGCCAAAGCCAATCGTGATTTGTCGAGGTTTGGCGGGCGTGAATCTTTGAATAATATGGAGATCCCCTTTTGAATCACACGACAAATCGTAATAGGTGCTCAAAAGAAAACCCTTTTCCAAAATGCGATTCGAGGTCAGTGTCAGAAGTTGCAAATTGACGGGCTTGCCGAATTCGAAAGCTTCATAACGTTTGAATACAAGTGGGTTGATTAAAGGAGAAGGCTCGGGAACTTCGATGTTTTCCAACCGATAGATCTTTCCTGTTTGGACATTTGCAAAAATTGTTCCGCTCACAGAATCGGCATTCAGTTTTATTTCGGGGCATGCGTACCCGAAGGTCTGAAGGCGTGTCTTTATCCAGCCCTGCAGTTGATCCAGAATGGAGGGAGTGAGGACTTCCCCTACGATTTTTCTTTTCTTAGAAATTTTTAAAGACTTCGGAATTCCTTTAGCTTGAATTCCAGTGACATGCGCCTTTTTTCCCAAATCGACGGTCAACTTCGAACCTGAACTCGAAATTTCAAACCGCGGATCGTTATATCCATATTGTTGCAAAGCCGAGCGCAGGAATCTTTGGGCTTGATTAAAGGGAATGCTCCTCCAGCCTTCGCTGTCGTTATCTCCACAGATGATTTTTCGCTGCGCGGCGGAAAAATCAATTTTCTCTGAACCGCAAATGATAATCTGAGGACACGGACGGCTTATTACGATGGATTCCGAATCAGTTCCCGCGGCCAGCAACAGCGCGGATTGAGCTAATGAGGCTGCGAAATAATAATAGAACCTCTTAAGACCATAGACGGCCCATCGGGGTCTCCGCTTTGTGATTTTCACTAAAATGAGTATGGAGGCAGATCCTTAGGCGATCTTCAGACGACTGGGGAAGAAAGAAGGTCTAACTTTAGTCAGGTCCCTCCAGGCGTGATATCGAAGATCTTCCCCGGGTTCAAAATGCCGTCGGGATCTAGAACTTTTTTGATTGCCCGCATCAAACGGATTTCTTCCGGGCTTCGGGAGAAATGCAGATAAGGCTTTTTTGTAAGACCAATTCCATGCTCGGCGCTGATACTGCCCCCCAATTTTTGCAGAAGTTCAAATAACGATTGGCTGATTGATTTGCAATCCGAAGAAAAATCTTCGTCGGATTGGCTTTCGTGGCGGAGCACATTGATATGCAAGTTCCCATCTCCAATATGTCCAAACCAAATGATTTCGTTCTTGGGAAATTGTTTTGAAAGCATTTTTTCTGCGGCGCTGACAAATTCTGGAATCTTCGAAATGCGAACAGAGATGTCATTCTTATAGGGCTTGAGTGGGGAAAGTGATTCCGAAATATCCTCACGATATTTCCAAAAGGTTTGGAATTGTTGTGAATTTTGACTGACGGCTCCGTCTGTCAAAATTTTTGCTGCGAGACAAGTGTCAAATGCTTCCATGGCTGATTCAAGATCTTTCGGGCTTTGGTTTTCAAATTCGATCAAAAGATAAACACTCGAGGTCTTACTAAAAGGTCGAGTAAAATCCGAGTGCTGCTGAAGCACATAATCGAGCGCTTTATCGGTAAAAAATTCAAAAGCAGTCAGAGAGACTTGCTTACGAAATCGGGTCAAAATTTCAATCGAGTGTTCGAGGGCTGGAATCTGAATCAACAAGACGGTAAGATCTTTTGGAGGCTGAGTGATTCGAAGAGTCGTCTCGCAGATAATTCCTAATGTGCCTTCACTTCCGATAAAAAGATGGCGTAAATCATAACCCGAATTGTTTTTGACGAGATCTCTATTGAGTTGCAGAATTTCACCTGCTCCAGTCACGACTTTGAGACTCAAGATCCAATCCCGCATAAGGCCATACCGAATAACTTTGGTGCCTCCGGCATTGGTTGCGATATTTCCGCCGATCTGGCTCGAACCTCGCGATGCAAAATCTACGGGGAAATAAAATCCCGACGCAGAAACAAAATGCTGTAGATTTTCCGTAATGACTCCGGCTTCACAGCGAACGGTCTGTTCTATTTCATTCAGCTCGAAAATCTGGCGCAACCTTTCGAGTGAAACCACAAATTCGCCATTGGCAGCAACAGCGCCGCCGCTCAAACCAGTTCTTCCACCCGATGGAACAAGCGGACTTCGATTTTTTCTTGCCCATAAAACGATTTCCTGAACTTGCTCGATACTCTCCGGAAAAAGAACGGCCTGCGCATTGGGAATATAGGATCGAGTCCAGTCTCTGCCATAGTTTTGACACTGTAAGGGATCCGTAGAGATTTGATTTGTGCGAAGGGTTTTTTTAAGCTCTTGCAAAGCCGGATTCACCGTTTATTTCTATCAGAATTCCTCAAACCTAAGCACGATGAAATTTCTTTCATGATCATGCAAACGGCTACCTGTCAAAAGAGGCTTTTTTGCCCGATTGCGTAGTGAAAAAGACTCGAAAAAAAATGCAGGCCGATGAGTCCATAAAAAGTCTGGAATCCGTCGTATTTGCTCGCAATTTTAGGAGGAGGGCAATTTTCGACCTGGTATTTTTGCCCAACTGTGCGCACCGCAAAATTCCCACTTTATAATGAAGTTGACTGGTTAGCGGTTTTTGACCTCGTAGCGAAACAAAAATAAGGAGAGCTTTATGGATTCCTTTCTTCAGACCGGACTACATCGATTTGTAAGCGATGGAGCAATATTCATGTGGGCGATTTTAGCGGTAAGCTTACTTTCCGTTTTTATCGCGATCGAACGATACCTTGCTCTTCGTTTTCGATTTGGAATCGATGCGAGGAGGCTCTTTAACGAGATCAAAAAATATTTAACCGCCAAGGATTACGCCCGAGCACTTGAAATCTGCAAACAATCGCCACGAGTCCCACTGGCCGAAGTTTTAGGAGCAGGCCTCGCCAATATCGAAGAACCTATTGAAGAAATTGATACGGCGATGGAATCCGAAGCATTTTACTATGTTCCCAAAATTAGTGAGCGAATTGGATATTTAGGAGTGCTTGCGAATATCGCGACACTCCTTGGTTTGCTCGGTACGATCTCCGGTCTTATCGCATCCTTTCACGCGATCGGTGGCGAAGCCACTGTCGATGGTGTCTCGAAAGGCGAGGCACTTGCCGCGGGAATTTCGGTGGCGATGTACACCACAGCTTTCGGTCTCGTCGTCGCTATACCGGCTTTGTTCGTCCATCATTACCTCATGAGCTGGGCCAATCGTCTCATTGACGATATCCAACATTATTCGACCGCTTTGAAAAAGATCATTCAACGCATTCACGGTCATGACCATTCGGACGAAAAGCCTAGCAAAAAGAAGGATGCCGCCTAAAAGCGCACCTGAGCTTCGAAGACTGAGGGAGTTGTCATGAAGCAATTTAGTAATCGTAAAGATGTTCATCCGATCGAGCTCAATCTCACTCCGATGATTGATCTCTTCGTCAGCTTGATCGCTTTTCTTTTGCTCTGTGCAGCTTTCATTCGCTATGGCGGTGTGCATGTGGAAGTCCCTCAGGCCGCAACGCGAGAGGATGTTAAAACAAATCAAGATTCTAAAAAACTCAGTTTAACCTTTGAGATCATCGGAAATGACGTGGTCATTACGGGCTATAACGGGGATTTCACGAATCCGATCCCTTCGGTGAAGGCGAACTTCTCTGTAACTGAAATGGAGAAGATGAAGGAATATCTTCGCTCGCTTCATCAAAAATACCCAGTGATGGGAATCTCGATTTTTCATGCGGCGCCAGAAACGCGGTATGAAGTTGGAATGCACGTTCTCGACGCCATGAAGGCGAGCACTGTAGTCGATCAGGTTGTATTTGGAGCGGGGGTAGTCGAATGAAAATCGAACGTTTCAAAGCTAAGAATCCCACGATCATGCTTACTCCCATGCTGGATATGTTTACGATGATTCTCATTTTCTTAATTACGGCCTATGCGCCAGAGGAAACAAAAATTAAGAAAAGTGAAAATATTCATCTTCCCATGTCGATGGCGAAGCTTACAAAAATTCCTCACATTCAGATCGAAGTGACCAAAGATTATGTCAAAGTGAATGGCACTTCTGTAACTGGATTAATTCCTGAAACTGGCAACTCAGAATCTTGGAGTGTGCTCAAAGCTCATTTGAGCCAACTGGATAAAGCGGAAAAGAAAGAACCTGTACTTTTGCTGGCTGACAAAGAAACTTCGTTTCGATGGATAGATCGAACCGTCGCTTATGTCGCAGCAGCTGGATATGGCTCTGTTTATCTGGTGACCGAAACCGGAAAGGAAAAAAAGCCATGATTGCAAATCTTATTCTATTAATGGCGTTAGTCTCTGATGCTCCTGGCGCTGTGGCTCCTGAGCCGCAGCAACAACAAGAAGTCGAAAAACAGATTGTCTATAAAAAAGACACGTTGGTGGACTTAAGTGGTTCTCAAGTGGTCGGGACCAAGCAACTCCCGCCCGCTTTTTTTGTGACCCAGCTCAAAGCTCCGCCGGCCGATAGTCTTCTGACCAATCGTTTGAAATTTAGCCTTAAGAAATACAACGAAATGGGATTTTAGGAAAGATAGGGAGAGTAGGCGAGTGTCTCAATTTTGGAGGCTTAGAGTTCGACGACCCCTTGGAGACGATGAGCTTTTTGATCTTCGTGCTCAGCGCAAAGTATTTGTCGGAGACAGTCCGACAAATGATGTTTGCATTCGAACGCTTGAAATTCCGGCGCGGCTCAAAATGCTGCGCCGAAGCTTCACCAAAAATAAACTTTTAATTCGATTATCGAACGAGATCGTCTCTACTCTAGAGGGCCAATTCAAAGAAACGAAGCCTTGGAAGGCGGCACCTCTTTATTCAGGAAAAGAATTTGAAGTTCTAGAAGCCGCCAAATGGAAGGTCGCCGACGTTCAGTTCGAGGTCATGCGAGTGGACGAAGTGAAGCTGAGTCCATTTAAAATTGAATTAGATCCCCTCGAGAAGAAACAAAAATGGCAATCCACCGGTCTTACCATGGTTGCGCACGCCGTCCTTCTGTTGATGATTTTTCTCTTAGGTTTACTCCCGGCTTTCAAATTTGTGCGAGATCAGCAGATTCAAGAAGTGAGCCTCAAGAAAGTTCAGGAACTGTTTCGCAAAGAAGAAGTGAAACCCTTGCCTGAACCCACAACTCCGCGGCCTGAAGATCGGCCGAAAGAAGCGATCAAACAGGTTGCCACTAAAACTCCGGTTCCTCATCAAAAATCCGCCGGAAAGAAAGCAGGCAACAGGCCTCGCAAGATTGATTCCATGGGGTTACTCGCCATCCAAACGGTGAATCGTCATCTGAGTTCAGGTCATACCGTGATGAAGGTCGCCGCCCCTCAAGCTCAAAAGCGCCCCAATGCGAAGGAATTTGAAACCAGTCTGGGCACGGGAAGTGCCGATTATGGAGTTGGATCCGGCAAAGAGGGCGTCGGAATGGCGAAGCTCGAAGGAATCCATGGCCAGACCTATCAAGGGGGCCTCGGCAAAGGGGTCGCCATGAAAAAAGGGCCGTCGATTAAACTCGCACGCCGTGAGATCGAAATTCGGGGCGGGCTCGACCCAGCGGTGATTCGCGAGATCATTGAAGAGCGTCTGTCCGAAATTCGCTATTGCTACGAGACGGCTCTTTTAAAGCAACAGAATCTCGAAGGAAAAATCTCAGCAAAGTGGACTATCTTGGCGGACGGATCGGTCAGTGAAATTTCTTCTGCCTCAGACGATATCTCCCAAGCGGTCTTGCATTCCTGTCTACGAACCCGAATCAGCGGTTGGAAATTCCCATCTCCGAAAGGTGGGGGAGTTGTTCACGTGAAATACCCGTTTATCTTTAGCCCGCTTGGCGGCTGATTTATTTCAAAAAAAATTCCAGGTCTACTCATCCTTATGGTTGCCTCAGCTACGAGATGATGTTTAAACACTTTGAGCTACTCCCGCATGAAACGATTGAGCCCACTACGAAATTCTATTTTCAATACTGCTCTGCTGATGGCATTTCTTACCGCTTCGAGCGCCACTGACGCAGCCATTCTCTCTCGCTGTCTAAGACCCATTTCATGGTTGGCGAGTTCTTTCGGTGGGTCGAAGAAGGTAGATATTCGAGAACCGATGCGTAAGCGATTCTTTATGACAGATGTGGTGACAGTTTTGCTGGAAGAAAATGGGAAGCTTCTGATGGGCAGAAGAATGCTCCCACCCTCTGCCAAGCGCTGGGAATTTCTGGGAGGAAAAATAGAGAAAGGCGAATCGGTCGTTGAAGCCGCGGCTCGCGAAATTCGCGAAGAGATCGGGGTCAAAATTAACTCCATTGAGTTTGTGACGATCGCGACATCTTATCACAAAGAGGTTGGAAGGCGATTCCGAGTTTTTGTCGTTAAGGCGAAAATCGCAAATGGAGATACGACGATTCGAGATCCAGAAAAAATCGCGGAATTGGGATGGTTTCCGATTGCGGATCTTCCGGCCGATTCGGTCGAGGGCCTAAAAAAGCATCAATCGCTTTTAGTTCGAGTTTTTGAGAAACCAACGCCGCTCTGAATTCTTTTCAAAATGGCGTCTACTAATTCATCTTTGCGTGCAGAATCGTACTTCAACCATTCGACTCCAGGTAGCGCGCGATATTTTTCGGTTTGTCTGACGGCAGTTTCCACAATTGCTCCGGAAATAAGATCGATCGCTTCTTTGACACTCATCTCACCTCGGACTGCTTTCGCAGCAGTGGGATAAGCATAACTTCCATAGAATCCGTAGGCGGTTCGATCCCATCCGTTCGTGAGCGCGGTCTTTACGTTATCGAGAAAGCCATTTTCGAATTCGATCTCCACCCGTTTACGGACATCGTGTGCGAATTTTGCGTCGTATTCACGATAAACTACCAGAGTCGCTGGTGGATTTTTTAGTTCGAGAACTGATTTTGCGTAAGAAAAAGTCGTGCCCTGGATGATGGGAAAAAATCCTGCCATTCGAAGCTCGCCAACTGATTGTTCTACAAACGCCGAGTGCTCTGGTGGACTTATTTTGGGTCTTTCCGGATCAAAGATTTCATAGAGTCGAGTTCGCGATCTTGGAAAACTTCCCAGATCGATTCCCACGGAGAGATGCCGATAATAAAGCATCTCGTCTCCGTTGATAAGACCGCCATTAATTCTGTGAGCGAGTTCCAGTGCGAGAGCGGTCTTTCCGCAGGAGGTGGGCCCGCAAAGCATGAGGCCCCCCAAAGTGGAGAGTGGCCGGAGGCAGTCGGCATGTACCTGTTGAAATACCGCGAATCCAACGAGATAAAAAAATGACTGCAGAAAAGCAAAAAATGTAAGAACCCCGTGCCTCCGACTCGCCATACCCTTGATTCCATTGAATAGGCGAATCGGAAGGTGCGAAGCAACGATAAGTTGATGGGGAGATCTAAATTTCTATTTTTAGCGAACGGGCTAGGAGCTTTAATGGGAGCGAAGCAAATCTTCGTCGCTGAAAAGGGGATTATCTATTAAGAACTTTTTTAGGCGTATTCTTTTCATCCACAGGCTGAGTCGTGGGAATTTTATAATTTGCGACGTCCTGCACGGTGATTTCGGTTCCATTCTCTAATGTGATCGACTTCACTCGTATATCAGGCACATTGAAGCCAAACATATATTTCTCGATAGAGTTCTTAAGATCGAGCATAAGATTTTCTTTTGTGGGGAAGCTTTTTTTGGGGAATCCGTTTTCAGTATCAGTACTCGGTAGATTCCCAAACGCAATCCATTCATCCCATGAATAACGATCATACTTCATGATGGGCTTGCCTTTGAATGCGAGCACCCCATTCTCCAACGTATATCCCAAAGATTTTAAATCATGGTTTTGCGATTTCACGTCTTTCAGCAGCTGGTTGGCCAGGTCTTTATCCAGGCCGTCTTTGCTCAAATCGAACCTCATTCCAAGATTATCGGTCATATTGAATATATTAATTTCAGGAAGCCCAACTCCATGAATCGGCTCATAATCGACCCAGATCTCGGCATCATGGTCCGTCAACGGGAGAACAAAATCAGCCTTCCGATTGATCGCAGCTCGTGGCTTTGTTTCGGTTTGTTTATTTTCTTTCTTCGAGAGGGGCCCTGCCATGGCAGAAGTGGCAGCAGTTAGCATAACCGCTGCAAATAAAAAGATTTTGTTTTTCATTGGGGCCTCCTCGTCATTTTGTTCATTCCAATATGGGTGAAAATGCAAGTCCCATGCCATTGACTTAAGCCTGATAAGCTCTTGAAATCACGGAGCACCACCCATCTCTTAAGTTTGAAAGAATGGGAAACTCAAGTCGCAGTGGAGGAAAATCTTAGGCCCCGATCTTTCAGCTCAGGCCGACTCTGGGCTTGAATGCAAAAGACCGTAACAGGATCAGACTAGGTGCCTTTAGAACGCAATCGAAAAGATGGCCATAGAGAATGCAGTGCCAGCGACGTTGGCAATTTCGTCGTGAGTTTTTTCGGTGCGATTGCTTCCTTTTTTGACGTCGTAAATAGCTTTTGCCAATGTCGCAGCGTTGACAGCCGCGAAACAGACGATGGCAGAACCCCATTTTGATTCGGTGGCTGTTTTGCCCACTGCCGAGCAAGTGGTGTGAGCTGTGGCGGAGATCCCAAAGTGAGCATATTTATCTTGAGGAACCCCCAAAAGGGTTTCGCTGAAGCAAGATGTTGGCTTCATAGCCATCATCAAAAGGAGCACAAAAAAGGATGCCCGAAGTTGTAAGAATAAAGGTGTGCAAATTCTGCTCATACTTTGCCTATCCGTTTCCCTACAGTCCTATCCCTACCCATCCATTCAATGCTGCAATTGTTGTGCCACGGTTTAGGGCCCTTTAAAGGCACTTCCGAAAGCTCAGCGGGCAAAAAAGCATTGAAACTACGCAATGAAAAGCTTGCAAATCCGCATGGCGCGCGGGTTTGCGGACGATCAATTGGGAGTGATGGTGTACTAGGAACGAAGCAAATCTTCGTCACTAAATGTGAATACCTCTCTTGTATCGGCAAGAGCGTGCTGAATCTCAAGTGGATCGCCGCGCGTGAGGTTTAAACTCGAGGACTTCTTAGAATGAAGAGCCGCCTTGAGATAAGCTTCCAGCAGCTTAAAATTTTGGTCGCTGGCAGTTGTTGTTCGCCAGAATAAATCGGCGGCGGCGTATGCGTGCTCAGGCCATGTTTGAATAGTCAAATGACCTTCGTTCATTAGAATAACTCCTGCAATTTCTTTGTCCTCTTGATCCGATTGTTCCATAGCCTCTGAAAGAACTTTCAAATTGGATTTTTTGATTGAGCTCAAAAGCAGGTCACGAAATAATTCGACATCTCGAAGTAAATTTGCATCGCACTGGTACAATTCGATGAGGATTTGAGTAGCAAGGCCTGTCAAGGAATCTACCTCCCGACTGCCATCATAAGATAGAGAACAAAGATTAGGAAAGAGAAGACTTCAATAGGAGATTTCAATTCGTAGGAGAGCTGGGGTCGGGCTCAATAGGATGCTCCACGTCGAGAAGTCGCTCTGGATCGAGATTTGCGGACGGGAGCTCTTCGACACTTCGAAGGCGACGTTCAATCGTTCGCGTCTTGCGAGCGGCGGTTTCAATCGTGTCGGAAGCCTCTCCCAATTTTTTATGAACCTTATCGAGTATTTCGCCGAATTTTCCAAATTCCGATTTGACTGCTCCCAGAATTTTCCAGACTTCGCTGGACCTTTTTTCGATCGCAAGAGTTTTGAAACCCATCTGAATGCTGTTGAGGATGGCCGCCAATGTTGTGGGTCCGGCTATGACGATTCGACAGACTCTTTGCAAGTGGTCCACCAAACCCGGGCGCCTCAGAACCTCGGCGTAAAGTCCCTCCGTCGGAAGAAACATGATTCCAAAATCAATGGTGTCGGGGGGCGAGAGATATTTTTCGGCGATGTTTTTTCCGCAGAGTTTAATTTGAATATCGAGCTGTTTCGCGGCAGCTTCTGCCAAGTCGCGATCCCCTTTGTCTTGGGCGTCCACCAGACGCTGATAGTCTTCTTGAGGAAATTTTGAATCGATCGGAAGCCAAACAGAATGTGAAGGATCTCCGTCTCGCGCGGGTAGCTTGATCGCGAACTCCACAAATTCTCCCGAGCCCGGTTTCGTTTGAACGTTTTTGGCATATTGTTCCGGGATGAGAACCTGCTCTAATAAGACCGAAAGCTGGATCTCTCCCCAGGTTCCTCGGCTCTTGACGTTCGTTAGAACTCTTTTCAAGTCTCCCACTCCCGACGCGAGGTTTTGCATTTCTCCTAAACCTTTATGAACTTGTTCTAGGCGCTCACTCACGAGTTTAAACGATTCTCCAAGGCGCTTTTCGAGAGTGCCCTGGAGCTTTTCATCCACGGTCAGCCTCATCTTCTCTAATTTCTGAGAATTATCCTCTTGAAGAAGGCGAAGCTTGTCTTCGACTCCGGCGCGAAGCGCTTCGAGCCTCTTTTCATTGGACTCTGTGAGATTCTTGAGCTGAAGCGAGAAGTTTTGAAACTGATTCTGCTGCAGTTGCGAAAGATTGCTGACCGTTTTAAGAATGGAGTCGTTGAATGTTTTAAAGGAACCTTGAATTTCTTCTCGAAACCGCTGCAAAGACTCGCTCATCTCCTCGCGAAGACCCTTGGCCGTAGATTGTGATTCTTCTCGAACTCTATAGAACTCATCCTTAAGCGATCGTTCGCTCTTTTCCAGAGCCCTTTCCAGAGGACTTAAATCGATGGGGATTGGCTTCGACCGAGCGAAATAAGCCAATAGAAAACCTAAAAATCCCGCTAGGAGGGCAATCGAAATAAAAACAAAAGAGGCGGCCATTCCAGAATCCTATCGCGCCAAAACGGATTTCTCACGCAAAATCTCAGCCCTGAGACTTGGCTGCCGCGCCACTGCGACAGCCAAGTCTACGCAACTTTTTCAAGGCGGGCATTCAAGGCCTTTCAAGGCAAGGGATAGTGAGAAGGTACTGGCACGGAAATTGCTTTATCGGTAGATCGAAAGGTTAGTGTGTGTGGGTTCATGAAAGTGCTTTCTCTTAAAAACGTACGCATTTATTTGTTTCTGCTGTTTGCGCTTTCGGTTTCGAGCTGGGCCTTTGCCGAAGACTCTGGAAAAGATAAAGCTTGCCGCACTGGACAGAAACCTACCACCAACTCTGCGACTGGACAGTTACAGGGGGCCCTTCAACTTGCCACGGGCCAGCCCACGACGAGAGACTCCTCCTCCCATGAAAATTCTTGGGAAAATTTCATTCAAAGTACGGGTGCCGCTTCTTCTCCATATATTGCATGGAATGCCCATAACTATTGGAGCGCGACAGAAGCTGATGTGCGAAAGATTGTGAATGGAGATCCCATGATTCATTTTCCTCCTCATTCGCAGATTTTGAACAAACCTGTCACTGAAATGAATGTGAGCACTAACGATATTACTAAAGCAGTTGCAAGCGAGGAGGACATCACGAGAGTTCCTCATAATCGGGAGCGTAAAATCGTGGACAATTTGATCGATAAAATCCGCCATCGAAAACCTGACGAGCTTTTGATCATCTCCGCCGGTGCCATACATGGCTTGGATCTCTTTGCACGCCTTCCTGAAGACTTACGTAATGAAGTGAATTTCGTGGCTGACCCTCAGGACTTAAATACCCCTGTGAGTAGCACTTTGGTTCGAGTGCTCGAGCGAGATTCCCTGCCTGGCAATACGTTTGGTGCGCACGACGGCGCAGTTTCATATGCGGCCATCATGGCTCGAACGTATTTTCATTCTCAAATCTCCAAAGACCTCGATGATCCAAAGGTTCTGTTTTCAAAGCGTGTTTCAAAACCAGGAGTAATCGTCTATCTGGATTCACATCGTTCTGGGGCCAAAGCAGTTGGAGAATCTCTGCCTTCAGCTAAAGCTCTTCGTCAGTTAAATTTCACCCATGTTACTTATGTTCAAGAATCCTTCTTAGATGCCGTCGATTATTCCGCAGATGAATTTGCAACTTTCATGCATTATGGCCAACGCAATAAAGTCGAAAATAAGATTCGATATCAGGAACTTCTCGATGGTGGCTTTGATGACGCAACTCTCGTGAGCTCACCTTTATTAATCGAATTTCCCAACTTAAATAGTCTTTATATCGGCATTAAAAAAATATCTTCCGATCAGGAAAATAAAATCATAGTTCGCTATACCGGTCTGGAGACTTTTCTTGAATCGGTATCCATGGCGAATGCAACGATCGCGAAATTAGATCCCGTGACCAGTGCGAGGCTGCAAGAAGAAGCCGTCAAGATGGAAGACGAACGAACTGCAAGGCTGCGAATACAATTGGCATCGGATGACTTCAAAGAAGCCATCAAGAAGGCATTTGAAAAGGAACCCATCTTCATCACTCCGAATGGAGTGAGCCCGCAGCAAAAGGGGATCAACCCCGATGACTTGAAAGAATTCCCCGATGACTTGAAAGAATTCAGAGAGGCGATCATTCGATCTATCCAGGATGTTGAAAATACCGAAAACTATGTTTACAAAAATGCCGATCTTGGCTTTGAAGAAGATCTTATCAATGGGAAGGTCGTCTCTTGGCAAAAAGATGGAGTGAGACATTATCTCAGACTTGAAAATCTAAAATACCAAGCTATGGGCAAGGGAACGAGAGACGAAACCACCAACGAGAATTGGAAGAAGTTCTTCCAGGAGCTTCAACTCAAAGCCAAAACAAATCCCATTTTGAAAAAAATTATCGAAGATGAACATCTTGTCGCAGAGAAGATGCCGGCGATGAGAAAGATCGAGATAGATCGCGTAGGTCCATACTTGGAGTGGCAGGATGAAAACGGCATTTTTGAAATGGTGAGCCTTGAAGCCGGAATCTACTGGGCCGGTGTCGCCACCGGCAATGGAGCATCTAGCGATAGAGCTACTCCAGAGAGGATGCGCGCCTTTATCCTCAAGGCGAAGAAGCAAGCCGATACAGATCCTGCACTTCGAAGTTTATTGCAAAAATACGACATAGACCGCCTTCAGATAGGAAGATCTTAAGTTACCATGTCGAAACACGCCGACGCTAAATCCCATACGAAAGACAACAATCATCATAAAAGACCCAGACGCGTCATGCGCGTGGTGGCGCAGAATGGGCGCAGGCGGAGCATGAAAGGGTTGTGGTTTTCGTCGCGACCGCTTTCGGACCTTTATCATCTTTTTCTTCGGGCTTCGTGGACGAAAGCCATTCTCGGTGCTGCTGGGTTATACGTTTTAGTGAATCTCATTTTTGCAACAGCTTTTTTTCTGGCAGGGGACTGCATCGCCAATGCTAAACCTCATTCCTTCATGGATGTTTTTTTCTTCAGTGTTCAAACCCTTGTCACTCTGGGTTATGGCCAAATGTTCCCAAAGACGATGGTCGCAAACGTTTTAGTGACCCTCGAAGTATTTGTCGGTCTTATCGGCTTTGCCTTTTTGACAGGACTTTTATTCGCCAAGTTTTCGCGCCCGACGGCAAAAGTGATTTTTAGCAAATACTCCGTCGTCTCGGATCGAAACGGAGAAAAAGCCTTGAGCTTTCGTATCGCGAATGAAAGGGCCAATGAAATTGTAGCAGCACAAGTGAGTGTAACTGTTCTCAAGAACGAAGTGACGCAAGAAGGAGAAAAATATCGGCGACTCTATGATCTGGAATTAATTCGCAAAGAAACTCCGGTCTTCGCTTTGACGTGGACTCTGATCCATCCGATTAGTTCAAAGAGTCCGATCTACGGGCTCACTCAGAAGGATCTCCAAGAGATGGATTCAGAAATCATCGTAAGCTTTTCGGGTCAAGATGAGACTTTTATGCAGTCGATATTTACAAGGCATTCCTATGTTCCAGAGGAGATTGTTTGGGATCATCGTTTGGTGGATATTTTGCGAATTGATGAATTCGGAGAGCCCTTTGTGGATTACGAGAGATTCCATGATATTCAACCCGTCGAAATAAGATCTCTTTAACCCACGATTTTGAGCCAAATCGCGGTAAGAACGGCCCAAACAAAATACAGGATGAAAATATAGAGAGGTGTCAGGGCTCCGAGCTGAAATCCAAAGTATCCAAGGTGTTCTCGAAACGGAAAAATGTAGAGAAGATGAATCAAAGTGGGCACCAGACAAAACAGGAGTGCGCGCTCAATGAATGGCTTTCCTTTCGCGATCGGAAGAATAAATAAAAATCCGCAGATTCCGCCGATCACTAGCCGCGGAAAAAACCAAGTCGCTGAGAAATCCGGATGCATCGCGACATGCATTTTGTCCGTCCATCTGTATTCTCCCGCGACGAAAGAAAGAAATGCTACACATAATCCACCGAAGGTTCCTGCTGCATAGGTAAGACTCATTCGCCTCAAAAAATCGTTCAGGTTCATATGGTTTAAAGTCCTCGAAAGCAAAAAGACTTTCAACCGAAAATATGCAAAGTCCAGGCCAAAGACCGATAATGCCTCCAAAAACTTGGCAAGTTTCGATCGGCAATTCAATATAGATCTATGGCTATTCGATTTTCCTTGTTAGCGGGTGCGTTGCTTCTGTGGTTGTCGTTCCCACTTGCGAACTTTGCTTTATGCGTTGTAGAAGAAAATACTCACCTTCGCGAGGGACCAGGTACAAAATTCCCAGTAAGCTTTGAAGTCATCCGTTATACTCCTCTCAAGAAAGTTAAAAAGAAAGATGGATGGTACGAAGTGAAGGATGTGGATGGTCAAGCTCATTGGATTCGCGAAGATCTGGTTACGACCAACTTTAAGTGCGTCACGATTAAAGACGAATTTGCGAATCTTCGCAAAGGCCCTGGCATCAAATATCCACTGGCTCCTGGCAAGCGCGGCGACAAATATCTCTCTTTTCGTCTCCTTTCAGAACGAGGCGAATGGGCAAAGGTAGAGGACATCGAGGGCGATGAAGCTTGGGTACTCAAAAAATTGATCTGGGTTCAGTGAGTTGTTGTTTTCTCCTAAGAGACGGAGAGTTTTTTGGACTGTGAATTCTCGGACTCATCAATTACAAAATTCCGTAAACCGAGCGCGATAATCGGACAATCCAAAGTGGCGGCGACTGCACGAAGAAGTTCCACGCCCTGGAGTGAAATTTTTTGCCCTTCGGTAGCGACACAATGAACTGCGGCATCTAGAATTTTTTGCTTGAGAAGTGGAACAGTGGATCCGAGCCGAGTAAGGGCCTGATCAACTTTTGCCAATCCGCATTCCTTGGGTGAAAGAGGAGTGTGAAATGGCAATCCCAGGTGCTGACTCGAAAGTTCGAAAGCCCGGAGAGCCTCATCGGTAACGCCGTGACCGGCATAGACCAGCGCCGAAAAAACAATCGCACAGTCCGGAATCACGGGATTAAGTGCCAAGAACTGTACTTTCAAATGAAAAGTACCCCGCAAATTCTTGATCATTTTATAAAGCGAATAAGTAAAGATCGTAATCCGATGATCGGCTTGGATCAACTCCTTCACAATGGCCAAAAAAGAAACAAACTGTGGATCTGAAAATTTTCGGAGTGTTTGGAGTGAAAGCTGCAGCAGGCTGAAATACTGTAGTGGAGTTTCCTGAAGGAGAATCTTTTGAGTCGAAATCGTTTTGTCAAAAAGAGTAGAGTTTACTTTCGATCTAAGCTTTTCAATTTGATCTTTAGCGATCTGCTCATCTCGATCCAGAATCAGTCCAAAAACGAGGGCTTGCACTCCGACGAGATCTCGAGCTTGTAATTTTAAAGAACTAAACGCATCCGTCGTCGCTGAAATGGGAGAAGGATTTGAAACAATGGGAGTCGATGGTGGAGCTTTCACCGGGGAGTTGGATGATGTCGGTGTACTGAATGATGTTGGAGGAGGACTAAAGCCAGAACCTGCAATGACATTTCCCCCCGCAAGCGCCATGAACTTCTTTTTTTCAAGCATCTTTTTATCGTAATCCGTGAGCAGTAGTTCCTTCGGAGGTATAATCACAGGAATGTACTTCCCGTCGAAATGAGGATCGATGGCTTTTATTCGCTCATTGATGGGGGGATGTGTCGACATCCAATTCTTCAAAAAATTATATCCACTCGCTTCGCAAAAGAAAAAATGACTCACTTGGTCCGCAAAGGGATCGTCCACTCGAGAACCGTCGATCGTGCCCCCGATTTTTTTAAGGGCGTTTTCGATTCCCCCCGGGTTTCTCGTGTATTGTACCGCCGAGGCATCGGCAAGCATTTCTCGTTCTCGAGAAACCGCGGCTTGAATAAGTCGACCAAAGAAAACTCCAATGCTTCCTATGATGGTAAGCAAAAGACCAACGACCATGATCTGAGGAATTCCAGTTTGCCGCGGTGATCGAATACTGCTGTTACTTCCATTCAGATTCACGAGCATCATGCGGCCGACCGAAGAAAGTAAGACCAGCCCATAAATCCATCCCAGCAAATACATATTGAGGCGCATGTCTCCGTTAAAGATGTGGCTGAACTCATGAGCAATGACTCCTTGAAGCTCATCGCGGCCCAATAAATTCATGGCTCCTTGAGTGACGACGATGACGGCGTCATGGGAGGTAAATCCGGCGGCAAAGGCATTGATGGCATGCTCGTGATCCAAAACAAAAACTTCAGGTACAGGAACTCCGGAAGCCAAAGCGATTTCCTCAACGATATCGAGTAATTTTCTTTCATCCGGTTCGTGACTCGACGGGTCGACAGATCGTGCTCCAAGCATCAGTGCGACTGAAATTCCGCCATCCGAAAGACTATAGAGTTTGTAAGCGGTTCCGATCACAATGAGTCCGAGAATTCCTCCAGAGACCGTAAGAAAAACATTCAAATGATCAGTCCAAATAAATTCGTGATAAAGATGTTTTATGATGAGAAAGGCAGTAGCATTAGCAAGAAATAAAATGCTCAAGATCGAAAAGAAGAACAAAAACACGAGCAGATGTGTTTTCGATCGCGCGCGGTCCTGTTGCTCAAAAAAATTCACGTTTTAAATGAATCGATCATCAACCAAAGGCGACTTTTGGAACTTGGCGTTCTTCTGGCTTTTCAATTTCAAAGAGCTGGGCTTCGTGAAAATTGAAAGAGTTAGCGATCATGGAATTTGGAAAAACTTCGATGCCGGTATTATAAGATGTCACTGCATCGTTATAGGCTTGGCGTGAAAAGGCGACTTTATTTTCAGTGGATGTAAGCTCTTCTGTAAGATTTGCAATCGTCTGATTTGCCTTGAGGTCCGGATAGGATTCGACAACGGCCATCAACTTGGAGAGTGACCCTGCCAAGACGCTTTCGGCACCAATCAATGACTTCATGGAAGTCGGCTCACCAGGATTTTGGGCGGCGCGTTGATTCGCAGCGACGGCCTGGTTTCGGCTTGCGATGACCTCTTCCAACGTCTGTCTTTCATGGTTGAGATAAGCTTTTGTGGATTCCACTAAATTCGGAATGAGGTCGTAGCGACGCTTCAATTGAACATCGATTTGAGAAAAAGCATTCTTATAGCGGTTGCGTAGAAGGACTAAACGGTTGTACGCACTCACAACCACCGCGATCCCAACAAAAGCTAAAATGACCAAAAAAGAAAGTGCAATACCCATCCCAGTTCCCTCCTTAAATCAAAACGTTTTTGACGCTGGCTCTCATATTAGAGTAACCGATCTTTTTTGTTTGAGTATGGAAAATTTGCCCGATCGATATGAAAGATTTGCAGTTCGATATGAAGACATATTCATAGTCGATCACAGGACCGTCAAAGAATCGATTCCGGAACTGGCCTGTGAATTGCATGTTTTAGACACGAAACGACAGGGGAATGAATGAGAAACGCCAGTCACTTTTACAAACTGGGTTCTTGGCTATGCTTTTGCGGTGCCTCCCTTTTGTATGGCTGTGGTGGAACAGGCCTCTCTGATGCCGCTCGAAAACAGCTCTTTGCCCAGTCTGCCAATTCAAATCCGTTCATTCCCAAAATCAGTCTCAAGGGCGACAATCCCATGACGCTAGAAGTTGGAACTCAATATCAAGACCCAGGTGCGACGGCGCTGAGTTCCAAAGATGGCGATTTAAGCTCTGCGATTCTAGTCCGTGCCAGTGTGAACGGATCCGCGATTGGGACCTACAGCGTTTTATATCAAGTCACCGATTCCGAAGGTCGAATGGGAACGGCAGCGCGAATTGTGAATGTCGTCGACAGCTCGAAGCCCGTCATCTCACTGAGGGGTGCTGCCACAATCCAATTGAATGTGGGCGATGTTTTTTCAGATCCAGGGGCGACGGCTTCTGACGCAAATGATGGAGATTTAACTTCCAAGATTGTGGCGCTTGGCACCGTCAACACGGTTGCGGCGGGGGTCTACCAAATTACTTATACCGTCATTGATCCTGCCGGAAATGCCGCTACCCCCGTTGTACGCACGATCACGGTCGTCGCACCGCCGCCCGGTCCCATGATTCCGCCCCGGATCACTTCCCCAAGCGAAGGCACTTCTATTCGACCTGCAAATGAACCTTTTGTAATTTCTGGAAATTGCCAGGTGGGGCAAACCATTTACGTCATGGGAGATGTCAGCGGAAATCCATTTGCACCCTGTCTCTCGATCGGAGGCAATTCGCAAACAGGAGCGTTTACCGTTCAGATCAGTTTGACCGGAGGAGATGGATTGAAAACGGTGACGGTTGTCGAGGGGACTGGTGTGAACGTTCTCACAGATACAAAACACTATAATTTAGTTTCGACATCTCCAACTATTACGGTCGATCCCCCAATGATGACCATCAATCTCTGCTCTGCTGACACTTCTTATTTGCTCTACCATATAAGCGCTGTAGATGGATTGGGTCGCACGATAGCGGTCACACCTTCAGGTCGAGCCAATCCTTTTCTCGCAGGCTCTTACACCGTTACGTACACTGCTTCCGATTCGGCTGGAAATTCCGTTACGGCACGAAGAACAGTGAATGTAAGCGGGCAGTTCGGAACGGAAAATTTCGGAATTGGTTTAAATACGGTAAGTGACTTCGATCAGCTTTTTGCGAATCCTTCGGGACACTTTTTAGTCTGCCAATCGATTGATTTTGCGAATGCCTCACGACTGCCGATCGGTTACTTTGACGTACTTCATGGAAATCCCAACTACGTTTTTACTGGAGTGCTGAGTGGAAGTAATCCAGACGGTGCCAACTTTACACTTTCCAATATTCAGATCACGAATCAATCTGCGAATCCTTTCACAGGACTTCCGAATATAGGGGGTAACGCGGTAGGATTCATTGCAACATCTTCAGGCGTCATTGAAAATTTGAACTTTCGAAATTTGCAAGTGAGTGGATCCAGCTCCAGTTCTCCAAGTATGACGGGCGGAGTCGTCGGGCGCGCTCTTTCGAATTCCATGATCCAAAGCGTCGATATCGTCGGTGGTCAAGTTCAAGGCGGAGACAATACGGGAGGTTTGGTCGGAATGAATTCAGGTACGATTCAAACGTCGTTGGTTCAAGACGTGGCTGTGCAAGGTCAAGGTCAAACGGGCGGCGCCGTCGGAAAAAATGGAGCTTCGATTACGCAAGTGGCAAGTTTTACAACAACCTCTTCCTCGACCGCTTCGATCACCGGAACGCAATCGGTCGGCGGAGTGGTGGGCCAAAACTCAAGCTCCGGAACGATTTCGCGATCGTACAGCACAGAAAGTGTTAGCGGCAGTTCCCAGGTTGGCGGATTGGCGGGATCGAATCAAGGCGCCCTCACAGATTGCTATTCACAAAGCTCGCTACCCTCCAATAGCCAAAACAATATTGGCGGTCTCGTAGGAAGAAATTCCGGCACAGTGACGAATTCTTATGCTCTAGGACTTGGTGGCCTGAGCTATTCTCAAGACGAAGTAGGTGGATTAATCGGCCAAGGATTTACTGTTTCGAACCATCATAGTGATGTTTTGAATGGTCAAGTCACGAATTCGTTTTGGGATAAAGATCGAAGTGGAATCAGCCAGCCCGACTCGTCACAAGCTTCTCTTTATGGTAGCGGAATTTCCGACGAAGACCTTCTGGACTCAAGTGAGTTCTCGTCCGAATCGGGCTGGGATTTTAACTCGGTTTGGGTGTACTTAAATGGTCGTTCTGATCAACCTTATCCTGTGCTGCGTTGGCACACTCCCTGAGACGAGGCCTCGACCATCGCGATCAGTTGGCGATTTCTGAAGTCGCCAGATTTTCAAAAATGGATGTATTGTCTGGTAGCTGGGTTCGAAAGTTGTGGAAAAAGATGAGTACCGATTTCGACAGTTCTTGAAAGACGACAGAATAAAAACCTATCGCTCCTTCAAAAGGTAACTGCTGTGAGACATATTTTTTCCCGTCCCAGGTCGCTACGCGAAGTTTCAATTCCCAAGCATCAAGGTAAACGAAGCGAGGCCTTTCTCGATGATCATCTAATATGGCAGGATCTTGTCCAATATATGTTTTATCTGGAACGCCATCTACCGAAGTGAATTCGAAGTTTTCCTGGATCGCCGCAGAAGCGGGGCGACGAGCACTGTAAAGAACACCGAGTTCGTCATCAAAAACGGCGAGGTAGAGCTGGTCTTTCAAAATTCGCGCAGACATATAAGAGCTTTGAATTTTGGATATCTCTTTTTGCTCGAGAATTCCCTCATTTTCGTGACCGAACGAACCGACAGTAAGGCCCGAAGCGGTTTGAAAAAATAAATATTCCTGCCCGCTGTCTTGAGGAATTTGGATGCTCAACCGGCCCGATCCTGGCAGAAGACCTTCCGCTATTTTTTCGCCACTGACTTTGAAAGTGAGCCAATGCGAGGTTTTGTCTTTTAGATCATAAGTGATGCGACCCCAGGAAGTTGCAGGAAAATACTGAAAGGTACGAAGTTTCTCTACGTCCGCCACCAATAATTTCGAATCCGCTTGCAAAAATCTCACATCATTCTCGGCACGAAAGACGATTTGCCCGTGATCGAGCTTTAAATCCTTGGCTTGAGGGTAACGAGGCTCGAGTACGGTCACTGCTTTATCGTTCGGATTGTATGTCACGATTCCAACCGGAGCGGCTTTACGGCTCACCGTATAAATTAATTTACCATCGGTTTGGAGGTATTCGCCCCAATTGAGATCTTTTCGAAGCACTTCATAGTGCTTTGCTG
>Ga0207108_1036_pt2 | contig 24594 bp, 31 predicted proteins | sample Alteio_BWMinHeat_76_FD_153562 | JGI IMG/M metagenome (GOLD analysis project Ga0207108, IMG submission 153562) | Enriched cells from forest soil in Barre Woods Harvard Forest LTER site, Petersham, Massachusetts, United States -... | ecosystem: Environmental > Terrestrial > Soil > Temperate forest >...
GCGTTACCCCGATCCGCAAACCGGCCTGGCAAACTGATCGGCGCTTCGTTGTCTTGCGATATGAGGGCAAGGTTCCTGCCTTGCTTCATGCGCCAGATGCGAGCGCAAGTTCTTCACGCCAACCACACTCGCGCGCGATGTTGTTAAAGCCGAGGAGTACCTCGGACACGGTTGCAGGTCGAGGGGGTAGATTCCCACCGGCGGCATTCAGGGGCACCGGCCATCAGTCGCCGACTCTGGTCGATCCTTTATCCCCGTTGCACCACCAATGCGCTGCTCGGACATTGTCTGGGTGGTCGTCTCTCCACGCCCCTCCCATACCCTTGGGATCTTCGTGGTCTGGCACGACATCGTTGTAGTCCGTGAACTCTTCGTGGCAGATTGCACATTTTCTTCCCTGCTCGACAGTCTTTCGCTTCAGCAGTTTCCGCATTTCTGCCGGCGACCTGAGTTCCCGATACCCTCTTGGGTGATGTAGATCCTCAATGCGCCGTACTCCAAGCTGTAGGTTACGTTCCTTCCGAACTTGTTCACGGCCACAGCAAAAGACTGATCGGTGGATTGGGCAGAATTCATTACGACGAAGTTTCATAGTGTTACTCCCGTGGGACGAAAGAATTGCAGAGGGTAGTCGCGGTTTTCCTTGGCTCAGAACGCAGAGCCCCGCGCGGCAGATCCCGCGGCATTGAAATGGTGGATGGCTAGGGTCGAGGTGGGATTGAATAAGGGTGTTGCTAATTATGGTTGAAGGCGATGTTCGTGCTGTGTCCGATCTCTCTGAGGTCTAACGAGAAAAGGATGTCGCGCGCTTGCACCTCAGTGAGTTCCCTCGATACGAGCATACCCATTAGCTGCGAGCCATCGACTTCCTCGTCAATTAGATCGCGAGAGTTGACATCGGTTTTCTTGAGGTTCCAAATCGTCATGCCGACTCCGGGGATCTCTCAATGCTGGGTGCTCCTCCCGACTTTCTTCCGTGGTGACCGCAATTCGCCTGATCAGGGCGCTTACAACTTCATTGAGGTTCGTCAGATCCGACTCTACTCGGTAACATCCTCGCGATAATAGCGGCCACTGTGCTCGGCTCATGCTGTCCGAGCATGCCCTCAAGCGTATAGGAGCGCTCGAACGCGTTGGGGCCCGTAATCTTCATCTCCCCAGTCGTTGGCTTGTGAGCCAAGGATGACAACCTGCCAGTCTCCGGGACGGTCCGAGAGGACGTGCTCGATCATCGCTATTCCGTCCCGCCACAACTCGGCGTCAGCGGTGCCATCCATAAAGGTAATTAGCCGCGGGGGGAATCGGAGCCAATAATTGACGAAGCATCGCGAAAGGCATCATTGGAGAAACAATGTCATCCAACAAGGTGTTCGCTGTCTACACATTTCTGTTGTTGAACGTCGGGGCTGCTTTTTCAGCCGATAAGCTCATTGCACATACCTTTGACGACGGCCCGCGACCCTTTTGCGTAGATAAACTAGCGAGCCCGAATACGTCACCAGTTTCCCTTTCACGCGATATGGCCGGAACCGGCAATCTCTTCCCTGACCGTGAAGGGGACACTGGTCTGAAACTTGAGCGACTTTCCGTCGGGCTCGGCCCAGTAAAACGTTAAAATTCCATTGGTACCGTTGATCTGCACATCCGTCACATTCGAAAATTCTTCTGACGGATCGTTCGGTGGAAATAAGATGACATCAGTCATAGGAAATAGCCTCACCCGGCGATGCTATTCCCGGCCTTTGAAAAAGGCAATCTTACGCTGCTAGATGAGTCAATGAGTGATATGGGGAATATTTCACCAATCGAAATAGACAATTCAACGCGATGCACACCTTAGAAATATCTCTTCCCATTGTCGAATGAATGATGGGTTCACCAGGGGAGAACATGCCGCTCAGTGCGAAAGCACTCCACGTTCTGACGCTGACGCCTTTCTATCCAACGGCACTAGACGATGCCGCGGGCTGCTTTATCTCTGAGACGCTGGCGTGGCTGGCAAAAGCGGGAGTTCACAACACAGTCTTCGCCGTGCAACCGGTCTACCGACCAGCCGTGCGCGTGAGCGAGTCTGCTATTCCTGCGCGTTGGCTGCGCTATTTGTCTTTCCCGGGGGGCTTCGGGTTACCCAGCGCTGGAGCTTTTTTGTTCGCGCGCATCCTCAGCCAATTTCGCAAGCTACATGCTTCGCAGCACATCGACCTGATTCACGCCCACGGGCCATTGCCTTGCGGTCACGCCGCCATGCTGCTAAACGCCGAGCTCAGTATTCCGTACGTTGTTTCAGTACACAGTCTCGATGCTTTCTGCACGGGGCAGGTCGGGGGGCGAGCGGGCAAGTGGTGCAGGCGTATTTCTCAGCGCCTGTATCGTTCTTCGCGGCGTGCCATCTGCATCAGCGAGCACGTGCGTGAGGCGGTGCTGGAGGGTTCCGGAGGGAGTTGCCGAACCTCGGTAGTTCATAACGGCGTCGATCCCGAGTTGTTTGCTCCGTGGAACGGTCCAACTTCCACTGCGCCTGTGGTACTCAGCGTCGGCGACTTGATTCCGATTATGGGACATGCCACCCTCATCCGCGCGGCCGCCGCGCTGGCTGCCGAATTTCCTGACTTGCGTTGGGAGATCATCGGCGATGGTCCGGAACGTGCCCATCTGCAAGGCCTATGCGCTCAACTGCAGATCACGGAAAAGGTTCGGTTCCTGGGAAGGCAGTCGCGCCAACAGGTCGGTGCCGCCATGCAGCGCTGCACACTGTTTGCGCTGCCCAGCCGTCACGAGGGGCTGAGCTGTGTTTACCTGGAAGCCATGTCCACGGGCAAGGCCACGATCGGTTGCCGGGGGCAGGGCATCGCGGAAGTCATTCAGCACGGCTCGAACGGTTTCCTGGTGGGGCCTGACAACGACAAGGAATTAGCATTGGCCATCGCTATGCTCTTGAAAGATGAAACGCGCCGGCGCAACATCTCGATCGCGGCCCGCGACACGATTCTCGATCGCTTCACTCTTGCTCACGAGGGCGATGGTCTGTTGCGAATCTACCGTGAGGCCGCGGAACGACGATCTGGTCATTCAGTGTGATGGAGATTTTGTAACAATTGGGGCGATGGCCTACCAGTTGGCCTCTCGGACTTGGTTCCCGCTTGCCGACAAGCCGGGCTGGGGGATCCGAGCCTCGACCCGCCTCCTGAAGACGTTTTCACGGGAATTTCATCAGCGCTTAACCTGCCCGCAGTCTTGCAGGCATACCCTGCCCAAGGTGCAACTGATTTTGGTGCGTTAGGAGGAATCTTATGAAATCCCCAAGCATTTTGAGATGGATGGTGGTTTGTGGCACTCTGCTGACCACCCTGGCCGCGTCGGGGCAGGCTGTAGCGTCGGCTCCCTACACGATTTCCGTTTTCACTACCAGCGTTCCCGGCGTTGACTTCGCCCCCGACTCCATTGCCGTGTTAAGCGGCAACGTGTTCGTCGGATACGGCGATGGTGCTGCGCCCGACGGCTCCGACGGCAAGAGCAGCACGATCGTGGAGTACACGGCCAACGGCGACATGGCCTGGACCTATACCGTGCCGGGGCACAATGACGGTCTTCGCGTGAATCCCAAGACCAACCGACTATGGGCCATGCAGAACGAGGACGGGAATCCGAATCTGGTGATCATCGATACGAAAAATCACACTCAGAAGTTGTACACGTTCGGCCCCACTCCCCACGGCGGCGGTTACGACGATATCGCGTTCCGTGGGGACGACGTATTTCTCAGCGCCTCCAATCCGGCGAATAACCCAAACTCCGCGCCCGCTATCGTGAAGGCTGAACTCAAGGGAGGAACGGTGCGTGTGACTTCGGTGCTGAGTGGCACCGCCATGTCTACCGATATCCCGACCAACAACCCAACCGCTTTGAACCTGCAGGATCCGGACTCGATGATTTTCAATCCGTTCGGAGACCTGGTGCTCGACAGCCAGGCAGATGCCGAATTAATCGTTCTGCACCACGCCGGCCTTGCAGACCAGAGCGTATACCACCTGCCGATCACCGAGAACGGGGCTCCGGTCCAGATCGATGACACGGTTTTCGCCACATCCACCCATGGCGTGATTCTAGTCTCGGATCGCGATGGAGAGACCGTTTACGCGATTTCGCGTAACATCTTTGCCCCCGGCTCCGCGTACAGTGCGACTCCCACCTCAGTCGCGGAGCTCAATCCATCGACCGGCATCCTCACGGACGTGGTAACCGGGATGGTCAGCCCGCACGGAATGGCCTTCATCAACAAATAGAATCCACAGCCGTTCAGAATGGGGCGGCGGCCTGAAAAAACGGGGCCGCCCCTTGAAGCCAACCAAAGCCGAGTACAGAAGCTGCCATAGCTGGAAAAGTGCGGTCCTGTCGCTTTCTGTTTAGCGATCACTGCTGTAACCAGGCCTCAACACTCATTGAACTTTTCGGCCAGGACTTTTCGGTCTGCATACTGGACAGCGTTGGAAACGATGGACGAGTCGTTTCCATAGTGGCCAGCCTTGCTTTTTCAATTTCGTGTTGCCATCGAAGCCCAAACACTTTCTTTTGAATCTCGGGATCACTGACACCCATACCAGGACTCCCAGTTGCTGGCGCAAAAGACTCGAATGGCGTTCTCAGCGGAGTGGCTTGGCTAATTGTGCAGCCAAGATTGCGAGTATTGCAATCAGGGCGTTCCACATTTTGAGCGCTGGTCGTTGAGCGATGGAGAGATGTTTCACCGGTTGACGTGCGTTGATACAACCGAACTGTGGCTGCTCACGCAATGCCGTCGATGACTTTCGTAACGCTGCTCCAGATTGAGCCCAGGTGTGCGAACCTGCGAAAATCAGAAAGTCCTCGTTCTCCTTGGGTGCAGTTTTGGGGTGGGAGGAATCGTGTTCCATCAATATGGCCACACTCCTTGTAGTTGAAGACAGCAGGCCCTTGCGGGTCATGATGAAGCGGATGTTTGTTGAAGCAGGCTTCGACGTGATCGATGTTGGCGATGGGGAAGCGGCTCTGCAGTCGGCGTGCGATAGCAAGCCGGATCTCATAATTCTGGATCTGCTGCTGCCAAAGATGGGTGGCGAAGTACTGCTCCGAGCCCTCAAGCAGGACTCCGCGACGGCGGGCATCCCGGTCATCGTTGTCAGCAGTCTTCCCCAGAGCAACGCAGAGCGGCTGCAGCGAGAAGGTGCAATCGCCTACATCGAGAAATCGAAACTAGACCTGACGACGGGCGGTACGAACCTTGTAAGACTTGTGAATGCCGCACTTCGCAAAAAGCCACAGCCAACATCCTGACGCTCTCGAATGGGCAGGCCCTTTTTTCGTGGCCGCTCATGCCCGTTGCAATCGAGCCTGGCTGTTGAAAAACTCCTGTTTTGTCAAAACAGGTTTTTTCCTACAAACGCCAAGTTGAGAGTGGAAGGAACTCCGACGGAACCTCAGCCTGTTCAAAAAGTGGCGGTGCGTCGCTTGCATTTCAGGGTATCATGTCAGAAAAATCGGTACCCTACCGCTGACTTAAATTTCGAGAATGGTCACCGATTGTTTCGGGGGATTATGGCGAACAACGTTGTGACACGTAGCGGAAGCGACGACTCCCTTCGCTTTCAACCCATGGAGCGACTAAAGGTTTACTTGTTTGGGACCACTGTATTGTTTGCCTCGTTTGGCATGGGCGAGGCGGTCTACCGACTTTTGTTTTCAGAGTTTGACGGTGCCACCGATCGCATTCCGATCGAGGCTTTGTTTGGTTTAGTTTTTGCCTGGCTCGCCACCAAGTTCGTGGGGGATGCCTACCGGAATCGGAAGCAAAGGAGCGCGAGGCTTAATTTCATTTGTGCTCGAAATCACCAAATCCGCGGCGCTTTGGAAGGACTTACTCCGTTGGCCCACCCCGCGAAAAACCAGCAGTCGATCCGAGTCATCCGCGAAGAGGTAGAGAGGATTGAGTGGGCGTTGAATGAGATTTTGCAGCGGTAAGCTTCTCGGCGCACACTGGAGCTGAAATATCACTGGGTTCCGCGATTTCGGATTCAGAGCCAAGACTTCGGAGGCAACCACTTCTTATTAGGAGTTCAGGTCAGATCGCCCCTTCAGCTTTACTTTCCTGGTTTGTAGTTTCATTGGGTCGCCGAGTCCAATACCTGTCGTGTTTGCCCGAAAGGGCATTAGATTCCGAAGCGCGGTGATGCAGTTTCCATCTTCATCCGAGCTAACAAGCAGGCTTCGTGAACAGCGCTGCCGTGTTCATCGACCTTGCAGGTTTCTAATGAAACATCATGGCCGCAGATCCAGCAGTAATGTGCGGTCATCGCTGCTAAGAAATCTGATATATGCATTCCGGAGTCCAGCAATTGAATAAAATCACCGGGAGTGATGCCCTGGCGTTGGGCTATTTCCAACAATTCGACGATCGCGCATTCCACAACCTCGCGCTTGGGTTCTGCGGGCTGTCGAAGATCACTCATTGTCACCTTTATAAGTGTCATGCATTCTTGTGAAGCAAAGCGTCCCATCCATTTATCAGATTTTATGAGGATTTTCGCTGGAGTCGTCTACCTCTGTCTGTTCAAAACCGGACACTTTCGCTAATTGTCGATTTGGCAGGATCGCAAAGATTATGACTCCATTAGAGTTAGAGTGTCCGATGCCTCCGCATTCCTAGAGAAAGAACCCGCTTCTTTCCGCTCACACCGGCGAACACGAGGCGCCTAGGATGACAATTCAGGCTTGACAACCACAGCTAACTGATCTTTTTGCCCAGGTTTGCAAGTGCAGGCTGCTCTCGCCCGTCATCTCCGGCAAAGGCGCGCTTTAACGACGGAGGCATTCCTTCGATCGAGGCTAGAAGAGCGAACTGGCTCTCGAGGACATCTGTTGAAACCAAGCATAGGACCAATTCCGTTGGCGTAAATGGCCCATCCGAGGTACAGGGTTCGTTTATTGTGTGAAGGAAGGAGGCTTCCGTTCTTCGTCGTTAGCATGGAGGTTGACAGGTTTCTCCTCAGACTCGACGGGAACGGGCAGCAGAAAGAGCGGACGGTAGTGACGGCGCATACATGAATGGCACCTCACGACTTGCAGAAAGAAGAACAAACACACTTCGTCGTGCCAGGTTTGCGGTCGGGAAGTGCTTAGTTCTTCAGCCTTGCCGCAATAGGGACATTTGTTCAGTAATCCAATTCTGCGCATGACGAAGGTCACGCTGATTTTTTCTTTGCTTTGGAGTCTTTCTCGGGCACTTCAGGGAACATCAATTCCAGAAGGTCCTTCGCTCCTTGGTCGCCCGTGCTGGCATGGCCGAGGAGTTTGAGTTTGGCTTGTTCGTCCGTAAGTTTTGTGGCAGTGGGTTTAACGTAAGGCTCCTTAGTTTTTGCTGCTTCTTTCGACGTCTTCCCTTCCATGCGTCTCCTTCTTCATCGAGAGTATTTCCCTCAAAACAGCTTCACACAGAATCCAGTTTGTCCTTCTCGCCATCCTTCTCGTGTTACGAAAACCGAACATCTTCGAGTTTCCTGGCAATTTGGTAGTGTCCTAAACATCTAAAGGAGAACTCTCGGGGTTTGACGGGCACGGCCTAGAGTTCGGTGGTAAGTTTTTCTTCTCGATCAGGTACCAATAAGCGTTTCTTTAAGATTCCCGCAATGGCGTTCTCCAGTTTCTCGTGAGTCATACTGCCCTTTTCGAAGTATCCTGCCGCCCCCTCCTCGATGAGTTTTTTGGCATTCTTTTCGGACATGCTGCTGATTGCCAACACCGGAATATTGGCTGTAGACGGTGTTCGCTTCAACGCTCGCAGCACCTCTGCGCCGTCCATATCGGGCATGAGCATGTCGAGAAGGACTAGGCTCGGATTGCAACTCTCAGCAGCAAAAATCCCGGTTTTACCGTCGCAGGCAATCAGAACTCGATAACCCAACCCCATCAGAACTTTGGAATATGCTTGCGCAATAAACTTGCTGTCATCAATAATCAGAATCACATCGGTATTCACAAGGGCCCCCGCACAGAATCCAGTGTGTCCTCCACGCCATCCTTGTCGTGTTACGAAAAGCGAACAACTACAACTTTCCTGCCATGGGTAATGTCCTAAGTATCTTTGCGGTCCAGCTGTACTTCGGAGGGTTCGGGCGGCTTCCGTCCAGGCGGACAATCAGTTTGTCTCCCACGCCCAACTTTCGAGAGGTCATCTCGCGAAAATAGCACCCGGCGGGGACCGAATCTATTGTGCGTCGGTACAAATGGCTTCACGTTAGGAGGGGATAGCTTTACGAAAGTGAAGTGTGACTTAGCACGCTACGGGTGCCAAGGGCGTCAGCGTTCGTGACCGTCGGCTCAATGCTGCATTTCCACTGAAAATTCGACCATGCTGCCCGAAAATGTCACCTGAATTTTCTGCCGGCAGAGCCATCTCGGGCAGAGTAGGATCGGGGCCTGTGCCGATACGGCTCGCTTCCGGGCCCGAACTCGGAAATCGCAATTGGGGGCATCCAATTCGATTGGTCCCGCCGTCGCTACTGAATTCGAATTGCGCCTCAACCAACTGCAGCTCACCGCTAGGATGTGCATATCGTCAGGTGAACTCCGTGCCTGGTGCCAGCGAAATAGGAATCGCTGCTATGTCTCAGAATGGCTGCTCAAGGAGTGGGACGTCCCCGTAGATCCAGGCTCAGCGGCATAGTGCGCCGACGCCGGTGCCGATTGTTCTGTCAAAATCGATTATCCGGCGGCTCTCGCCATCGTATTGAGCTTCCCATCTGTCTGCGTCACATCAAGCCAGGTGGGCCCAACCTACGGCTACTGGTGTGGTAGCATTAGCTCAAAAACGTGGCAAAGTCGACCGTTCCGCCACCAATATGATCTGATTGCCGGACGCCCAATAGCCACGAGACCAGAAGTTCATCCTTGGTAGAGCCATGGATCAGGTTCAACCACCCCGCAGCGAATCATTTGCTAAATGGGCTCGACGGCGTGTCTGGCAGATCGCTTCGATCACCCTGATGGTCCTCTCCGTTGCTCTCTTTGTTGCCGTGTTGGTCTCCAACCTCCAAAGGCCAAGGGTCTCAGTGGTGCTCTTGGGCGGCATGACTGCCGCTTTTTGCATATTCAGTCTTCTTTTGGCTAGGGTTTTTCTCCAACTGCGGCGCGACCAACGCAGTGCGGCCAGCGTCCTCCAAACGGCAGAACATGAATTCCAGCAGATGGCGGGCAATATCCAGGAAATCTTCTGGATGATCGATGCCGATAGCAAGAAGGCTCTTTACGTTAACCAGGCCTATGAGGCCATCACGGGACGCTCGTGCCAGTCCTTAATTGAGAGTCCGTCGTCTCATAAAGACATCGTCCACCCCGATGACCGTGTCCACGTGCTCGGGAAGCTCGAAGACGCCGCCCAGAACGGGCAGTTTAATGAGACGTTCCGGATCGTAAGGCCAGGCGGAGAAGTGCGCTGGGTCTGGGCGCGCGGTTTCCCGGTGCGCGACTCTGAAGGCAAGATTCGCCGTCTCGTCGGTACTGTGGTCGAGATTACTGCCCAAAAGGCAGCAGAAGAACAAGTCGCAACCAATCTTGCCCTCGCCCAATCCTCATGGGTTGAAGCCGAAGCGCTGCGCAAAGCGACCTTTGGGCTGACGCAGGATCTCCGGATGGACTTCGTTCTCGAGGCCCTTCTCCAATCGCTGGCGGACCTAATACCGTACACCTGCGCTCGGGTCCTAATCGCGGAGGGCGGTCCCCACGTGCTGTCGCTAGGCGAGAAGATCTGCCCCAAGACTCCGAAGCCGTGTTCGGCATTCCCTCTCACTCTGAATGCCAACGACTCGCCGTTCCTGCAGCGGCTTTTAGCTGGACAGAACAGTGTCTTAATCTCCGATACCGGAGAAGAGCAATCGTGGCGCACGTTCGAAGCACATGAACATCTGCGGTCCTGGCTGAGCGTTCCTCTGGTCGCGTCCGGACAGTACCTCGGATTTCTCTCCGTTGGTCATTCTGAACCCAACCGCTTCACGGAACACCATCTCCGGCGGGCAGAATTGTTGGCAATCCCCGCCGCGGCGGCAATCCAGAATTCCCGTCTGTACGAACGTGCTGCGATTTATGGGGAGGAACTTGAAAAGCGGATAGAAGATCTCCGACGAGCGCAAGCCGCGCTGGTGCAGTCGGAGGAGGTGCGCCGACTCTCGGAGGACAGGTTCCAGAAAGTCTTTCGTGCGAGTCCGGTCCCATTCTCCATCACAACCATTGCAGATGGGCGGTTCGTGGATGTAAACGCCGCATTCGAATGTCGATATGGCTATTCCCGAGCAGAAGTACTCGACCGGACGGTCCATGAGCTGAGAATCTGGGAAGATCTGTCAGACCGCGCGCTGATGATCGCGCAGCTCCAACGCGGCCCGATTCGTGATTTCATCGCCCGGCTTCGGACAAAATCCGGCCAAATCAAGACGACAACTTATTCGGCGGACAAAATCGAGTTCGACGGCCAATCCTGCATTTTGGCGGTCTCGGAAGAACTGCCTGACTCAGCGCAACGCTCGAACAACTGAACGTTGTGCAAGCGCAGTCTGCGTCCCCCGATTCGCACCCAACTAGCCGACTGCGCACCCTGACCTTTCCTTCCCTTTGCCTTTCTGCTGTCCGGAATTCCGACCGTGGAAAAGAAAAATAATCACTCGCGGACGGATGTGCGCCACGATAGTTCTCATCTCTACGCGTCGGATGATGATATGGGAAACAAAAAGAGTGCGCGCTGGCGACCGCCCCAATTGAAGGCGATGACTTGCATCGTTGGCAAGCCTTTACAAATGCACCATTTTATTTTAAGGCAAACGCTGTATTGGGCTGGGAGCTTCGCGATGTTTGGACTATTGAGCCGCAGCAAGACGGACTGCAGACGGTGGTGGGGGTTCCGCGTAATCTTTGTTGGCGCGCACAGAAATCCTCAAATTGTGTTGAAGAACGTCGCTCTGTCCGGTTTCCCGACCGCTTTGGAACCGACTCTACGGCCATTACTACCTGGGACAAACGCCAGCACTGTACCGTCAAATCGGAGTGCGAGCCAACCGCCTCTGCCGCGCGATGATATCCCGTCACCGCCTCCTGTTGTCGTCATGCTCGGAGTTTACCGCCTCCGCCTGGCCCGGATTATGTGGTTCCTCTTACCCTTCGTCTTCACTCACAGGGTGCTGTATGGGAAAGCCGGAGAGACTTGTTTTTTGGTGGGATCGGGAAGTCGATCGTAAGGGAAGGCAAATTCGGGCTGATGTGCGATCTGCAGCACACGAGGTCTGGGAAGAAGCCTGCCGTCGGACGCAATCACTTCTTGTCGACCCTGCACAAGCCGCCGATGTGATGGAAGACTCCGTTGCGCAAGTTTCTCGCTACTTGGACCGGATGGGCGCCCCGTCGTCGTCACCGAAAAAGGGACTGCTCCTGTTGGCTTTCTCGCGGGCGCTTCGGCGACTCGCCGCCAAGTCTCGTCGCCTGGAACCGGCGGGTGGAGCGGTTGAACTGTCGACTTGGGTGGGAGACGATCGCTGGAGCCGCCAAGCCGACGCGCGACTGGATTTGGAGAACATCGTTCGAAAACTCAGCGAAAGAAACAGCGTGGTTTTGGCTCTCAGAGGGGCCGGCTACGACTGGGAGGAAGTCGCCGAGGCACTCGGAACATCAGTCGCGACGGTTCGCAACAGCTTCTGGCGCGAAATCAGAAATGTAAGACGGAAGCTCCTAGTTGATGAGAAACGGAGAGATCGGATCGACCATCGCCTCTCCCCGAAACATTCGAAACCAGCCCAGTCGGACGCGGCTTGACGCCGCTGCGACAGCATCGGTATCGACTCTCAATATCAGGCTGTGATGCCCAAGTCGTCTTCCGGCTCAAACTCCTGCGCCGCAGAACGGTTTTCCTTTTTCATCTGTGCTTCGTACTCCGCTTGTTCTTTTTTAGCTTCTCGCACGGGTAGCAGTTCCATGTGACTGGGAGGAAATACAAACGTCTGGACAAAGTTCAGGCGGTCCGAGTTCAACCTTCGTCCAACGATCTCGGCGCGATGGCGCTTGCAGAACTCACAGAAATCAGCCGCGTCAACGATTTCCTTCTTGAGTCTCCCGGTCTGGGCGATCCGGCATTTGAGCCATCCCCGGTCAATCCATTTTTGTACCTCTTCGGCACGGATATGAAGTGCCTCCGCCAACGTGTACTTCGTGAACCAATCCTGTCCCATGCGGCCGTTCGCACCCAGCCGCCGCAGCATGGAGCGTATTGATGCTGCTGAGCGACGGAGCAGGAGTGCCACTTCATGCACGGGATGAGACGCGATCAAGTCGAGCAGCTTCTGTTGCTCCTTGTTGGTCCACTGCCGATAAGATTGCCTCTCTCGAATACCGACCTGCCGCGCGAACCTTCGACAAGCGTCCCTGGGGTTTCCGGAGACTTCAACCAATCTTGTGATGAGGGTCTTCAAATCGGTTGGAACGCCCAGTCGGGACTCTTCCGAGCGCTTTCTGGCATTCAGGTAGGCCCTGGCGGTCTCTCTTGCTGTCCCCGACCAACGGAAGACCCGGCGCGTCCTCGACTGGCTACCGTCCAACATATCGGGTCACGATCTGGAATCCAGGCCCACAGTCCCTTCTATCTATACATGACAGCGAAACGGAAATATATCTCATCTGTTATGCGGAATTCTTATACTGAACTTGCGGGCGTGAGCGCCCGTCTCAACCTGCCTCGAGGAGTGCCCGTGGGGCCCAACGAGAACTTTCCAAGTCGGTCTTGCCCAGATTTATTTTCTGGTTCAGGGAAACGGCCTCAGTTTTGCCCAGAAGAGTTGTAGGATAGCATCGCCGGGGAGCACCTAATAGTTGTGGACTTAGTCGATTCAGAGAGGATAGTTGAAATCAGATGAATCTGGAGAACGACCTACTCCATGCCTTCGACATGGTTTTGCATCAAGACTATCCCAACCCAGAGCGAACCGACTGCCCCGGGTGCTCCGTACTCAAGAGACTAGCGGCCGAACCTGAGGCCGCCCAATCTGCTTCTACATTGGCACACATCAGACAGTGTGCTCCCTGTTTCGACGAACTAAAAGAACTTCGTCCCAGGCATACACATCGGAGTCTATCGGGTCATCCGAAATAAATGGAAGATTGCTGGCAAATTCTGAATGTGACTGAGATCCGTCGCACTACGTTATCAAGCCTCCACCGCTACCCAACAACGAAATCGCCGCGCTGACGGCGGCAATGTGCGGTGTCCCGAAGGTCACGGTAATGCGAAAGCAGATTACACCATTATCAAATGCACGAAAATCCAACAACTTTTCCTTGCATTATTCCGCTTCTAGCCCCCTCGGAAGTTCTTCTCTCCAGGCATTCACTCCCCGCGTAACTGAGTTTTTCCGTGGCCAGCTTGTAACCTAGCTGACGGCAGCGACTTCTGTAGCCTTGCCGCACTGAACACCGCTTCGCCATAACAGTACGCAGCGGGCAGAGTATTTTCCTGCTCCCTCAAGTCGCGAAAGCACAACAAGCTCCTTTCTCATTGATTCCTCGTTCGAGATGTGCGCGCAGAATGTGCGGCCAGCGACAGTCTCGGTCGAGATCCGCCTGATCTTCAAACTTTGACGGAAAAAGCAGTTTCGCCTACAAGGAAAATGAAAAGACTCTCTATGCTCCGGCATACCTCCGGCGGAAAGGCAGGCGGCATGGTGGTGGCGACCCGCAAAGGATCTGGATCAGAACTGGCTGGATGTTCATCATGTGGCACCTTGTGACTGCGAAATCAAACAAACCAAAAGGAGTTGTGTATGTGCGCAATCCCAGCAGCCGATTTCGATCATTCTTCTACTCAACCTCGAGAAGTACCAACTTCAACATGGCTGACCGCGAGGGAAGCCGCACAATATCTGAAATTAAGAGTGCGAACCGTTCTGCTGTGGGCTCGACAGGGTAAAGTGAAGGCCTATGCGCTCACAGGAACGCAACGCCGCGTTTGGCGCTTTCTTCAGGTGGACCTCGACGCGGCTGTCATACACAAGAAGCCTGTGGTAAGCTCGGTTCAGCCGTCCGTGCTCGCGAAAGAGAGGAGATTATGAAACGGGCACGGCACAAGCAAGGATCTGTTGTTTGCGATAAACGTCGCAGGGTGTGGAATTACCTATTCTGCGAAAACGGAGTCCGTCGAACCAAGTTGATTGGTTCGTTGCGAGACTTTCCTACTAAGGCAGCCGCATGGCGAGCGGCAGAATCTTTTCGCCAGATGGCTGTCAATGAACCAATCACCCAAACGCACACGACGCATACGATAAGAGAATTGGCTCAGCGTTACCAATCCGAAAGAATGCCTTCGCGTTCAGAGACCTCTCGTGTGTGCCGCTCATGGCTGTGTAACCACATTTTGCCTCAATGGGGCGACAAGTCTATCACTGACATACAGCCCAGAGCTGTTGAACTCTGGCTTTGCCAGCTTGATCTGTCACCAAAGAGCCGGTCTCACGTTCGCAACCTGCTTCGGGCCTTGATCGAGTTCGCGATGTGGTGCGGCGTCCTGGACATCGCACGTAACCCCATCGACCTTGTGGTCGTGAAGGGTGTTACAAAGCGTATTCGAAAACCCCGAAGTCTCACTGTCGAACAGTTCCGGAGACTGTCTGCATTCCTCAAGACACCATTCAGCACAATGGCCCTGGTGTCAGTCTGTTTGGGATTGCGGGTCTCAGAGCTACTCGCCCTGAAGTGGAACGATATCGACTGGCTGGAAAGTAGGGTCAAAATTGAGCGGGGCATCGTTAAGCAAATTGTGGATGATGTAAAAACCGATTCCTCTCGTAGGTCGTTGGCGATCGACCCGGACCTGCTGGAGATATTGCGTGTCTGGAGGCGGACTAGCCAATTCTCAGCCGAGGAAGATTGGATTTTCGCCAGCCCGTTAAAGCTGGGTCGGCTTCCCTATTCGTATACAGGGTTTTGGCGCGAATTGGAGCGGGCATCCAAGAAATCGGGAATCGGGCATCTGGGCACCCACGCCTTTCGGCACACCTACCGAAGCTGGCTGGATGCCGTTGGAACGCCAATCGCTGTTCAACAGAAGCTGATGCGGCACAGCGACATCAGAACGACGATGAACATCTATGGCGACGTGGTGACGAATGAGATGGGACTGGCCCACTCCAGGGTTGTTGGGCTGGCTCTTAACCGCCCCGCTTAACTGATTGCGCTACTGATTGCAAGCTTCGGTAAGCCATTGAAAGAATGGCTCCTCAGGTAGGATTCGAACCTACAACCCTCCGGTTAACAGCCGGATGCTCTGCCATTGAGCTACTGAGGAGTGTGGAAGATCGGGCCTTGGGGGCGCGATCTTTGCGGTCGTCTTTATCATAGCATTCCGCTTGCGGTCTGAAAACAGTTGAGCGCGGATCGTGTTCCATCGCCGGCCCATCCACCAACACCCCTCACTCTATTCTGCTAACCTAGCCATTTGGTCGCCTTCCCTGGGCGCCGCTCAGCGCTCGCCGACCATCGATCTCGAACATCGATATTCGACCATCGAATTGGCTTCTTCAGAGGTGCGTATGACAGGAGGTTTTCGTTTGTTCTGGTCTTTTTCTTCCCTGTTTCTTTTGGCCGCCACTGCTTATGCGGGCGATGATTCCAAGTCTCAATCAGTTCCGCCGTCTGCGCCCCCGGTTGCCGAGGTGAAGCCGATCATCGACATTTTTCACGGCACGAGAGTCCTCGACAACTATCGCTGGCTCGAAGACGGCAACAGCCCCGAGACCAAGAAATGGGTGGAAGAGGAAATGGCCTACACCCGCGGCATGCTGGACCGCCTCGCCGGGCGCACGGCCATTCACAAACGTCTAACCGACCTGCTCTCCATCGGCAGCGTCACGCCTCCCATGATCGCCGGCCGCCATTACTTCTACACCAAGCGCGAAGGCATGCAGAACCAGCCGATTCTTTATGTGCGAGACAATGTGCGGGACGGGGTGAACGGAGAAGACCGCGTTCTGGTCGATGCCAACACCCTCGCCGCCGATGGCACCATCGCGCTCGACTGGTTTCAGCCCAGCGAAAACGGAAAATATGTCGCCTACGGAACTTCGCCCAGCGGCTCCGAGATGAGTACGCTGCACATCATCGAAACCAAGACCGGCACCGTGCTGCCCGATACCATCGAACGCACTCGCGCCGCATCGGTCGCGTGGAAGCTCGACAACACCGGTTTCTATTACACGCGCTATCCGCAAAAAGGCGAAGTCCCTGCCGGCCAGGAGATGTACAACCGCCACGTTTTCTATCACCAACTGGGAGACGATCCCATCAACGACGACAAGCCAATCTTCGGCGAAGGCCGCGACCCCGAGGACTGGCCCAGCGTGTCGATTTCCAACGACGGCCGCTGGCTGCTGATCAGCGTCTCGGAAGGCTGGACCAAGTCCGAACTCTATCTGATGGACGTCAAGGCGGGCACTCCGCCTACGAGCATCACGACCGGCAAAAACTTTCTCTATGGCGCCGACGTTTACAACGGCAAGCTCTACATCACCACGAATGAAGACGCCCCGCGCTACCGCGTCTTCGTGGCCGACGCCGGCAACTATGATCGCGAGTCCTGGAAAGAGCTGATCCCGCAGTCCGACGCCGTTCTGCAAGGCGCGGCAGTTTATGGCGGCAAACTCTTCGCCCAGTACGAACAGAACGCAACGTCGCAACTCAAGCTTTTCGATCTCGAGGGCAAGAAGCTCGGCGACGTTGCGCTCCCCGCCATCGGCGCCGTCTTCGGCACCGGCGGCCGCTGGAATCGCGATGACATGTTCTACGGCTTCCAGTCCTTCACTTTTGCCCCGTCGATTTATCGCTACGATCTGAAAGACGGTTCCACGTCGCTATGGACCAAAGTCGACGCCCCTTCGATCGATCCCTCCGCCTACGAAGTGGCGCAGGAATGGTTCAAATCAAAAGACGGCACACGCGTGCCGATGTTTATCGTGCACAAAAAAGGTATCCCGAAGAACGGCAAGAATCCCACTCTGCTCACCGCTTACGGAGGCTTCAACGTAAGCCTCACGCCCACCTTCAGCCGCACCGCCTACCTCTGGATGGAGCACGGCGGCATCTATGCCGTAGCCAACCTGCGCGGCGGGGCAGAATTCGGCGAAGATTGGCACCGCGCCGGCATGCTCGATAAGAAGCAAAATGTTTTTGACGATATGATCGCCGCCGCCGAGCACCTCATCGCAGAAAAATATACCGACAAGAATCATCTCGCCATCCAGGGCGGCTCCAACGGAGGCTTGCTCATGGGCGCCATGATCACCCAGCGCCCCGACCTGTTCCGCGCCGTAGTCTGCCAGGTCCCCCTGTTAGACATGCTCCACTACCAGGATTTCCAGATCGCAAAATTGTGGATCCCCGAATACGGCACGTCCGAAAATGCGGAGCAATTCAAATGGCTCTATGCCTACTCCCCCTATCACCGCGTGAAGTCGGGCACGGAGTATCCCGCAATCCTATTCATGACCGCCGACACCGACACGAGAGTCGACCCCATGCACGCCAAGAAGATGGCCGCGTTAATGCAGTCCGAAGCAAGAAACGGCACGAGCCGCACCAGGCCGATCTTATTGCGAATCGAGAGCAAAGCCGGACACGGCGCAGGCAAACCTGTAACCAAGCAGATCGAAGAATTTACGGATATTTATTCGTTTTTGTTTTGGCAGTTGGGGGTGAAACCGTAGGCGCATGGGTCCGTGGTTCCCACCCTTTCGCAAAGAACGCGAAAGGATGGGGCACCCTCCGTATTTGTTGGTGACAAGCAAAATCAGAAGCCTGAGCCACCCGTCCGTCCAGGCGCATGGTTACGATTTCTTTTGGCGTCGGCATGACGACCTTAGCGTTCTTCCAGAATTCCGCATCCGTGGCATGGACGTCGGGGTCGGACGCAATCCCTTTGCCAGGTTGCCCCACCCTTCCCGCGCCTTTTGCGGGAGGGTGGGCTCTAGCCACGACCACGACAACCATTTGTTCTCGCCTTCGAGCGTTCTGGTTCGCTGATCAGCAGGTGCACGTGCTCGGGCATCACTACGTAGCCGGGAATGTAGCAGCCATACCAAACGCGGACTCGCTCACACGTTCGCTCGAAGGCCTCTTCCTCTTTGGCCGTCAAACTATCGAGCCGCGGCATCCGGTGATAGCAACTAAACGTGATGAAATGCAGGCAGCGCTGGTTTTGATAGCGGACTGGTTTGACATGCATTCACGCTGATGGTAGTCGGCGCGGAGGCCCACCCTCCCGCAAAAGGCGCGGGAAGGGTGGGTCAACCCGAATTGGGAATTCCATGCGAAGGGTTGGGCCAGCCCCCTCCATCCTTCATTCCCGCCGGGGCTATCGTATGCCGCCGCTCCGCGGCTGGGGTGTTGACTGCAATCACGCCACGCTGCGTTGAGATAGGATGGTGCACCCAGGGAGACGACCTATGATCGCTACACTCAGAAGAGCGCTGACCTTCGCGGCGGTTTGTCTGGCGACGGTTCTCGCGCTTGCGCCCGGCAGCGCGTCGGCGAGAATGAATCCACCCAACCACGACTGGCGCGTGCGGCTGAACCAGCAACTGCAGTTGATGGGCCATCGGAATTGGATTGCCGTAGTGGATTCGGCATATCCGCTGCAAACCAGCGCCGGCATCGAGACCATCGAGACGAATGACGATCAACTCGAGGTGGTGAAGACCGTCCTCGGCCAGATCGCGCGAGCGAAGCATGTGCGGCCCGTCATCTTTACCGACGCGGAGCTGAAACTGGTTCCCGAGAGCGACGCCAGAGGAGTGACCGCCTATCGCGATGCGCTGACCGGCCTTTTAGCCAAGACGGAAGCCCAATCCCTGCCCCACGAGGAAATCATCTCCAAGCTCGATGAAGCGGGCAAGACGTTCCACATTCTAATTCTGAAAACCAACCTCACGATTCCCTACACCTCAGTCTTCATCCGGCTCGACTGCGGTTACTGGGGCGACGACGCGGAGAAAAGATTGCGCGTAGCGATGGCGGCGCATTGAGGCATCCACGCTTGCAAGCACGCCGCTACGCCAGCGGGCGGCCGATCTCCCAGTGATGTCCGAAGGGGTCGACGACGCGGCCTAAACGCCATCCGTGTTCCTCCACGACCGGGTAGACCTGCGTTGCGCCGGCGGCCAGAGCGCGCGCGAACACTGCATCGGGATCTGCCACAGTCAAGATGATGCGGACCGAACCGCCGCCCAGGGTCTGGGGACTGAAGTTGCCGTTTTCGGGAGATTCGTCACTCAGCCAGAACTCCGCGCCCTGCACCGCCAGCCGCGCCACCACGCTTCCGCCATCTTCCATCAGGAACAACTCGGTCGCTCCGAATGCGGACTTGTAAAAGGCCACGGCGCGGGCGCCATTGCGAACCGAGAGCCAAGCTGCAATGGTGGTCGGGATTGCAGCGGGATCAGCCAAGCAAATTCCTTCTCCGCAGCTTCGTGTTAGTTCAACGCCTGCACTAGATACAGATCAGACAACGTCCGCACATAGGAGTACACGTAGGCCTTTTCGTCGGTCGACATCATCACCCGGCCGACCGTGTCGATCCCCGCCGCGTCCGCGGGCTCAATCATTTTCCACGGACTTCTTTGCCCGCTCGCCACATCCACGCGAAATACCTGTGCCGGAACTTGTCCGCGCGCGATCACAAAAAGCGACCGCCCATCTGCCGACCACGCGGTCGCGACCTCTCCCGGCTGCAACCCAGGGACTAGCTTCGCATCCCCGCCTTCTACCGGAAACAGATACACCTTATCGTCTGGTCCGCGAGTCGCCGCATAGCGGCCGTCGGGAGATAAAGCAAATCCAGACCGCACTCCTTCAACGCTCACTGTCCGCGGCTTGGGATCATCCAGCGACTCCAGGTAAAGCCGCACTCCGTGCCCCGGTTCCGTTCCCGTAAAAACGAATCTCTTGCCGTCCGGCAGGAATGCCGCGGAAATATGATTCAGTCCATCGCTCTTCAAAGTCTTGATCTCACCCACGCCCGTCGGATAAAGCAGCAACGGCGCCGGAGTCACATTCAACCGCGCCAGCGCCCACTTCCCGTCCGGCGACAACGACAGTCCGCTGCCTTCCCCCAACCGGATCGCCGGCGATCCATCCGTGTCCCGCAGGTACACCGCGTATTTCGGCCCGCCGCCTTCGCCGGCTTCCTGAAATAAAATTCTCTTCCCGTCTTTCGACAGACTTCCCGGCACCGACCAGTCCAGCCACGACAAATCTTTTTCTTTCGTTTCCCCCGGGGCCAGCCCGATAATCCCCGCGCGATCGTTCCCCCGCGTGAGCAACACGCTTCCATCTTTGCCCACGTCCAGAATCGTCAGTTCGCCCGGCACTCGCGCCAGCAGCCGCACCTTCCCCGCCAGATCCGTCGCATACAGCGACCGGTCGCCCCCCGTGCGCGTCGCCGTGAACCATATTTCCCTGCCGTCCGGCGACCAGGCCAGCCCCTGTATGCTGTCCCACCCATCGGAGAGCTTCGTCTTGGTGCCCGCCAGGTCTACGATCGCCACCGCTCCGCCGTCGTCGGAAGGTTGTGGGTGATCGATAAACGCCACCACTTTTCCGTCGTGCCCTACTCGCGGATTTCCAATCCATCCATCCGCCTGATACAACATCTTTCCCAGAGGAAACTCCAGGCGCTTCCGCCCTTCCACCTCGTGCACGATCGCCACATTCGTGCCGTCCGGCGACCAGTCGGCCCACTCCACATCGTTAAGAATTTCCCGCGGTGCACCGCCCACCAGCGGAACCGTCGCCAGCGTCCCCGAGTAGATGAATGCCTCCCGCGGCTTGCTGCGCAGCGCGACTAGCATTTCACCTGCCGCCGAAACCGCCAGCACTTCCGCGCCTTTGGGCTCGATCTCCTGCGACTGCGGACTCTCCGGTCGCGTCGCGAACAGATTGAGCGGCTTGCCCTCCCACGCAGCGCTGTAAATCACCGTCTTTCCATCCGCTGCAAACCGCGCCGAATGCACGATTCCTCGCCGGAAGGTCAGCGGGTGATAGGCCGCAAACTCTGTCTTCCCCGACCCCTTCAGCAGCATCGCTCCTGTTCCCAGCCCGGCCAGCAGCGCCACTGCTCCGACCACGCTGGCGGCTTTCCACACGCGCCCTCGCGGTACAAGATTCTCTGGCGCCGATGTCGATTGCGACCGCGGAGAGACACCGGTCCCCGATGCCGGCGCAACTCCGGAGCCGCTCCCCGACCTGAGCCGCGAATTCTCGGCTCGCGAACTTTCCAGCCCGCGCTTGATGCGCTTCAGGTCGCCGCGCAGTTCGGCCGCCGTCTGGTAGCGCATATCGCGCTCTTTCTCCAGCGACTTCAGAATCAGATCGCTCAACTTCTCCGGGATCGCCGCATTCACGCTCGATACCGGCGCTGGCATGCGGTTCAGAATGGCTTCAAAAACCACGCCATTGCTGCTTCCGGAAAACGCCATATCTCCGGTCGCCATTTCATACATGACCGAACCAAACGCGAACAGATCGGTCCGCGGATCCAGTTCCTCCGCCCGCACCTGCTCCGGCGACATGTAGGCCACCGTCCCGATCGTCGACCCCGGACTCGTCATCGGTCCTTCGGGCGTCGTCAGCGTGTGTTCGGTACTCTGCGCCAGCTTGGCCAGTCCGAAATCCAACAGCTTCGCTTGCCCGCGCTTGGTTATAAAAATGTTTGCCGGCTTGATGTCGCGATGAACAATACCGCGCGTGTGAGCCGCATCCAGCGCATCCGCGATTTCGATGCTGATGCCGAGCAGAATTTCCACATCCATCGCCCGCCCGCCAATGCGATGCTTCAGGGTCTGCCCGTCGAGAAACTCCATCGCGATGAACGTATGTCCATCGTGCTCATCGATCTCATAAATGGTGCAGATGTTGGAGTGGTTCAGCGCCGAGGCAGCCTGCGCCTCCCGCTCAAAGCGGGTGAGCGCCTGCGGATCTTTCGCCACTTCATCGGGAAGAAACTTCAACGCCACAAAGCGTTTCAGCTTCGTGTCCTCGGCCTTGTAAACAACACCCATTCCCCCGCCGCCAAGCTTCTCGATAATCCGATAATGGGAGATGGACTGGCCGATCATTCCGTGAGGCCCATTGCAGGCGCAGCTATCTTATTGATGTGGAGCGATCCGCGCAAGCGGCTTCGGAGATCGGTGATGGTGCAAGCAGGCGTCCCCGAAAATCAGCGCCCGCTACGAAGACTTTGATTGGGGTCATGGGCCAACTCGGCTATGCCCTCCGGGCGCGCGTTCCGACTGTGCCCAGATCAGTAAATCGAGAGCAGTAAATCGTTGACCGATCGGCGTTTTCCGTGCTCAACGGTTGGCGGGTCAGTATATACTGCGTGGGTATTCTTGCGGTCCCTCGAGGTGCGCCGTATTCGTCGAGATGATGCGAATCAGCCGCAACCCTGGCGGATCGTACAGGACTGCCGCGAGTTGCGGACCACGGCATGAGCGATCCCAAAGAGCATCAGTACGACGCGGAAGCAGCCACTCTAGTGCCCGATAGTGGCTCTTCGGGAACTCCACCCCCCCTTGAAAAAAATAAGGTAGCGCAAATGCCGCCCCCGGTTTCATCCGAAGCCGATGGGGTATTTGAGGCGGCCACCATGATGGAAGGAGCGCTGCCGCCGCTCCCGCCCGTCACCAGCCAGAATCCGCCCGGCGGCCGCATCACTCCGGCCTCGCCCGCTCCGCCGGGCAGTTCATTTACCGTTCTGTTGCTTCCGCCAGGAACCGTCCTCGGGAACCGCTACCAGATCCTGCAGATCCTGGGTGAAGGCGGCATGGGTGCGGTTTATAAGGCCCGAGACATCGAACTGGACCGCCTCATCGCAGTGAAAGTGATCCGGCCCGAGTTGGCCACCAATCCCGATATTCTCCAAAGATTCAAACAGGAACTGATTCTGGCGCGCCAGGTCACCGACCGGAATGTGATCCGGATTTTTGACCTGGGAGAAGCCGACGGAATCAAGTTCATCACCATGGAGTACGTCGAGGGCGAGAGCCTGTACCAGATCCTTCGCCGCCAGGGCAAGATCCCAGTCCCTGAAGCGGTGGAGATCATGAGGCAGACATTGAGCGGTCTGCAGGCTGCGCATCGCGAGGGCGTGATCCATCGTGATTTGAAACCGGGCAACATCATGCGCGATGCCCAGGGACGCGTGGTGGTGATGGATTTCGGCCTGGCCCGCACCATCGGCGGTGACGGAATGACCCGCACCGGCACCATGCTGGGAACCATGGAATACATGTCGCCGGAGCAGGCCCAAGCCAAGGAACTGGATGCTCGCTCCGATGTGTTTACCGTCGGTCTCATCTGCTACGAGTTGCTGACCGGGAAAATGCCTTACCACGCCGACAGCGTGGTTGCCAGCCTGCTGAAACGCATGCAGGAACGGGCGGCGCCGCCGTCCGATTGGGATGCGACCATTCCGCAACCCATCAGCGAATTGGTCTCGAAGTGTTTGGAGCGCGACCCAGCGGAGCGCTGGCAGAGCGCGCAGGAAGTTCTGGACCGAATTGATGAGATCCAGGGCAAGCGCCCGATGTCGGTGATTTCGTATCCGCCGTCCACGTCGCGGTCGATGTCGACGATGTCGCCGTCCGTGTCGCCATCCGGATCGCCGTCGATGTCGGTCTCTGGGTTGCAGCCTCCAGTCCCGCCGCCTTCGAAAAAACGCGCTTGGGCGGTGGCCGCAGTGCTGGCAGGAGCAGCCTTGGCTGCGGCTGGCGGAGGATGGCTGCTGCGTTCCAAGCCACGAACCGCGCAGGCTCACCAGGCGGTTCGAGTCCTGTTAGCGGACTTCCGCAACGACACTGGCGATCAAGTGTTCGACGGCACCGTCGAACCCACCGTCGCGCTGCAGCTCGAAGGCGCGCCCTTTATCACCGTCTTCAACCGTGCCCAGGCGCGCGCCACACTCGCCGAATTGAAGCCGGGAGCAACACAACTCGACGAGGCCAACGCCCGGCTCGTTGCGGTGCGCGAAGGCGTGGACCTGGTGGTCAGTGGCGCGGTTACGAAATCAGGTTCCGGATACAAGATCATCAGCAAGATTGGCGATGCTCTTTCCGGCAAAACTATTTCCACGGAAGATGCCGAGTCTCCGGACAAGAACAATATCTTGAGGGCGGTCGCGACTCTGGCCGACCAAATGCGTACAGCGCTCGGCGATACCGCCTCGGAATCCGCCAAACTGGCTGAGTCGGAGACCTTCACCACGGGTTCGCTCGAAGCTACCCACGAATACGCTGAAGCCCAGGAAGCGCGTTACGCGGGCAAGAGCGCCGAGGCCATCAAGGGCTTCCGCCGCGCGGTAGAACTCGACCAAAACTTTGGCAGCGCGTACGGCAATCTGGGAGCGATGTACTGGAATGATGGCAACCAGGCCGACGCCATCAATTACTACAAGCTTGCCATGCAGCATATTGACCGCATGACCGACCGCGAAAAGTATCGCACCCGCGGCGGATACTATCTTGCGGTTTCCGACGGCGACAAAGCGGT